>VAPL010334028.1_pt1 | contig 15012 bp, 11 predicted proteins | sample 3395061 | NCBI WGS metagenome assembly VAPL01 (sample SAMN08290444, study PRJNA428436) | hydrothermal vent metagenome | isolation source: Deep-sea hydrothermal vent chimney 2 | place: Pacific Ocean: Juan De Fuca Ridge | depth 2182 m m | reverse complement strand
GCATGCGCATGCAGGCAAGCCATTTTTGCAGTTTTTCCCACTCCTCCTTGCGCAGCGGACGGCGTTGTGCCATCGCCATCAGGCGGGCAACACGGCTGTTGTATTCGTCATAACGTAGCGCTTGTTCGTCAGTCATCGAGACGAAGTAGTTGTTGATAGTGCGCTCCGGCAGGTCGCCTTCGACTTCTTCTTTGCGCCGGCGTAACATCACCGGACGCAAGCGGCGGTGCAGTTCGTCGAGATTTTTATAGCCACAGGGCTGGCCCTTTTCATCCAGTTCATAGAAATCACGGTTAAAGCGGAATAGCGGACCGAACAGATGTGGATCAAGGAACTGGACGATAGAGTAAATCTCGTCGATTCGGTTTTCCAGCGGCGTGCCAGTGAGCACGAAGGCGTAGCGGCTCTTGAGCCGTTTGACGGCGTTAGCGGTTTTGGTCTGCCAGTTCTTGATGCGCTGTGCTTCGTCGAGAATAATGATGTCGGGTGCCAGAATGGATTGAATTTCTTCGGCGTCGGACATAATCTGTTCATAGTTGCTGAGATAAAAGAAGCTCTGCTGGCGATACTGCTTCAGACGCGTGGCGCGCGGTCCTTGAATGATCAGCGAACTAAAATTGGTGAACTTTTCGATCTGTTCTTCCCATTCCGCTTTGAGGGATGCGGGGCTGATGACTAATACCCGCTGCACACCGCGCAGACGGCGTAACAGTTCGCTGGCGGCAATTGCCTGTACCGTTTTGCCTAGTCCCATTTCATCGGCTAACAGCGCTCGCTCGGTGAATGCGAGGTGGTACACGCCTTGTTGCTGGTAGGGGTAGAGTGGCACATTGATCATCTCCGGGCTGCGCTTACCCGCGGCGACATCCTTGTCGAAAATCTGCCGTGCTTTGTGCCGTTGGTTCAAATTCGTAACCCGATCCAGCCAGGGTTCGATCTGTTGCGAGATTCTTACCTTGTCGCGTAACACCTTGGGTGCATCGGTGATTTTACGGCGAAGTAGAGGAAAAGCGACAGCAGCGTCATCGAGCAATGACCCATCAGTCGAGAAAAAGGGACCCAGATGCTGGCGGAGTTTGGAGCGGGGACGACTGCGCTGTGGCCAGAGTATTTTTATTTTCTGATCGCGCCGGTCGAGAAAGATCTCAACCAGCGGGCTGTTTTGTACCGTGGCCGTTTGGAAAAGGCGTTTTTTCCCCTTTGCCAGTTTATGTAATACCGCTTCGATATGTTTGCAGGTACCCAGGCGGTTGACTGCGTGGTCGGGGCAGCCGCAGGCGTTGAGCGGTTCGGCAAGCGAACGGATTTCAACTTCATAGCCGCCGCCGTTGCTGGAATGAACCCGATAGTCACCGTAAAACGGATATTCATTGACCAGTGTTTCGATGCGGTAAGGCTCAACCGCACCGCGTTGGCGGCGGCGTTCGATTTCGTCCTGATCACTGGTGCGCCAGCCCTGGAAAGAGGGGGTAGTTCGCTTCTTGTTGGATCGTTTCTTCGTTTTCTTTTTTGCAGTCATTGCAGCCATAACATTCCTAGGTTTTTTGTTTTCAGGGGGACAGCCTCTTAGGGATTATCCCGGAAAGGAGCGCGATAATAAACCCGCCCAGGATCGTACCGCGAGTATCAAAGCAGTGGAAAAGTGTTGCTGGAATTGTCTACACCACTACATTAACCCGAACTAGTCGCAGCGGGTTTTGAATGGTCATCGAGGAGTAAGATTAGGAAGGGCAAGTTTCTCCATCTACGTTAAAGCAGAAAAGGCATAATACAAGTGTTGACCTGTTGTTTTGTTTTTGCAATAGAAGAAACTATAGATGTTTGATTTTATACTGAATTATATAAAATCGATTTGCCAATATCTGTGGATCCTGCGGATGTATTTTTAATGCCGTGATGGTATTTTTGTATTTGCGGAATAGCATTCGAAAACCGTCGACTATACTCCCTGTGGATTTGTTGGTTGAATCTTTCCAAGCAAGGCTTGGATTTGAAGAGATAGGACTGGATGCTACAAATTGATAGGCAAAATTGTCGTTGGGAACGTTACCGTTTAATAACGCATTTATGGCATCATTAATCATTTCTGTCTCACCCGGTTCCGTAGCGGTCGCACGGAATGAGAAAAATTTGTCGCTTACTGCATCGTTTTTCTGAAATTCCAGGCCGGCTAATTCGAATATGGGTGGTTTGTTGCCACTATTATTAAAAGCGACGCCGACTCCTACAAGCCGCATACCATTCAAGGTATCGCTATTGATTGCAATTCCCTTGCGAAATAGTTCCAAGCTGCTACATGCAAAAATTATATTTTGGTTCTTGGCGTTTGCACAACGGAGGTGATTCTCAAGTGTGTTAAGGGTGTCTTCGGTAATGTCTGTGGTTTTATATTGAGCGTAATTTTTTAACAACGAATCAGCTTTGATATTGCCTGCAGCACTGGCGTTTCGCAGTAGTGCAATGGCTTTATCGAGGTTTGGTTTTAGCCATTTGTTTGTTAGATACATTTTCGCCAGATGTATCTGAGCCTCGGAGCTTCCGGAGTTCGCTGCTTTGGTACACCATTTTACTGCTTCATTGGATTTAAGCGCCACTAAAAATATCTCACACAAACCGTTTTGCGCCCCGGTGTGGTTTAACGCTGCAACGGGTTTAAGCGCCGATACCGCTTTTTCGTAATGTTGATTTTGAAGATGTAGCCGTCCCATCTCTATTTGTCTGCCTATAGAGATGGCTTTAATATTTTTGGTTTTGATTGCATCCAGAAAACGGTTCTCTAAGGTTGAGATGTTTTCGCCGGAAATAACAACAACTATATTTTCAATGACAATTATTACTTCTGGATGCTCTTGTGAGGGAGTGTTGTAATTGTTCCAAATGAATGAAGTTATATTGATAAAGGAATTGTTAGCTTGCGTCTTATCTTTATATTCGTAGTAATAAATGCTTACACCTTGATTATTGCACAGGTATGAATGTAGTCGTCGTTGTTGCGGTTTTTCTCCGAGAAATTGTTCAATATCATATTGATGATAGAACGTGCTTGCCTGGATAGATATAAAGAATTCTTGAGATGTAATACTGCATTCTGAGTTTTTCGCAGCGTAGTCGAAGAAAACATCATCAATGCTGAATACAGCATAAGACGGCGTTGCTATAAATATTAAGAAAAGTGTCAATGTTCGCATGTTATTTTTACTAACTTTTTACGTAGAAGGATAGTTTGGTGGCTAGTGTTCAATAGGGAAACTCAATGGTTGAATGGCGTCTAATGGGTAAAAAGCTGGAAACTTAAGCCGATTTCTTTTTAATGATGAAAAAAATGAGAATAGTTATTGCCCAAAACAATACGCCCGGGATATTTTTATCATGTAACTTTGGGACTCAGTTTAATCCATTTTTCTTTAAAATCATTCCAACCGGTTAAGGTTTTCGATTGATGAATTGAGGCAATCGGCACATGGTATCCTTTTTTAGAATTTCCACTGCCTTGGCACAGTTCGCTGAAAAAGAATGAATAGCTGCATTTGTAAGTTTTGCGTGACCGTCTAACTTCATTGATGACCTCGTATTCTTAACTGTATTTAACTTAGCTGTACTTAACTACGTGAAATCATAGCAAATTATTTCACATATAAAATAGATAATATCATATTGAAAGAGTACTAGTTGCTTATGATTAACTCTGTTTCCAATATTTCGCCGCTAGTATCAATGTTGACAGTTTTCACTCCGGGCATGCGTGAAATTATATAACCTGCCATCAGTGTCACCAGAGTTTCATTTTCCCTGTTGATCGCCGTTAGCAATTTATCGGCAGCGATTTGGCAACGTTGTTTCGAGTCAGGATTTTCAACCCAGTCGCGGCTTATTTGCCAGCCTTTATCCATATCATTGTCCATTTTCTGGAAGAACTTTTCATCGGACTTAATGGTTTCTTCTGACATTTCAATAGGGTAGGTTCTATCATCGATAATGACATTCAATATCAATTTGAATTCTCCTGATTTATTGCGTCGTTGTTATTCTACACAGTATCTCTACCTCTACTCTACATAGTCTCGACAATTAATTTCCATAATAGCTTGCCGAGCAAACGTAAGTGATTGACAATTATATAATAATAGAAAGTTAATTAGTGTGTATGATAAGTGATGTACTTAGGTGTAAAATCAAGATGTTAAGTTGTGTGATTTGTACAGTATAGCGGTACAGTGTTGATGATAAACACCACTAGTGTGGCGAATAATAGGGTTGTTTTGTTCGATACACTACACAGAGGAAAACAGTATGGGATTTAATGATACATTTCGTATGAGTTCACATGCTGTAATTACTAATCATAAAAATGAATTACTTCAATTAAAGGCGACATATGGGAGCTTGGGATGGGGCTTGCCAGGCGGTGCGCTTGACCCTGGTGAATCTATTTTCGAGGCGCTGCACAGGGAATGCTTTGAAGAAATCGGCGTGAAAGTCACGCTTATATCTTTGACAGGAAGTTATTACCACAGCACATTAAATTCCCACGCATTTATTTTTCGATGTACTCTTTCTGAAGACGCAAAAATTATTTTGAGCGAAGAGCATTCTGAATTTCGATACTTTGCTCTTGATGAACTGAATCCGGTACAACGTCAACGCGTTGATCATTGCTTGAATTTTTCCGGTGATATTCAAAGTGGGTGTTTTTGAATTAGGGGTTGGGGAGAGTCAACCGCGAGCATTACATTACTTCTCTAATAGCCTTGATTGCACTGTCGATTTGCTCTTTTGTTATAACCAGTGGTGGCGCGAAGCGAACGATTGTTTCGTGGGTTTCTTTACTGAGGACACCTTTTTCCATTAATTTTTCGCAAATGGATCGGGCGGTTGTTTTTGTTGGGTCTATTTCCATGCCAATTAACAAACCTTTTCCTCTTACTTCTGTTATCAGGTCACTGTTAATTGCGCGGAGAGCTTGCATAAAATAATTACCCAGTTCAAAGGCGCGTTCGGCGAGCTGGTCTTTTTCGATAATATTAAGTGCTTCTAATGCAACGGCAGATGCCAGCGGGTTTCCACCGAAAGTGCTGCCGTGGTCGCCGGGGGTAAATACATCCATTATGTCTTTGCGAGCCAGGAACATTGAAACAGGTAGCAGTCCTCCACCAAGGGCTTTTCCTAAAATCAAACCATCTGGTTTAACTTGATCGTAGTCACTTGCAAGTAATTTTCCGGTACGGCCCAATCCGGTTTGTATTTCATCACAAATAAGCAGTACGTTATTTTCTTTACAAATGCGCGCACATTCGGCGAGGTAACCTGCTGCAGGGACAATGATGCCGCCTTCTCCCTGTATGGGCTCAACCAGAAATGCAGCAGTATTCGCAGTGATTGTAGCTGTTAATGCGTCGGCGTTGCCAAATTCGATGCGTTTGAATCCCGCGGGGAATGGACCAAATCCCCGCTTATATTGTTGTTCGGATGACATGCCCACAATGGTGATGGTGCGGCCGTGAAAATTGTTTTCACAAACAATTATTTCGGCTTGGCCGGGCTTAATGCCTTTTATTTGGTAACCCCATTTACGCGCAGCCTTAAGTGCTGTTTCTACCGCTTCTGCACCGGTATTCATTGGCAGCGCTTTGTCTTGTGCTGTCAGTTGGCAGACCTTTTCGAGCAAAGGTGCCAGTTTGTCCGTGTAGAACGCACGCGAGACAATGTTTAATTGATTGGCTTGTTTTATCAGTGCATTTATAAGTTGAGGATGACAATGGCCATGGCTAACAGCGGAATACGCACTCATCATATCCAGGTATTTATTGCCTTTATCATCCCAAACGTAAACACCTTCACCTTTAACCAGAACAACTGGCAAAGGTTTGTAGTTATATGCGCAATAGTTATTTTCCAGTTCAATCGTTTTGTTCATTGTTATAATTAGCTCGTCTTACTGTAATTATCATTTTGACGGAGTACTAGTCGCACAGACTAAGTCGATTATCAGATTAGCGGTTTTGTTATTCACATCCCGGAAAGGATTGTATTCAGTTATTTCTGTGCCGATATAGTTTCCTTGTTTAGTTATGTGAGTCAGGTTTTTTATTAATTGCTCTGCTTGCAATCCATTTTGTGTTGGTGATCCGACGCCGGGGGCATCGACCGGATCAATCGCATCGAGATCGATAGATATTCCAAAACCCGCGGTATTTTTCACAATAGATACTGCTTCATCCATTATTGCAGATAGCCCCCGTTGTTTTATTTCCTCCATAAAAAAGACGCGCACACCCAGTTGCTTTAATAATGAGGATTCGGCTGCTTCGTAACTGCGCACACCCACAAGGCAAACATGTTCGGGTAATAATTTCGCACCTTTTGTGCCAATATTGCGCAGCGCTGGTAAGCCTTTATCTAACAAACAGGCCAATGGCATGCCATGATAGGCGCCGCTAACACTGGTTTGAGGCGTGTGGCTATCCATATGTGCGTCAACCCAGATCAACCCTAAATAATTTTTTCTCTGTGGATGGATCGCCTTAAGCGCAGTGGCAGCACCACTCCAGGTACCCACCGCGCAGGAATGATCGCCGCCGATGACGGCGAATTGATGTTTATTCTCAATAGTTTTACTAATGTTTATTGCCAATTGATTGCACAAATCCACGATCGCATCTTCTTCAGATTTATTGACTTTGGGATGTAATATATTTTCCCATACAGCGTCGATACCGGCTTGATGGAGCCGTGACTGCAAGTTACTGGCATGAATCGCTGATGGACCCATATCACAGCGTGTATCTTGTGCACCCATGCAAGAAGCGGCACCGAACAGTTTGAGTACTTTTTGTGTACTAGAAGCTTGTGTACCAGAAGCTCGTTTGATGGACGTTTGTTTATTTATTGATTGCGTACTAACCATATTCAAAATCCCCTAAAAACTAACCTGAATATCTTGAGGAAAATGTGATGTTTATAGTCTAATGTATATTATCGACCACATTAGGATGTTATTAATCAGGGATGTTATGCCGGAAAAATGGAAATGGATCAACGACAATCCCCTGTTTTGCAAATTTATAAAGCCGCGCTGCTTTCAGTTAATGGTCGCAGCGTCGTCCGCTACTATATATCAAATATAGCATTTGAAAAACCAATGCGCATTGTTTCGATAGGGAAGGCGGCTGAGGCGATGGCGTTGGGTGTAGTTGATGTTTTCGGGCAACACGACTATCAGTGCCTGGTGATTAATAAAAATAACTATTCAGTCTCAAATGAATTTGATTCTCGCCGTGTCACTGTGCTGGAAGCGAGTCATCCGATTCCTGATGAGCGAAGTTTACACGCGGGACGTTTACTCATCGAGTTCATACACCGATCTCCAGCAGACAGCCAGCTAATATTTCTGATATCAGGGGGAGCTTCATCTTTGGTCGAAGTTCTGCCAGAGGGGATCAGCGCAGAAGATTTGCAAAAAACCAATCAATGGTTATTGGCCAGTGGTTTAAATATAGGTCAAATCAATGCCGTGAGAAAGGCGATGTCTTGTATTAAAGGTGGGCGTCTGGCAACGATGCTGGGAAACAGAAAAACAACGGCGTTGATGATATCTGATGTCCCTGAAAACGATCCAGGGATTATTGGCTCCGGTTTACTCGTCGCTGATTCAGATTCAAGCGAAATACTCGCGACACTCAAATTACCACACTGGCTGGAAAATATAGTAAATAATTCGACACCGAAACCAACAATGTCGGATGACTGCTTTAAACGCATTAACGTTCAGATTATTGCGGATAATTGGCGGGCACAAAAGGCCGCGAGTAATGAAGCAAAATACCTGGGGTATGATGTTTACCTGGAGGATGAGCTTATTTGGGGAGACGTCGATGATGTCGCGAAGAAAATTAGTGATACGGTTATCGGCGGGCAGCCAGGTGTTTATATTTGGGGTGGAGAAGCAACGGTCATTCTGCCTACGCAAGTGGGCCGTGGGGGGCGCAATCAACAACTTGCACTGGCGGTCGCCTGCGAGATTGCGGGTGATCTGACTATTTCGATACTTGTTGCTGCTACGGATGGTTCGGATGGGCCGACAGAGGATGTGGGTGCTATTGTCGATGGTCAGACTGTACTAAATGGATTAAACAAAAAAATGGATGCCAGGGACTATTTACGCTGTGCTGATGCCGGCACGTATCTGCATGCCGTCGGTTCATTGGTACAGACCGGACCGACTGGAACCAATGTGATGGATTTAATCATTGGATTGAAGGTGCCGCCAAACCCGCAATAAACAATTAACTAAATAGAATAAATTAATTTTACTAGTGTATTTTTTCATGTCCGTTGTGTTTTGCTATCTTATAGCGTTAATTCTCAATTTGATATTATTCCATTAACTTATCTATGTAATCCATTGAATTATGGCTGCAAGCGTCAAAATATTGTGGATCCCCTATGTTTATCGTCACAAATCAATAATGGGCACTGGTTCACATTTTTTAGTATAAGATATGACCAAAATGTGTCGTACATCACATAATGATGTGATGGATTAATCAGTATTAAGTAAGCTGCTGGGAAATAAATAGATATTGAGGACAGACCTTCGCTGTATGTGGTCTTTGATGTTAACCCTTCTTGCTACAAACTTGTTACAAAACAGGCTGCAGCAAGAACATGACTATTAGAGTGGCAAATTGTGAGAATCAACAAAAGGAAGCCAGACTATTTACTGATATTAGCCGTACTTGTGGGTATTGGTGTTGTTGTTACAATGAAAGCACAAGCGGATGCGCAATCTGCTGCTGCAAACAAGGTTGAAAGCCAAGCAGTCTATCACCACGCGTGGATGAAAATAAACGCTAAGGCGAATCAAAAAACTATCGGGAAGTAAACCTTGTTTTATTCTCAGTCATCGATAAAGGTGGTGAGTAAATTAATCTCAAATTCGGCAGTTGTCAATCCGCTCTAATGCCTGTAATTTATTATTCATCTCGTTCCCGCTGTACATTCACGTACCTCTAATCACGTACCTCTAAGAAGTACCCCTTAAAAAGTCCCCCTACTTATTATGCTGACCCCACCTGAGTTGTATTCAGGTATTGGATCATATTGGTCGATACAGGCCATAATGTCGCGTTGTAGTGGCATAGTTAATTTAGCTGTACCACAAGTAAATAATTATCTTAAACACAGTGATGATGAATAATCGAATAAGAACATTAGTTGCTTTATTGCTAATCCAATTGGGTTTTACGTCGCCGGTAGCTGCGGTTAACACTATTCAGGTAGTGGCGCTATTTAATGGTAAGGCGGTGGTAAAAATTGATAACTCTCGGCACATACTTTCTGTTGGTGAGAGCAGCCCAGAAGGTGTGAAATTAATTTCTGCTGACAGTGAAAACGCAATCCTGGAAGTTAACGGGCGGAAAAAAACGTATAATGTAGGTAATGCAGTTTCCATAGGCACGCAGTTCAGCAAACCGGCTGAGCGCGTTGTTCACGCATTTCCCGACAGGATGGGCATGTACTATGTACAAGGTAGTGCAAATGGTTATCCGATCAAATTTTTGATTGATACTGGCGCAACCACGATTGCGATGAATTCAGCACAGGCTGATCGATTGGGTATCGACTACAAGTTAATTGGAGATCAAGCGTTGGTCAGCACCGCCTCTGGTATTGCGAAGGCTTTTACAATTAATTTAAACAAAGTGAAAATAGGGGAAATTGAGTTGCAAAATGTGAGAGCGATGGTTATTGACGGTGGTTATCCCAAAGAAGTTTTACTGGGTATGTCATTTTTAAGTCGAGTATCAGTCGAGCGGGAAGGGAATCGAATGCGAATAAAAAAGAAATATTGAAATTATTGTGCCGTCATTACGTAACCGGTCAATTTAGGCCGTTATTAGAATTCATGTGCACAAATGGTGTCAAGTCCCCCATTTCCCATAAATAATATTTAAAGAATGGGAATTGGGAGACCTGACAGCGATATGTTCGAATTAAATAGAATTCGAGTTCCCTTCAATTTACACTAATTCAATTGCAGATTTTTCTGAGAAGGCAATTAATTAAGGCGTTACTTTAGGTAACTCACTAGAAAGAATATCAAGGTTTGGCAACATAACAATTTCTATGCGGCGATTGAGTTTTAGGCCTTCTTCTGTTTCATTATCAGCTCTTGGGCGAAATTCACCAAAACCAGCAGCAGAAATATTTTCAGGAGCAACATCCATTTCTGTCAGTAGATGGATAACTGTCAGTGCTCGAGAAGTGGATAGTTCCCAGTTACTGGGAAACCGTGCACTTTTAATTGGTTTGTTGTCAGTATGTCCTTCAATCTGAAAACGCCTGTCTGAGAACTGACTCAGTACCGCGGCGATTTGAGCCAGGGCTTCTTTACCTTCGGGGTTTAAACTAGCGCTCCCACTTTTGAACAGGACATTGTTAGGAAGATTAATAACAATTCGACCTTGTTCAATACTGACGGTTAATTGGCCACCATCGATCATGGTTTGTAGTCGATTAACAAATTGTGCATATATTTCATTGCGGCGTTTGGTTTCGGCCTCAATATCACTCAGTGTGGCCATTTGTGCCTGAGATTCAGAAAGATCTTTTTGAAGAGCCTGTTTTTTTGCTTCAAGTTTGCTCAGCTCTTCTTGTGCCGCTGCAATTTGCTTGTTGGCTGTCTTTAATTCCTGCTCTGTTTTTTTAATTTGTGCTTTATTGCGGCTAATTTCATCCTGGGCGCTTTCCAAAGATTCACGCATAGCATCTTTCTCTGCTAGCGCGGTCTCAAATTTACCGCTGGATACACAGGCGGACAAAAGCATTAAAGGAAGAATAATAGTGGTAATAAGTATGCCAATTTTCATAGTAGCTCCTTGAGAGTGTGTTGGTCTGGTCTGGGCTTTTCGGTGAATTCGGTTATCTATAATTAACCAAATCGGCCTCCTTGTTGTTTTGACTCGAACAGGATAATGACTTTTTAACTTTATGGCAATTTATGCAGGGTCAGAGCTGCGGAAAAAAGACGGCTTGTTATCACGCATTTCCTTCATTCGGCTTCACAGGCAGTGAACGGCACAAGAAATGAACAATGAATAGACTCGGACCGAACCAAATTATTAGAAATAACATAGAAAATGGTGGAAAACAGCTCCTATCCCGCTTTAACTGCCCTTTTTTGATATCAAAAAAGTCTGGTTAAGACTCAAAAGAGGCTATTATTATTTTGAAAGATTGTTTTAATAATTAAATGCGTGGCTTGCTGTGCTGCCGAATTACCGTTTGATGAAGTCTTTGTTGACTGTGAAAGGTTGACTGTGAAAGCGAGCACAACTGAGGAAGTCCCTCCCGTGAGGGAAAACTTCATATGGGGGATCTTTGCGGGACGAGTGGCAGAAATTTGCGCATCCGCTTGTGCGGCGTTTTTACTGCGTCTGCCCGTTTAGGATTAAAATGATAGAAGAATACACGGTAAATATTGGCAAGCTTCGTTTTTTACTCGCTGGTAGTGACTCACAAAAAATACTGAAAAAGTTTGCTTTTAAGTCTGCTGAAATTATTGCAAGTAATATTGAAAAAAAAATTTGGAATAAATACGATTCTGACTACGGTCTAAAAGTAAATATTTTAAATATTCTAAATGTTCGCCGTGGTAGTTGGTTGGTTGAGCTTTCCGTTAGTTTTAATTTTTGGGCGACTACAACGGCGATTTACGAATTCATAAAAGAATATGAATCGATAAGAAAAGGCATAATATTAATATCTAAAGATATTCGTTCCTTAGAAATTTCAGGCCGCAGATGGTTTAAAAAAGAAAAGTTTGTTATACATATTGATGCACGAAAATTATCCTTAATAGAAAAAGAAGAAATAAATAACATATTCCGGCGCTGGACATAGTAGCGGGTCGGGATCTAGGTAAACTTAAACAAATCAGAATATGCCCGCTTGGATATGGCTGATGATTTCGGGGACGCAATTTATTTTGATAGCAAATAAATAAAATAAATATTAAGTAATGCAAGCAAGATAGAAAACCCCTGCCAGAAAGCAACCGGGTTTCGTTTGATCAAAGGATTAAAGTCAGAGGAGACCAGGTCCTGGTTGGGGTGATTTAGGTCGTGTATAAATTCCGAAAGCAATGAGTAACGGCGTTGAGGATTAATATTGACTGCTTTTTCGATCGCACTGTCTACCCAATTTGGTATTTTAGCATTAAGAGACTTGCTAGGGATATAACGCACGCGTTTTATTGTGCGCGCGGTAAGTGGTCCGCCATATGGTAATCCACCGGTCAACATTTGATATGTAATCACGCCGAGTGAATACATATCAGATCGATTACTCGTGGGTTCGTCAATAAAATATTCAGGCGCTGCAAAATCTAATGTGCCCAAAACACGACTTTGCTCAATGGGTATGTTAATTTCCTGAATTCCTGCAATCTTGGTCGAGCCAAAATCGATAAGCTTGACGGTGCCTTTTGCGTCAAACATAATATTTTCTGGCTTGATATCCTGGTGCAACATTTCAAGCCGATGAAAAGCGCGAATGCCCATAGCAACTTGTTCTATGATATTACGTACGTCATTCAGCGCGGGTTTCGGGTTGTCATTCATCCATTGACGTAAAGATTGTCCTTCAATGTATTCAGTCACATAATATAAAAAACGCCGTCGGCGTTGCGGTACGATCACCTTCAATACATTTGTGCGATTAATGCGTCTGCCTACCCATTCCTCGTGTAAAAACTGGTCTATGTATTCAGCATCATCTTCAAAATTAATGGACGGTATTTTGAGTACTACTTTTTCGTCACTGTCCGTATCCACAGCGAGGTAAACTTCAGTGCGTTTGCTGCTGTGTATTTCGTGCAGAATTTTATAACCATCAAGAATCATGCCTTCTTCCAGAGGGGGGGGGAAAGGCAGTTCGGTGAGTTGCGAATAGAATTCTTCTTCATTTTGCAGTGGCAACTGGTCTATTTTAATAATCAGACAGGTGACATTATCATTGCTGCCGTTTGCGAGTGCTTTGGCGACTAGCTGCTTTGCGGCACGTTCATGATTGGATGTATGCTCAGCGAGTATCGATTTTATTTCGCCGATATCAATGAATTCGTGTACGCCATCCGTGCTCAGCAAAAACACATCATTGGCTTCAACAGGGACACTGCGATAGTCTATTTCCAGGCTGATGTCTGCGCCCATCGCACGACTGAGAAAGGATTTATTACCAGAAGACCAAGTTTGGTGATCACGCGTTAAACACTCAAGATCGTTATTTTGCAGGCGATAAATGCGGGTGTCTCCTACATGAAACAAATGTGCCGTGGCCGACTTGATCACTACGGCGCTAAAGGTAGTGATCATACCGTGCTCATTGCCGAAGGTATGTTGTCCTTTGCCGTGCAGCCATCGATTTAACGCCCCCAATACGCGTTGACCGGATGTTTTTACTGTCCAGGAATCGGGTGTACTAAAATAATCCGCCAAAAAGCCTTTTACACACGCTTGGCTGGCTTCGCGTCCACCTTCGCTGCTACTTACGCCATCGGCTATAACCGCCGCAACGCCTTTATTCGTTAATAATGGTTCTTCAGGTACAAGAATCCCGCAAGCATCATCATTTTTTGCTTTATTCCCGGTTTCGTTACATTGACCTGCACTGATTGTTAGTTTAGACATGCTTGAATTCTCAAAAAGTTCCGATGAGGCCGCAACACGCTTTTAAGATGCGCCTAAAAAATGCGACGTATTGGATAATACCTCTAATTTAACTCAATCATCTGTACGGTTCCATCTGGCAAGGTCTCAACCATGTGCCCCCGTGGCTCTTCCAAAAACAGCGCAATTGCGGCTAACGTAAACGCCGCCGCGCCAGCAATAGTCAAAAAGAAGATCTGCGGTGAAACGAATGACAGTACGGTTAAAAATGTTACTGCACCGACACTACCATACGCGCCAACCATACCTGCAATTTGCCCGGTCATACGGCGTTTAATCAACGGCACCGCAGCGAACACGGCGCCATTGCCGGCATTAACAAACAGAGAACAAAATATCGTTGCCGCGATCGCACCATAGATAGACCAACTGTTATCGATAAAACTCAGTAATATATAACCAACGCAAAGTCCGATCATAATCACAGTTAAGGTAAGCTTGCGTTTAAATCTGTCGCTAATCCAACCGCCTGCGGGGCGCATAATCAAATTTAATCCTGCGAAGATAGACGCAATTAGGCCTGCCTGCACCGCAGAGAGATTAAATGTATCCATAAAAAACAGGGGCAACATCGAAACAATCGCCAACTCCGACCCAAATGTCACAAAATACGATAGATTAAGTACCGCCACTTGTTTAAATTTATAACGTTCCATTTCAGGAACGGGTTTCACGAACACATGTTTGTTAATCTTATATATATGAAAACCTTGATAGGCAAACAGTGCGGCTAATGTGATATAGATAGTGTTGGTTACGCTGGCATTGAGCATATGCAAATTTTCAGGCCCCAATTTCCAGGTGAGTACCGCCAGTGCGGCGAACATCGGGATGTTCATAATAAAGTAGAGAAAAAAGTCACTTTTACTGGTTATTTCCATTGCCCCCGTTTTCTTTGGTTTAAAATAGGTGGAGCCTTTGGGTGTGTTCCTGACGGTAATATAAAACACGACCGAATAAATCAATGCAAGAATTCCGGTTAACGCAACCGCATATCGCCACCCCTCTTCACCACCAAACATCAAGGCAATCGTCGGCAAGGAGATCGCTGCCGCTGCGGAACCAAAATTGCCCCAGCCTCCATATATCCCTTCAGCCATGCCCATGTGTTTTGCCGGAAACCATTCTGCAATCAAGCGAATACCAATTACAAATCCGGCACCAACAAAGCCTAGTAAGAAACGAAAAATAGCCATTTCTTCAAAGCTGTCAGCAAAAGCAAAACCAAAGCATAAGAAACTGGAGATGGCTAACACCAGTGAATAAATGATACGTGGCCCGTATT
>VAPL010593695.1_pt1 | contig 15020 bp, 11 predicted proteins | sample 3395061 | NCBI WGS metagenome assembly VAPL01 (sample SAMN08290444, study PRJNA428436) | hydrothermal vent metagenome | isolation source: Deep-sea hydrothermal vent chimney 2 | place: Pacific Ocean: Juan De Fuca Ridge | depth 2182 m m | reverse complement strand
CTCAGATTGATTCTACACCAATGATTTGTATTACAGGTCAAGTAGCGAGTCATTTATTAGGTTCTGACGCTTTTCAAGAAACAGATATTATTGGAATCTCTACACCAGTGACAAAATGGAATTATCAAATTACCAAAGCGAGTGAGATTCCTGAAATAATAGCAAAGGCATTTTATATAGCACGTTCAGGAAGACCAGGGCCAGTTTTAATTGATATTACCAAAGATGCACAATTTGGTGAAGTAGATTTTTCCTATAAAAAGTGTGAGAAAGTTAGAAGTTATATAGCAGTTCCAAAATTTAATTTAGATAAGATAAAGGAAGCTGCTGAATTGATTAATAGTGCTAAAAAGCCATTTATTGTTTTTGGTCAAGGTGTTATTTTAGGTCAGGCAGAATCAGTGTTTAAAACATTTATTGAAAAGACTGATATTCCTTCAGCTTCAACATTATTAGGTTTGTCTGCGTTGGAATCAAAGCATCGTTTAAATGTTGGTTTGGTAGGGATGCATGGTCACTATGCACCAAATGTTTTAACAAATGAATGTGATTTGCTGATTGCCATCGGTATGCGTTTTGATGACCGTGTAACGGGTAATTTAGAAACCTATGCCAAGCAAGCAAAAGTGATTCATTTTGATATTGACCCAGCAGAAATTGATAAAAATGTAAAAACAGATGTGGCCGTTTTAGGTGATGTAAAAGAAACATTGAGTGAGATGCTACCTTTTGTAAATAAAGGAAACAATAAAGGATGGTTACTAGAATTTAAAAAACTATATGATATTGAACTTGAAAAGGTAATCAATAATCAATTAAATCCTATAAAAGAAGGATTGACTATGGGTGAAGTATTGGGAAGAATTAACAAAGAAACCAAAGGGGATGCTGTAATCGTTTCTGATGTTGGTCAACACCAAATGTTTGCTTGTCGTTATGCCGATTTTGTAAAAACAAGAAGTAATGTGACTTCTGGAGGGCTAGGTACAATGGGATTTGCCTTACCAGCAGCCATCGGAGCTAAAATGGGTGTGCCCAATAGAGAAGTGATTGCTATTATTGGTGATGGTGGTTATCAAATGACTATTCAAGAATTAGGTACCATACTTCAAACAGATGTAGCCGTTAAAATTGTGGTTTTGAACAATAGTTTTTTAGGAATGGTACGTCAATGGCAAGAATTATTCTTTGAGAGAAGATATGCTTCTACAGTAATGAAAAATCCTGATTTTGTAAAAATAGCCGAAGGATATGGTATTGAAGCTAATCGAGTTTCAAAACGTGAAAATTTAGCAGATGCTATTAAAACAATGGTCAGTTCAAAAACATCCTATTTTTTAGAAGTTGTAATTGAACAAGAAGATAATATATTTCCTATGATACCAACAGGAGCAAGTGTGTCAGATGTAAGATTAAGTTAATTATGGAAGAAAAACAAGTATATACAATATCGATTTATACCGAAAACAATATCGGAATTTTAAATCGTTTATCAGCAATATTTCTAAAACGACATATAAATATTGAAAGTATGACAGTTTCTAAATCGGAAATTGAAAACGTACATCGATTTATATTTGTAGTTAAAATTTTTGAGGTTCAAGCAAGGAAAATTATTGGTCAATTAGAAAAGCAAATTGAAGTAATAAGAGCATTTTATCATACAGAAGATGAAATAGTATATCAAGAAACAGCTTTGTTTAAAGTTTCTACGGAGTATTTATACGACGAAGAAATACAAGATAGATTAAAATTTAGAAGAGCCAATATAGTAACGATTACAGAACATTTTTTTGTTCTTGAAGCTTCTGGTTCTAAAGATGATATAGATAAATTATATGACAAATTAAAACCTTACGGATTGATGCAATTTGTACGTTCGGGACGCATTGCAATTTCAAGACCTAAAATGGCAATTTCCGAATTATTACAAGAAATCAATTAAAAAGATTAAAGAACAAAAAAATGACAAATTATTTTAACACACTTTCGCTACGTTTACAATTAGAACAATTAGGAACATGTGATTTCATGGATCAATCAGAATTTACTGATGGTATAAAAGCATTAAAAGATAAAAAAATTGTAATTATTGGTTGTGGAGCTCAAGGCTTAAATCAAGGATTGAATATGCGTGATTCAGGCTTAGATATTTCGTATGCTTTAAGAGAAGGTGCGATAAAAGAAAAAAGAGCATCATATGTAAATGCTACTGAAAATGGATTCAAAGTAGGTACTTATAAAGAGATGATACCAACTGCTGATTTAGTTTCAAATTTAACACCTGATAAACAGCATACGTCAGTAGTAAATACTGTAATGCCGTTGATGAAAAAAGGAGCAACATTATCTTATTCTCACGGATTTAATATTGTGGAAGAAGGTATGGGAATCCGTAAGGACATCACCGTAATAATGATAGCGCCTAAATGTCCAGGCTCAGAAGTAAGAGAAGAATATAAAAGAGGATTTGGAGTGCCAACATTGATAGCTGTGCACCCTGAAAATGACCCAGATGGAGATGGGTTTGAACAGGCAAAAGCCTATGCTGCTGCTACGGGTGGCGATAGAGCAGGTGTATTATATTCATCATTTGTGGCCGAGGTAAAGTCAGATTTAATGGGAGAACAAACCATTCTTTGCGGATTATTACAAACAGGTTCTATCCTTTCATTTGATAAAATGGTAGCCAATGGAATTGAACCAGCCTATGCTTCGAAACTAATCCAATATGGTTGGGAAACCATCACCGAAGCATTAAAGCATGGTGGTATAACTAATATGATGGATCGTCTGTCGAATCCGGCAAAAATAAAAGCCTTCAATTTGGCTGAAAAATTAAAACAAATTATGAGACCTCTATTCCAAAAGCATATGGATGATATAATGAGAGGTCATTTTTCTAAAACCATGATGGAAGACTGGGCGAATGGGGATAAAAATTTATTGTCTTGGCGTGAAGCTACAGGAGAAACTGCGTTTGAAAAAACGGTAGCAACCACAGAAGAAATAGTAGAACAAGAGTATTTTGACAATGCTGTTTTAATGATTGCGTTTGTAAAATCTGGTGTAGAGTTAGCCTTTGAAACAATGACAGAAGCGGGTATTAAGCAAGAATCTGCTTATTACGAGTCTTTACATGAAACACCCTTAATTGCGAATACAATTGCAAGAAAGAAGTTGTTTGAAATGAATAGAATTATTTCTGATACAGCAGAATACGGTTGTTATCTTTTTGACCATGCCTGTAAACCATTATTGGCAGATTTTATGTCAAAGATTGATACCAATGTTATCGGAACTCCATACGGAACAGAGAAAGGTAACGAAGTAGATAATCAAGAATTAATAGCAGTAAATAAAAGCATTCGCCAGCATCCAGTAGAAAAGATAGGAGCTAGTTTAAGAGATTCTATGACTGCTATGATAAAAATAGTGTAGTACACGTCATTGCGAGAAGTGATAACGATGAAGCAATCTTTCAGGATAAAGGAGATTGCCACGTCCTTCGTCCTCGCAATGACAATGAAAAGTGAATTTAAAGAATTGCCCCCTTGAGGGGACTTTAGGGGTGTTTTTCGCAACAGTAATACAAACACAATCCTTAGCGCCTTTACGAGAAATAATTAAAACATATGGAAGTAGCCACAACATATTACCCAAGCCTAAAAGATGTCAGAAAAGCAGCACATGTATTAAAGGAAGTTGCTTCGGTTACACCTTTGATAAAAAACACTAATTATTCTACAAAATACAATGCAACTATCTTGTTAAAAAGAGAAGATTTACAACAAGTGCGGTCGTATAAAATTAGAGGCGCATTTAATAAGATAAGTAGCCTTTCTGAGTCAGAAAGAAATAAAGGAATTGTATGTGCAAGTGCGGGTAATCATGCACAAGGTGTAGCTTATGCTTGTCATAATTTAAATATTAAGGGTGCAATTTATATGCCTTCACCTACACCTAAACAAAAAATAGAACAGGTGCAAATGTTTGGTGGAGGTACCGTTGAAATTATACTAATTGGTGATACCTTTGATGATGCATATAAAGCTGCGAAACAAGAATGCGATAGGCAAGGCAAGACATTCGTCCATCCGTTTGATGATGAAAAGGTAATTGAAGGGCAAGCAACGATTGGTTTAGAAATTTTAGAACAAACCAAGCGACCTATAGATTATGTAATTGTTCCTGTTGGTGGTGGTGGATTAGCATCTGGATTGTCATCAGTTTTTAAAATGTTATCACCAGAGACAAAAATTATAGGTATTGAACCAGAAGGAGCTCCTTCAATGAAAACAGCTATTGAGAAAGGAAAGGTGGTAACATTAGATAGTATAGAAAAATTTGTAGATGGAGCTGCAGTAAAAAAAGTAGGCGATAAAACCTTTGAAATTTGTAAAGAGAATTTAGATCGGATGCTTACCGTGCCTGAAGGAAAAGTATGTCAAACTATTTTAGAACTGTATAATAAAGATGCTATTGTAGTGGAGCCTGCAGGAGCATTGACAACTGCTGCATTAGATTTTTTAAAAGATGAAATCAGAGGTAAAACTGTAATATGTATCGTAAGTGGCAGTAACAATGATATCACTAGAACTCCCGAAATAAAAGAAAGAGCCTTGTTATATGCCAACTTAAAACATTATTTTATAGTCCGCTTTCCACAAAGGGCTGGTGCTTTAAAAGAATTTGTAGCAGAAATTTTAGGTCCAAATGATGATATTACACATTTTCAATATACCAAAAAAGCAAATAGAAATACCGATGTGGCTGTGGTGGGAGTTGAATTAAAAAACATTGATGATTTTGAGCCGTTGATTTCAAGAATGAAGAAACATAATTTTTTCGGAGAGTATTTGAATAATAAACCTGATTTGTTTCAATTTTTGGTTTGATGGAATTTATCGCCATTTGAATAAAATAACACCAGAAATACACAAATTACTTTAGTTAGTATTGTGATTTAGTCTTTGTTATCATATTTTGCGAAGTAGTAAAAAAATTAAACACATATATAATAAAAGTTTCGACTGCGCTCAACCTAACATTTATGTCCCCTCGAGCACAGTAGAGAGGTTGAAGAAGAAAAAATAAATGAAGAAAAAAGATTTGAAAAGCATTACTAAAATGTAGTATTTGTTACAAATACCTTTAATAAAAAACTTATTTTTACAACAAAACTTACTTAAATGAACATACCTACACAATACCAAATAACAAAACCTATTCATCAAAAAACCTATCTATTGAACGGAGAGTTAAAAACATGGACAGGTAAAACCACAGAAGTTCATTCAGTTATTTCTTCAACAGAGGATTATAAACCAACATTGTTGGGTTCAATTCCATATATGGAAAAAGAAACAGCGATAGAAGCATTGGCAGCTGCTTGTGAAGCATACGATAAAGGGCAAGGGCTTTGGCCAACGATGAAGGTTGTTGACCGAATTGCCTGTATGGAGAAGTTTACCTCAATAATGAAAACGAAAAGAGAGGAAGTTGTAAAATACTTGATGTGGGAAATTGGCAAGTCACTACCAGATTCTCAAAAAGAATTTGATAGAACAATAGATTATATATATGATACTATTGAAGAGTATAAAGAAATAGATAGAGACAGTGCTAAATTCTCTAAAGAAGGAGGTATTTATGCACATATCCGTCGTGGATCTTTAGGAGTGGTTTTGTGTTTGGGGCCTTATAATTACCCACTAAATGAAACATTTGCCTTGTTGATTCCCGCATTAATTATGGGGAATACTACCATTTTTAAACCCGCAAAACATGGTGTGTTGTTATTATCACCATTGTTAGATGCTTTTCAAAAAAGTTTTCCCAAAGGTGTTGTAAATATAATTTATGGTAGAGGTCGTCAGGTGGCTACGCCAATTATGCAATCGGGTAGGGTAGACGTGTTAGCTTTGATTGGTAATAGTAAATCAGCGGTAGCATTACAAGATGAACATCCAAATAAAAACAGATTGAGATTAGTATTAGGATTAGAAGCTAAGAATCCAGCTATTATTTTACCAGATGCCGATTTGGATTTGACCATTAATGAATGTCTTGCAGGGTCACTATCGTTTAACGGACAACGGTGTACAGCGTTGAAACTGATTTATGTACACGAAGATGTAAAGGATGCATTTATCAAACGCTTTGCTGAAAAAGTTGATACCTTACCTTTTGGAAACCCTTGGGATGATGGTGTAAAACTAACACCGTTGCCAGAACCAAATAAAACAGAATATATTCAAGAACTAATTGATGATGCTCTTGAAAAAGGTGCAAAAGTGATTAATACTAAAGGTGGAGAAACTACTGAGAATTTTATCTTTCCAGCGGTATTGTATCCAGTAAAACCTACTATGAGAGTTTATGAAGAAGAACAATTTGGCCCGGTTGTTCCAATTATTTCATTTACCGATATTAAAGAACCATTAGACCATATTGCAGATTCTAATTACGGACAGCAAGTAAGTTTATTTGGTAGAAGTGTTGATTCATTATCGCCTCTAATTGATACGCTTGTAAATTTAGTGTGTAGAGTAAACTTAAATAGTTCATGTCAACGGGGTCCCGATGTATTTCCGTTTACCGGACGTAAAGATTCGGCTGTTGCAACTTTAAGTGTTCATGATGCCTTGCGTTCATTTTCAATAAGAACTTTTGTGGCTTCAAAAGACAATCCATATAACAATGCGATTTTAGAAGATTTATTGACTTCAGGAAAATCTAATTTTATGAGTACTGATTATATTTTATAGTTTATCTAGTAATAGGATGACTTCAAGTCATCCTATTACTCATATAGTCAGAGCTTCACTTTAAGTTGAGCTTTGAAATTTATACAATATTCATTTCTTAAAATGAACAATACACCCAACATCAGATTTGCTACCATAGATGATTTGCCAAAAATTGTCGAAATATATAATCAAGCTATTAGATTAAAGAGAGCTACTGGTGATACGGATGAGTTTTTTGTAAAAGAAAGAGTTGAATGGTTTTATAAGTTTAACGCGAATGAATATCCAATTTATATTGCTGAGATTGAAAATAAAATTGCAGGATATGCCACGCTTTCACCCTATAGAAAAGGAAGAAAAGCAATGCGTAAAATTGCTGAAATAAGTTTTTATCTGGATTATTCATATCGCGGATTAGGGATTGGTTCAGCACTTGTCAATCATACAATTTTAGACTGTAAGAGAATTAATAAAGAAATATTATTGGCTATTTTACTGGATATAAATAAGGATAGCATTAAACTATTAAAGAAGTTTAATTTTGAACAATGGGGTCATTTACCTAATATTATTAGTTTTGATGGTACTGAATGTGGGCAATTTATTTATGGGTTAAATTTGAAATAAAGGCAATCTGTAAAATAATAAAAATTTTAAATTAGGTATTTATTTAAGTTATTTATGAAATCAGATAAACCTTTCAAATTCAAATTCCATCCAAAAAATAAACACAGGAATAGTTATGATTTTTCTAAATTATGCAAAACATATCCAACATTAAACGAATTTGTTTTTGAAAATAAATACCAAACAATAATTATAGATTTTTCCAATCCTACGGCTGTAAAAGCACTAAATACAGCATTGTTATTGTTACACTATAACGTTTCATATTGGGATTTTCCTGATGATAACTTATGTCCACCAATTCCAGGTAGAGTAGATTATATACATCATTTGTCGAGTTTGTTAGAGACCTCAAATAGTACTACTAAGGATATCAAAATTTTAGATATCGGAACAGGTGCTAGTTGTATTTATCCATTATTGGGAAATGCTGAATACAATTGGCAATTTGTGGGAACAGACATAGATAAAAAAGCATTGGAAAATGCTCAATCTATTATAGATAAAAATAAGCTAACTAAGGAGATTGGTTTACGATATCAATCTGACAAATCACATATCTTAATAGGAATATTGTCTGTAACGGATAGATTTGATGCCGTACTTTGCAATCCACCATTTCATAATTCAGATGAAGCTGCTAGGACAGCTACCAAACAAAAGTTAAAAGGATTAGGAAAAGAAAGTGCGTTTCTTAGAAACTTTGGGGGGAAACACAATGAGTTATGGTGTAAAGGTGGCGAAAAAATATTTATTAATACATATATATATGAAAGCTCTCTATTTAAAAAACAATGTTGTTGGTTTAGTACTTTGGTTTCAAAAAAGGAAAATGTGAGACCAATAAAAGTGTTCTTAAAGAAGTTAAAAGCAACAGAAGTTAAAACCATTTCGATGCATCACGGAAATAAAATTACAAGAATTGTTGCTTGGACGTTTTTAGGCGAAGTAGAACGTAAAAATTGGGCTTAAAGTCAGGGTTTCACTTCAAGTGAAGCCCTGACTACGCAAACGTTCTTTGATTAAGCGCATCTATTAAAATGATTAATACAAATAATGAATCAAATTAAAACGAACTGGAACCCAGAATTATACAATAACAAGCATTCATTTGTATACGATTATGGAGAAGACCTAATAACAATTTTACAACCTAAAAAAATTGAAAGGATATTAGATTTAGGTTGTGGTTCAGGGCAGTTAACTCATAAAATAAGCCAACTAGCGAGAGAAGCTGTAGGTGTTGATAGTTCAATAGAAATGATTGCTGACGCCAAGGAGAAATTTAAAGGTATTGATTTTCAGGCAGCCGATGCGGCTAGTTTTAGCTTTGAAGAAAAGTTTGATGCTATTTTTTCGAATGCCACTTTGCATTGGGTGTTAAATTACAAAGAAGCCATACAATGTATGTTTGATAACCTTAAAGATAATGGAAGAATTGTATTAGAATTTGGTGGTAAAGGAAATGTCCAAACCATTGTCAATCAATTGAGAAAATCATTGGTAAATAGAGGTTATATTGAGCAATCTCAATTAAAACAATGGTATTTTCCTTCTATTGGTGAGTATGTAATAGAACTTGAAGCCGCTGGATTCAGGGTAACAATGGCGCAACATTTTGATAGACCTACTGAATTGGTTAATAAAACTACAGGAATAAAAGATTGGATAGCCATGTTTGGTAAGGCATTTTTTAACAATGTTAGCTTAAACCATATTGAAGAAATTAAACAAGAAGTTCAAGAAAAAATAAAATCAAAATGCTTTAAAAATGGAAAATGGTATGCCGATTATAAAAGAATACGAATTGTTGCAGTTAAATAATCATCCTAGTAGTCAGAGTTTCACTTCAAGTGAAGTCCTGACTAAATAAAAGTTATCTTTTGTTTATTTATCTTCCTCCTTCTCTTTTAATCTTATTCCAAATTTTAATTTCATCATCTAAATTGAGCCCTTCTTTAACTTCTACATTGATTCCATCACTTACACCCAATATAATATCTTTTCGTTCAAACTCTTTGTCGCCAGTTTTAATCTCTACAAAAGGTACTTTCGTTTTTGAATCAAATTGTATCAGAGCTTCTTTAATAGAAAGTACACTGTCAACCTTTGCTAAGATTATGGATGCATTGGCACTTAAACCAACTCTGATAAAGGTTGTGTCCTGTTTTTTTAAGGTACCCTCTATTTCAAATTGAATAGCGCCATTCTCTAACTTACCTTTTGGTGAAATATAATCTAATGTAGCGCCAAAAGTTGAATTTTCTATGGCTCCTACCGTAATTTCTAAGGGTAACCCTTCTCTAATCTTACCAACATCAGATTCATCAACTTTCCCTTTAAAGATTAATTTGTTGACATCTGCCAGAGAAGCGATTGTTGTACCTTCATTAAAATTATTACTTTCAATAACTTGGTTACCTACTTCAACAGGCACATCTAATACCATTCCGGAAACGGTAGACCGAATCAATGTGTTGGCTGTGTTACCTAAGCCTCTTGTTGAACCAGTTCGAACAATATCGTAATTTCGATTCGCTGCATTATAAGATTGCTGTGCTTGTTGATAGGCTACCTCAGCCTTTTCTAGGTCTTGTTTTGAAATAACACCTTTATCAAATAGTGATTTCTGACGATCATAATTACGTTTTTGATCGTCTAAGGCGATTTTATTTGTTTGGATTCCATTTTTAGCATTATTTAACGATGATAAGTTAGGGATTACCTTAATCTTAGCAATTAAATCACCTTTTTTTATAATATCACCTCCTTTAACATATATCTCTTGAATAACTCCTGAAATATTAGGTTTTATAAAGACTTCTTCTACTGGAAGAATACTGCCCGTAGCAACCGTTTTTTTCACAATGGTTTTGGTCGAAGGTTTTTCGGTTTTATAAACAATAGGATCTTCAGCATTTTTCGAATATAAATAGTACATCGCACCAGAAAAAGTGATGACTATAAAAGCTAAGATAAAAATGGTTACTGATTTTTTCATTTGTATTTTTTTATTTGATTATATAGTTTATTCTGTTCTTAGTGCCTCTACAGGTTTTAGTTTAATAGCATTTTGAGCAGGAATAAAGCCTGCAAATAATCCCGATAGAATTAAAATGGTCAATGCAATAGTTACCACACCTAAATTAACACTAGGATTTGCAAACATATCGACAGGTCCAATACTATCAAGAGCAAGATTTATTAAATAAATTAGAAGTGATGAAAAAACAATTCCTGCCATTCCCGATATAATGGTTAAAAATACTGATTCGGTTAGAACCTGACCTCTAATATTCCAAGGAGAGGCGCCTAATGCTCTTCTAATTCCTATTTCTTTGGTGCGTTCTTTAACTACAATGAGCATAATATTACTTACACCAATGATACCTGACAGTAACACCATTATTCCAACGAAATAAGCTAGTATACGTATGGCAACAAAAAGACGTTGCACTTTATTATACTCTTGATAAAGGTCAAAATGACCAACAGCTCTTTCATCCTTTGGATGTATTTTATGGTTCTTTTTAACCAGCTTAAATATACTTTCTTTTATTGAAGTTATTGGAGTACCGTCAATAGCGGTTATTGCCATCCATCCCACCCTATCTCCCATATTAAAAGCCTGTGAGAATGCGGTAAAAGGCACATATATTTGCTTTTGATCTTCTTCTCCATCACCACCAGAAGATTTTTTCTTATAAGTACCAATTACCATAAAATTGACACCTTGAATTTTAATATAAGTACCTAAAAACTCTTCATCCTTCTCGTATAATTCTTTTTTTACTATTTCACCGATAATTGCAACTTTGCGATTGCTATTAATGTCATTATAGTTGATGAATCGTCCAGAAGTAATATCCATGGGTTCCTGTTTAATAATTTCAGGATAGTCGCCATAAACGTCATATGCTCCAGTTTTTATACCTTTAACAACATTATTTGATCCGTTAAATCCACCTAATTGATTTCGTGGTGAAATATACCTCAGACCAGGTATGCTTCTTTGAATATCTTCAACATCTCTTATTTGGTAATTGAAACGCCTACCTTTCGGCATGCCTTGATATGATTTTGTTGCTGTACGTGTCCACATAAACATGGTATTTGTGGCCGTATCACTAAATTCCATATTAATACCATTTTCAAAACCTTTACCGGCCGCTAGTAAAATAATGAGAATAGAGATACCCCAAAACACACCAAAGGCAGTCAGCATGGTTCTAAACCAATTACTGGAAAGTACTTCTATTATTTCTGTCCATCTATCTCTACTAAACATATTACTATTCTCTGATTCTTCGGGCCTTATTATTCATCTCTCAATGCTTCAATGGGTTGTATTTTCGCCGCTCTTCTGGCTGGAAAAAAACCTGCAAGGGCTCCTGCCAATATTAATAATATAACCATTGATATTGCGATTGAAAAATTCACGGTAGGGTTAGAGATATAATCAATCTCAATACTAGGTCCAAGAATTTCTAACAACCCCATGCTGAATATCAAACCAGCAAAACCAGCAACAGTTGTTACGAAAACCGCTTCGTGTAAAATCATTCCTATAATAGACCAAGGTTTTGCACCCAATGCTTTCCTAATACCAATTTCTCTGGTTCTATCCTTTACTATAATTAACATAATATTACTTACACCAACAATACCAGCAATGATGGTGCAAATACCAACAAACCAAAAGAATAATGAAATATTATTAGTTAAAGTATAATATCTTTTAGCCTCTTCTAGGGCACTATAAATACCAATTGCGCTATTGTCATCAGGCGCAACCTGATGTGCTTTATGTAAATATTGTTTTAGATTAGCGGTAAATTTTTTAGATGCAAATACGGCTTCGTCAAAATTTTCTTTAGGTGCCAATGTAAAAGACATATTGGACATTTTATTTTGACCATTAAAAACACTTTGAGCAGTTGTTGTAGGAATATAAATGCGATTTTCCTCCCGTTCACCTCCTTCATCAGTATAGACTCCTACAATTTTAAAATTAATGCCTGATAACTGAAGATACTCATTCAAAGGGTCTTCAACTTCGTTCATCAACTCACGTTTTATCTTTTTACTGATGATGACAACTTTATGCGACTGATCCATATCTAACTGATTCAAAAAACGACCAGTTATTAGTGTTGTGTTTTCAATTCGCTGATAATCAGGGCTTACGCCTTGTGTTCCATATGCGCCAGATTCTTTTTTATAATTAATAGATACACCGCGTACTTTAAAAACTCTAGACTTATATTCTATGTCATCTGCGAAAACATTGCTTGAATATTCGTAATTTGAATTACGTAAGTGTATTTTTCTGCCAGGGTTTAATCCATTATGTTCTTTAGTGGTAACTTGTGTCCAAACCCAAATGCGGTTGGTGGCATCATTTTCAAACTCTTTTCGAATTCCATTTTGAAACCCTTGCCCAAAACCCAATAAAATTACTAAAATAAAAATTCCTGAAGCCACAGATAACCCTGTAAGAAACGTGCGTAACTTGTTTTTTCGAATGGTATCAAATATTTCTTGCCAGCGATCGAGATCAAACATTTAGAATATAAATTTTATTTATATAAAGATAGAGGTTAAACTACTTCTTATAATAGACGTCATAAAGGACTAGTTTGTTACAAAAAAAAGAAAATAAACTATAATTTTGTACTGGTACCTATGTGTATAGAATAAAATCACTTAAATTACCGCGTTTAGCAGACTTCGAATATAATGAAAGAAAAACAATTGACAAGAATTAATAAATATTTAAGTGAAGTTGGTTATTGTTCACGTAGGGCTGCTGATAAATTGATTAATCAAGGTCGCGTTACCATTAATGGGGTAGTGCCTGAAATGGGAACTAGAATAGCGTCAAATGATGAAGTACGAGTTGATGGTGAATTAATTTCCGAGCCTAAAGAAAAACCCGTTTATATTGCTTTTAATAAACCTATTGGAATAGTTTGTACAACAGATACCAAAGTAGAAAAAGATAATATTATTGATTATATTAATTATCCGAAACGCATCTTTCCGATAGGTCGATTAGACAAACCTAGTGAAGGACTTATTTTTTTAACGAATGACGGTGATATCGTTAATAAAATATTACGCGCAAGAAACAATCATGAAAAAGAATATATAGTAACCGTCAATCATCCCATTACCAAAAAATTCATTCAGAAAATGAGTAATGGCTTACCAATTATAGATACCGTTACGCGTAAATGTCATGTAGAACAATTAGACAAATCAAGATTTAAGATTGTACTCACACAAGGATTAAATAGGCAAATTCGTAGAATGTGTGAATATTTAGATTATAGAGTTGTAAAATTAAAACGTGTTAGAATTATGAATGTATCGTTAGATATTCCAGTTGGTAAATGGAGATATTTGACGGATAAAGAATTAAAAGAGATTAACCGATTGGTTTCTTCATCAGCTAAAACTCATGAGAATTCATAAAAAAAGCCTGCAAAAGCAGGCTCTGCAATAAACCAAATTAAATCAAATAATAGTTGACTGCCCTAAATGAATATTGTTAAAATTTAGATTACTATCTTCAGGATATTGAATAAAATCAGCAATGAAATCGCCTACTTTATCTGTTGAAATAGTGGTGTATTCGGTATTAATATCAGGAGTAGAAATTTTAAGTGTCAATGATTTTTCTACGCCTTTATGGATTGATTCAGCTTCGTCAAACAATCCGAAATGTTCTAATAACATAGCCGCTGATAAAATAGAGGCTACAGGATTAGCAATACCTTTACCTTTTGCTTGCGGATAGGAACCATGAATTGGTTCAAACATGGCGTATTTGTTGCCCGTTGAAGCCGAAGCGAGTAAGCCAATTGAGCCACCTATTACACTTGCTTCATCAGAAATAATATCACCAAACATATTTTCGGTTAATACAACGTCAAATTGTTTTGGATTTAGAATGATTTGCATGGCTGCATTATCTACAAACAGAAAGTCTAAAGCTACATCTTTGTATTCTTTACTAATATTAGTAACAACTTTTCTCCATAACCTTGAAGATTCTAAGACATTAGCTTTGTCAACTAGTGTCAGTTTTTTTCTTCTGCTCTGAGCAGCTTTAAAAGCCAAATGTGTTATGCGTTCAATTTCCTCTTCGGTATACACGCATAAATCAGAGGCAGTTTTACCATCTTTACTTAATCTCTTTTCTCCAAAATAAATACCTCCGGTAAGCTCTCTATATATGGTAAAATCAACACCTTGAATAATCTCTTTTTTTAGAGGAGATTTATCTATGAGTTGCTCGTATACTTTTACAGGACGGATATTAGTAAATAAACCTAATGATTTTCTAAGTTGTAACAACCCTTGTTCGGGTCTCACCTTTGCAGAAGGGTCATTGTCGTATTTAGGGTCGCCTATTGCACCGAATAAAATCGCATCAGAATCTAAGCATAGGTCTAAAGTTTTTTCTGGCAAAGGCTCACCTGTTTTGTCAATTGCAATAGCACCTACCAATGCTTCCTTAAAAAGAAAAGTATGGTCAAATTGATGCGCAATAGCTTCCAATACTTTTTTAGCTTGTTTTGTTACTTCCGGACCGATACCGTCACCCGATAATACTGCAATTGTTAGTTTCATAGT
>VAPL010487414.1_pt1 | contig 15033 bp, 7 predicted proteins | sample 3395061 | NCBI WGS metagenome assembly VAPL01 (sample SAMN08290444, study PRJNA428436) | hydrothermal vent metagenome | isolation source: Deep-sea hydrothermal vent chimney 2 | place: Pacific Ocean: Juan De Fuca Ridge | depth 2182 m m | reverse complement strand
TGGTGGCGCTGCAGGATGATTTCAGGCAAACCTTTGGCTATGAGCTGGGCCTCGATTTGCGCAAAGTTGGCCAGGGCCGTTTCATTAAGTACCGCAAGCTGCTCGTTCAGGCCGAGTAGCTGGTCTGTTGACTCGGTTTGCAGCTCACTGAGGCCAAAGAAATTCAGTACGTCTGCAAGCAGGTCACTTTCTTCCACCATACGGGCATCTACGGTGGCTTTGGTGGTGCTGATATTTTCCTTGATCGCCTGCAGGGTTTTGGAGAGTTTTTCTTCATCCGTTTTGCCTTCAATAACCGGGGCGGTCTGGCTTTCCTCAATTGTGTCTGCAACCGCCATGGCGCTGGGGGAATAAAAGACAAACAGGAAAAAAAAGACTTCCACCAACGCAACCATGCGCAAAAAAACGCTGCTGGTGCGCATCCATTCCGTTAGTGGTTTGTAGCCTGTGTTATTCTGAATACTCATTCTTAATACCCTGATGGTTACCTATTAACTGCTTTGCCCGCGCTTGATTTGCCAGGCTCTTATTCCGCCACACCACGGGTGGAGATAAAAATATCAATGGCGGTATCAGGCGGCATAACGCTGTCGGCTGGCACGTCCTGTTTTATCACTTCGCCCGCCGGTACTACGGTAGTGCGCTCGAACCTGACTTCACCGAGAACCAACCGGCTTTGCTCCAGGGTCGTCTGCGCTTGTTCTACACTCATGCCAATAACATCTGGCACCCGAGTGGTTCTCACGCGCCCCACGGGTGTACTGGCGATGATCTGGGATCGACACTGCTGTGCAGGAGCCTGGCATAAATCAAAATTAAATTCGGAGAATTCCTCCGCGACCCAGTCCACCTCTTGCTGGTAGTAAAAACAAATCTCTTCGCAGAAATTATCGCCGGGTGGGCAACTATTACGGCCCGCTGTCTCCCCGCCACAGATAACGCTGGTTTCACTGACTCTTTCGCAGCGGTAATACTCCTCTGTTTCAGTATCCTGGCAGCTAAAACCAGTCTCGCCGTAGAAACAGACCAGATTGCCACAGAGTAATTCTTCATCACCGTATCCACCACCGTAGGTGCATTCCATTACTTGGCTGGAACTGAAGCTGCCCCTGATCCTGTAATAATAGGTAGGACCAAACGCCAGATTCGCATCCAGATAAGTTGCGTAGGTTGATTCTGTCTGTGCGATCACTTCAAAAGGGCCATCCATACTGGTACTACGCTCTATTTCTACAAACTCGGTGTCCGGGTTATCCGTCCAGGTTAGTTGAAGCTTGTCGCGTTTGGGGCGGATGGCGAGGTCTTCCACGCAGGCCTGAGCCCCCAGGATCAATACCGTCACGGGTGCGGAGTTTAGTTCATTGTCACTGACAACCAATTGAGCAACATAATTTCCTGGCTGGTCAACGATGAAAAACGGCGCGGGCGTATCCGCAGCTTCCAACGCCGCAGTGCTACCCGGTGGTCTTTCCACCCAGGACCACTGATAACTAATCGGATCACTGTCGGGGTCGTAACTACCAAACCCATTCAGGGTAACCTGATCTCCGGTGTAAAGATCACCGATGCCATCATAGTAGGCGCTGGCAATGGGTCGCAGATTATCCGCCGTTATAAAGACCGTATCCGGGGCACTATCGACCGTGCCGTCATTAACGATTAACTGGCTGATGTAATCCCCCTGTATGTCCAGAAACAAGCTTGGACTTGCAGCAAAGACATTACTCAGTTGCGCATTACTTCCAAAAGGTTTATTTACGATACTCCAACGATAGGTTAAGGGATCACCATCAAGATCATAACTGGCCGAACTATCCAGTATTATCACATCACCCACATTGCCTGGCTGGTCCTGACCGGCATTCGCCACGGGTGCCGAATTACCCACAGAAACCGTTACAAAATCCGGTTCGCTGTCTGCCAAACCATCATTCACGGTAAGTCGTACAACATAATCACCCGCCTCATCGGTGATAAACGAGGGACGGACAGATGCATTATTGAACAGGTTGGCGTTACTTCCCTGGGGCAAACCCTCGAAGAACCAGCGATAATTCAGATCATCTCCGTTTACATCGCTACTGGCTGATCCATCCAGCGTAATGGTGTCACCCAGCAATGCGGCTATATCACTACCGGCTTGCGCGACTGGTGGCAGATTCCCCACATTCAGTAGTACGGTATCTGCGGCACTTGCATCAAAGCCGTCATGGACAATGAGCTCCACCCGATAAACACCCAGCACGTCGATGGTAATGCTGGGGTTTGCCGTATCGGCAGCAAGAAGTTCACTACTACTTCCAGCAGGTTGTTGAAGTAGACGCCAGTTAAACGTCAGTAAGTCACCATCTAAATCATTGCTGCCAGTACCATCCAGAGTCATCCTTTCAGCGACGGTCACCAACTGATCCGGACCTGCATTGGCTACCGGTAATCGGTTCGGCACCGTCACCACCAACTGTTTCGGCAAACTATCTTCCGTACCGTTGTTCACCACTAATTCAATAACATACTCCCCTTGCTCATCAACAAAGAAGCTGGGGTTACCCGAGCTTGTATCGGAAAACTGAGTATTGCTGGTATCGGGTTTGCTTACAAAGCGCCATTGATAGCTTAGGGGCAATCCGGCAGCTTCACGGCTGCTGGTACCATCTAATGTCACCTGCTGTCCAACAAAGGCAGTAATGTTATTTCCTGGAACAGCGATCAAGTTGAAAACATTAAACCAGGCAAAATCCAAAGTTTGTAGCTCTGCTCCTGTGTTTAGGAGCAGCACACAGGCATAGTCACCCGCCAGGCCGCTGGTATCGACACTACGGTTCTGCACAAATGGGGTATCAGGCAATACGGTAATTAAAGCATCTTGTGAATCAATATCCTGTTGCGCTTCGATATTGACCAGTTTGGTTTGTATTTCCAGATCAACCAATGGCTGTGAAACCCGACTGGTGAGAGTATCGGTACATATTTGCGCGTCCCCCAGCAGCAACTCATTAAAGGCCGCCTCTACCTGGCCTTCAACCGACAAGGCTATGTTTTGCGCCACAACAAACGATGAATTTCCAGCCGCAATGATAGCCGATGTTTCCGGATCAATCAGGATTACCTGAACCTGATAGGTACCTGCTACAACATCATCCAGTATAATGCTGTTTATTACATCTCTAATGGCGTCTGGCACGAGTTCCGTATCGATGACCATTTCATCGCTGAAAATATTCTGTCCTACGGGATTAAGCACTGTCACTTTTAGTACAGTATTAGTTAGTAGCGTATTTTCCGTTAGATTCGTTAGACTGCTTTGAACCTGAACTACATCCGTTGTGTTGTATTGATCCTTCTTAACAAAGACACCACTGTTATTAACGCCGACAATAATCCCAATCGAAGCCTGAGCTAAGCCGGTTGTGGAACTCACCACCGAGAAAGGTACAAAAGCTTCATTGATAATGGTTGAGTTCAGATCTCTAATTACCACATGCAGCTGATAGGTACCGGCAATAAAGTTGTTGGTATTCCAGTTTTGATTTAGTGTTGCGCTCCCTCCAGCTGGCACAGGGCCAAAAACAAACGGGGAGAAACTTTCGACAACGATGCCGTTTATATCCTCAACAATAAACTCAACTGAACCTTGATTGGTAGTGGTGCCAATATTACTGATAGCGACTGTGAATAAGGCGGTCTCGTTTGGACCATAGTTGGTCTTATCACTGCTTGCACTAACTTCAAATACGGAATTACTCACCCATACAGACTGTGGCCCCAACTCCCTTGTGATTCGCTCGCCGCCAGGGGCATTGATATAGGACAACTGTATATTTTGTGTTACCAGGCGCTGTTCGCCGGGCTGTGGATTCTGAAGAATAACATCAAAGGCTATATCCTCAATCCGGTCTACTAACAAGGATTCGAAGCGCCACTCTATGACAGTTTTATCCACCTGTTCATCGAGAGAATACGGTGTATGTGAAAAACTATAATAATCCAGAGCAATACGATCTCCTGATACCGTAGTGATCAGATGTACATCACCCAGTGCTGCCGTAGATGGAATAAGAACTTCAACATCCGCGACATTACCATGCAGGTCATTTACCCTTAACACGCCCATTCCATCAACAGTCGGATCAATTAAATCCAACCTGAAGTGAACAAGTGGCGACAGACCTGATGCAAATTGTTGGATATCGAGCACCAGATTGCTGGAACCCGGTAATAACTCGATTTTATAGATACCACGATCACGATCCAATACACCATTGCTATTGACATCTTCCCCTGCATCTAAAACGCCATTCCCGTTGGTGTCCTCACTACGTCTATCTAAAATGCCATTCCCGTTTAAGTCTTCTCCGGGATCCAGAATACCGTTGACATTTATATCCTCGCTGTCTGACGCCGTCCCGAGAAAAGTTCTACCAATATGGCGAAACGGACCTATATTGGGCGCAAAGCTATCCCTCAACGGATTAAGCTCAACCGTCGCCATACCGCCTGGGTAACCATAGGAATCGTAGGCATTAAAACCATAAACATAAATACCCAATGGTTGATCTGCAGTCACCCGATGCGAACCCAAAGAAAGCGGCAGCTGTATACCACTCAGACCACTGGTACCAATAACGGTAAACAGGCTCGGGTCGATAGATGCACCATCGAGTAACAGAGAATCAATAGCAATAGTCGGCACGACAATGTTGACAAAATTACTGACAAAACCCGATGCAGGTGTCGTGAAAGTATAGCTTGGCAAAAATTGTTCGTTAGGTGGAATTAACATCATAAACGGGTCGGCGGACACGTTATCGAGTGCCTGCCCAGGCGAATATTGGGTAACCAGTACCGGGCCACTGGCAGAAATCTCCAAAAATTCATTATTAATTGTTTCGTAAAATTCTCCGGCATTAAGTGTGATGCCCTGCGCTTCGTTAAAAGCCACTCGTGTGCCATTTTCTCTCGCCAACACCCTGACAACCGAGCCATTCAAACGAGTGGCCAACGGAATGACTGAAAACGACTGGCCCCACGAACTAACAGGGGGTACCATTTCCACAAGATGATCACACCAACCGATACGTCCACCCGTTGGAGAGCGCAATAGCGAAGGCGCATCAGCGCACTTGTGTCCAGCCATCACTGCAACCGGTGAGCCCGACCTGATCAAGGTACCGGTCAAATCCGCTGTATTACTACTCAGCTGGTACACCTCAAGTCGATCCAGTATCACCGTAAAAGATTCACCTGCTACCCTGTCGCCAACATCGGCAGCAGGAACAATTTCGACCAGGGTATCGTCTGTGGTTGACACGATTGCGATCTGTGATGACAGATTCAATGACGCAAATTGCGCAAGGCCATCGTAGCTGGTAGCCATATACTCTACGTCCAGCGCATCAACGGGCAGGGCAAGAAATGCATCACTGGTGTATCGCTGTAAATTCATGCCATAGATCGTCACCTCTGCATCGGCTACAACATGAATCCCCAGCGATACCCGACCATTGGCCGGTAAATTTTTCACTTCGCCCGGCAGTTCCAGCGTTGTCACTGTTCCAGCAGTAACAGTAAATCCCTCTGAGAAACCTATGCCGGGAACTTCAACAACTCCTTGCGTATTTTGTTCAGAAGTAACATACAAGAGTAAATCGGTTGTTCCCGGATGGTTATTTTGAAACGCAAAAATAAACTCCGTACCTTTACTGTCCGACATAGCCGACAAAGGCAACCCTAACAGCAATGCCGCCAAAATCGGCCAAATGATAAATATACGTTTTATCATCACTGTAGTTCCTCGCCTTCAAGACGAATATTTATCCGTACCCGTTGATCTTCATCCGGTGTAACTGTAGCAGGCGTGACCGTCTGACTTGCATCAATACGTAATCCTGGCGCTGTCTTGATGACACTTTGTATTACATTTTCTATTTCCATTCCCGAGTAAGAATACAGTTCAATGACATACTCCCCTGCCATCAGAAACTCGAAATCAAAGCTATCGATAACCAAAGAGTAGTTATCATCTTTAGCCTCTAACGGAATATTGATGAAATCGGATACTTTTACCGGATTACCTTCTGGATCCAGAACCCGGTAACGGATTGAGAAATTCTGAACATCAACATTAGAACGATTTTGTATGGTTGCCAGCACATTAATGGTTTCGGTAATACCAACCGCTGAATATGCAGGCAGGGATTCCAGTCGAACACTTCCAGCTCGCCGGGTCTCAATAATTGAAAATTCAGTGACACGCTCATCCAGAATCACCGTAGCCGGGCCAATCATCTGGTTGCCAACTTCAACGCGTCCGATTATCCGGTAATCGCCAGGCGGCAAGTTGGCGGTATTGAAGTCGGCCTTAATATCAACGAGTTCATCCGCAGAAAACTGGATTTGCGTATTTCCATCACCATTGCGTGTACCGTAAAAATCAGCAACTAACTTACCCTGAGCATTTAGCATACTGAATACCACCATTGCCTCCATTGGGCTGCCAGTGTTCACCACCACCGCTTCTATAGAAGCAGGAGCATAGGCTTCATAAACAGTCTGGTTTGTCATCAGAAAAGTCATATTCAAACCGAAATTATCTGCCAAGCCAAGCCGACGGTTGATTTCGAACTGACCTCCCTGGACAAAACTAGAGATCAACGATTGGCTGCTATATCCGGTGGCACTAAAAGTGAGTGTTTTTGTCCCGGGCTCCAGTCCCTCAATGCTGTATTTACCTTCAGCATCGGATTGTGTACTAATCGCCGTTCCCACAATGCTGATATTGGCGTCTGCTATTGGCTCATTGCTCTGCTCATCGAGCAGTTGACCAAAAATCGTGACCTTGGTAATGGCAAGGCTGAGTTCTATAGTTTGCATATCTACTGTGCCACCACTGGTGACCAAAGCACTATAAGTACGGCTAACATAGCCTCCTTTTTCAAAGGAGAGCTGGTACACACCGGGCGACAAATCGTCAACCTGGAAACTACCATCATACGATGTGGATATGCCGACATCGCTGCTATCGCCAACAATACGAACCGAGACGTATCTCAGCGCTTCTTGAGTAGCTGCATCAATAACCCTACCAACAACTTGACCATTATCATTGCCAACATAATTTGTCGGTGGCATCTCCGGGTTAAAGATAATCGCATTACCCGCTACCACCGCGCCGCTCCCCGAGATATCCAGATAACCTGACAAGCTGGCAGTTACTGAAATAATCCCAGGCGACAAACCCGTTAAACTGTAACTGCCGTCAGCAGCAGTTATTGTTGACACAGTATTACTGCCACTTACCGAAATGGTGACTCCTGCGAGTGGCAGCGAGGTTTCCAGATCAGTGACCATGCCCTGCAATGCACCGTTTGTGGGTGTACTGGGCAAAGGTTCCTGTGTCACATCAGCACCGGTACCACTACTGGGGTCTCCACCAACAGGCACCAGACCCGGATTAAACACCAACACATTGCCAGCTTGTAAACTACTGCTGGCCCCAGCACTCAGAAAGCCTGCCTTACTGACACTGATGGAAATATCGCCCGGTGGTAGCGTTGTAATTTCGTAACTACCAACACTTCCAGTTTGAACAAATGCTATACTGGCACCGCTATTAGCGTCCTTCACGATGATTGAAACCTGATTTAGAGGAAGACCCGTCGTGGCATCAGTCACTACACCTCGTAACGCACCCCCCGGATCAGTGCCTGGCAGTGGTACGAACACCGAGCTTGTTGCCGTCAATGCCTGATTGAGTACCAGCGTATTACCCGCTGCAATAGCGGCGGTTGCGGTCAGTGGCAGATAACCCGTTTTTGTCAGCGTAATGGTGATATCACCGGGATTGAGACCTGCAAGGCTGAAAACACCAGTCTCACTACTCACCGTGGAAGCAACGGTGCTTCCCGACACGGATACCACAACGCCCTGTAAAAGCTGGCCTGTTTTTGAATCAGAAAGTTGCCCTTCCAGTACCCCAGTAGTCGGCAAAGAAGAAAGTGATATGTTACCGAGGGCTCTATCCGTACCCACAATGACAGAAACGCCACTCAAAGCGAGTGTTGAATAACCTGCGGCGATAATATTGATGATGTACGCTGAGGGATCCAGCCCATCGATAGTAAATACACCCGTCGAATCCGTCGAAGTATTTATTGCCGCACCATCGACGATGACTGAGGCATTGGCGATCGGCAACCCGGTAACACTATTTGTCACTTTCCCGGATATACTGCCTGTTGTTATCGGAACCGGCAACGGTGTCGGTTGACTGGCTAGGGCGCGTAAAGCAAGGGAGGTTGTTAAAACGTCATTATCCCAGCTGCCATTATCGCTTTGCTGGTTGCGCAACTCTGTCAAAACCGCTTCAAGCTGTGAAAACTCACTGGCATTAGGTATCAGGGCGATCAGTGCCAATGCTGACTCAAACGTTTCAGACCATAAGCCCGTAGTATTGTCTCGTTGCGCCAACAAAAAATCTTGTGCATTTGCCAATGCAACAGATACATCCAAAAACACACTTCGATAGTGCCACAGCGCACGCATGGAAAGCGCCGTGAGATAAACACTAGCTTCATTCGAACCTTCCGACCACCCTCCCTCCGCCGATTGGGCATTCATCAAAAACCAGGCCGCTGGGGCAATAGCACTCTGTTGCTGACCGGATTCTGCCAATGCTTCAAGAGCAAAAGCGGTATCCAATATCGTACTATCATAACCCGAAAAATCACCAAAACCTCCATCTACATTTTGGTGTAGTAGTAGTTCCTCTATTATGGCCTGTGGATAATCTCCGGACTGGACTGTTGCCACTAGTAACCGTGACAGGTATTCCGTACTGCGAACCTCAATTCCGTTTAAGATACTACGCGCTGCAACTATATCTGCCTGACTGGGCTCATCTACAAAGACCAAACCACGCACAGCCTCAGCTGTAGACTGAAACGAGGTTGAATTCGTATCCGGGTTGTAAAAAACGCCATCAACGGCCTGCTGTGTAATCAAATAATCAACAGCCTGAGCAATGTCCGCATGTGTAGTGAGCGGCATGAAACTGACAAATGAAAGCAGACAGAAAAATCCAGCTCTTATCTGCTTAAGGTGCTTTCCCCACATTTTTACTATCCTGATTTTTTATTATAAAAAAAATTGTGTTTATAATACCAGTAAAATCACAAATTTGTGGTAATATCCGAGACCGCAATTTGTATTTTTTTCAATTATTATGCAGGTCCATTGTTCGCAAAATCAACATCCTCTTGTACACATAAGAGCCATCTATACCAACTATTTTAGTGGGTTTTCTTATAATCAAAGCCCCAGTATCGCGGTCAGTCTTGATAGAGTGCTCATCGTGTGTGTGATTACCGATCTTCCCTCAATGTACAAAGTATTCTATTTAGAATAGGATCTAATTGTAATAATTGGTAGCCCACTATACGATGTGACGACGCCGTGCAACAACCAACCCCAACAAACCAATACCCATCAACACAATAACCGGGGGCTCGGGCACACTAATACTAGTAGTGTTATTGGTACTTGATGGTGAACCGGTTATCGATATATCACTCCAGAAAAAAATATTCGTTAACTCATCATAGCCTGCACCAGTTTCAGCATCGCTTTGAGCCAAATAAAACCCAGTTGTACCCAATATTTCACTCATGAATATATCAATGATTGCTGTCTGTCCTTCAGCTAAAGTGAAATCCCAACCAAGCGCGAAGGAAACGTCGTCATTAAGACCATCGGGCACATTATTTGAGTTATCCAATGTTGCATCCAGAACATTCCAATACAGATCACCAGAGGTCCAACCCGGTTCGTCAATCTCCCAAGTCTGGCCTGCTGCTAATGTACCGCCAGTGCTACCATATTCATTGAAAAAAGTATTATCAACTTCATCAATTTCGTAATCTAGCATCGCAACAAAACTATAGTCCCCAGCCCCCGTAATTTCAGTGCTTAAAAACCCTAGACCACTTGTATCTAAGGTACCACTGAAAGGCTCTGGTAGAGATTCCGAGCCTACAGGATAAAATCCAGACTCATAGATTGTTCCATTAATATTAAAAACCCACTGATAGAGATCAATGACCGTTGCTTGGGTTGAAAAGCTTGATAGCATCAAGGTTAATGCGACTGATAAATTACGTAAGATATTCATACTTGCTACTATATATTTCCTGAAATTATTATCGCTAGCTTTAGTAATTAAAAACTTTAATTACAGGCATTTAATGTCGATTTTTTTACACATAACTATAAAATTTGTCTGCAAGACAACAATTAAGCACTTTTCACGCCAGGAAATTTATGTCATTGAAAAATATAAATTATATAGTTTCCCTAATATACAATTGGTAGAAAACTGTAAAGAATTCCGACATAATTTGTAAAAATTTAGAGCTAGGGTGGAAAATTACTAGGGTCTATTGACGCTTCACAGCTGGCAACCAAAGTAAAGCTGCAAGCATACGCTGATAATTTCGTTTTAATTTATCATAAATTGTCGCAATTGACTGGAAACACCAGTAAGGTGCGCAAAAATATTCTCAATCGGATGCCGATATTTGTACAAACACCAATCCATACTAGTGAATAGAATGCTTATCTCTCAGCCGAGATAATTGTTGTTTTAGTGTGCTGAGAGCTCTTTGGTCCCTGACTTCCTCGCTTGATGCTTTTTCGAGCAATAAAGATAATATTTCTCTTTCAGATTTTGTACTGTTTCGATTTAATAAATCAAGCATACGCTCATAACCTTCACTCTTGCTTGGCGCACTAGCTATAGCTCTTTCGGCAAATATTTTAGCATCTGGCAACAAGCCCCTGTGTTCGAATATTTTAGATAGCTCTAGCCACGCCTCTACATTTGGCTTATATACGACCTGCGTCATAAGCTGATTAACCCACCTTTCTTTATGTTGTTTTTTTTGTTCTCGCGCTAGAAATCGATCATGATCTTTAGCCCACCCAGGCCCGTAAGGAATAAGATTGTTTAATCCCCATGACCCTACATAGAAAAGCAAAATAATACCAATACTCAGAGCTATTTTCTTGATTGACCTATTTTGTAGAATACTCCATATACCATATGCAGCAATTGGGATCAGGAGGACAATTAAAGTCAAACGATACCGTTCACCGACAAAAAACATCCATACCGATAACGAATAAAGTATTGACCCAGTGATTAAAAATTTCAATCCAGGATCGCCCAGTCTAGAGCGTAAATAAAACAGCCCAAATCCTGAAAATACCAGCATTAAACCTGTATCGATAAACGCAAGCATTAATGCAGGCCGCTTCCATCTCCATACATGATATTGCTCTGGCAACCCCTGGGAATATTGTGCTACTAACAGTCCCGCCTTCCGAAGTTGTAACACCAAATACTCCAATGGGTGTTTGGCATAATAATTAAGGGATTTTTTGAACCAGAACTGACTTACTTCCCAGCGACTCACGGGACGCCCTAACTCATTTTCCAACAGTCTTTGTGGTTGAGTGCGGTGACCTATAATGTCATTTCGAATACCTTCAACAAAGGTGTACCCCCCCCAAGATTTTGACGCAGTTCCAACATAGAAATTAAGACCTACTGGAGAAAATATTTTTGGTTCTATCTCATTAGAATTCCAGGCAAAAATAACAAACAAAAGGGCAACAGCTGAAACGCAAGCAACATAGATCTTAATCAATTCATTTTTTGATGCTGTCCGCCACCCGTGAAGCACAATGAAAAATATTAAAAGCATGATTAGTAACAAAAGATTTTGCCGTTCCATAGCCGCTAAACCAAAAGTTAGTGTGGCAATGAAAGCCCACCAATATCGCGCATCCTGAAAAAAACGAATGGCGAGATAACAAGCCAGCGCCAATAAAAATAATACCAAGTTTGTTTTAACGGTTATACCAGCAAAAAAAACAATGGGGCCGCAGAGCGTGAATATTACACCGGCGATCCACCCAACTTGTTCGCCAAATAAACGTCTTGTGGTTAGAGCACAAAAAACTGCTGAAAAGCTCACTAATACAGCATTTACTAATAACGGGACAGAATAATGCGGCCCAAATAATTTATAAGCTATGGTTTGCAACCATACATACAAAGAAGGAGACATAAACACACTTGAAAATCCACCATTGTTATCTATAAATGCTGTATACCAAGCTTGATAAATATAAATATAGGCATCAGAACGTGGATAGGCAGAGAGTAACCCTTCCCCCCATCCTTCCATACCGACATGCAATAGATGCATAGCGAATGCCAACAAAAAAATACAGACTGGCATGCGAGACAATTTCCAGCCATAGCTAGTTGAATATTGTTGGAGTTTATAAGCTAGATCATTCAATATCACTGCTTATCTCCACGTGATTATTGCTCAGATTAAATATCAATTAATAAGCTTCCATAGGGTTATCTTTTAACCGAATTATCTGTTTTTAAAAACAGATAAACAACACTATTAGTTGTATAAATAGTCGAAGCTATTCCAAATATATACACCGATCCAAAATTTTTAAGAAATCATTGTCGATCCATATTATTCTACATGAACAAATGACTTATCCACTATAGGCTTCCAAAAACGATATTTAAGTATCGCCCATAACATTGGAATCCCATCCCAAATTTTCAACTTTTTATTAACATATCTCGGCTTATAACTAATAGGGGTTTCTGCAATGGTATACCCTATCCTGAATAACTTGGTAGTAATTTCTGCATCAATTGAGAATTTCCTGGACTTCAATTCTAAACTATTCATTACATCAATCCGCATAGCCTTATAACAAGTTGTCATATCAAGGATAGATTGACCGTAAAGTTTATTTATCATCCACGTAAGAAACCGGTTTCCAAATTTTATAATTGTTCTTTGGCTGGAAAGGTCACGTATGCCATAAGCTACGTCTGCTTTCCCTAACTCAATAAGTTTGATTAATGGAATAATGTCAGCTGGATCATATTCAAGGTCAGCATCCTGGATTACAACAATATCACCTGTAGCTGCTTGTAGCCCGGTCTGTACTGCTGCACCTTTTCCCATACGCTGAGCGTGATGAAGGAAGAGGATATTGGGGTGACAATCCAGAGAATTAATCGTTCTTCGATAAGAATCAGTAGAGCCATCATCAACGAGAATAATTTCTTTTTTAATCGGCAATGATAATATTTTATTTAAAAGGACAAGAATCGTGTCAATCTCATTGTAAATAGGAATTATTATGGAAATGTTGATAATGACTTAACTCCAATATTTTATATGCCTCTAAACCATTTTTAGTTTAACTTGAGTATGCGTCAGACATGCGCTGAGCAAACGCAATGGCAACTCGGCCTCCCACTCTCGACGGTTGAAGCGATAGCAGAACTCATTGAGATACTCTTGCAGATAGTGGGACGATACGCCGTGATAGGTGCCCAGCAAAAATGCCTTGAGGTTGCCGATGGCAATATGCACCCGCGGTAGCCATTCGCCTGCCTTGTCAGCTGGCGTCACCCGCGCAGCATGGTGCTGTGTCTTACCAATCGCCGCCAGGGAGGCCAGCACATCGCTACGCACTAACTGATTGGGCGGGAGATGACGCTGCACAAACTGAGCCACTGTTTCACGGGTGACGGCGCAGACCTGCCGCATCGCGATAAACCCGGCACGTTTGTCCCGATTCTCAACCGCTACCAGTACCGGGGTTTTGCTCTCGGCACTGCGTCCGCGCTTTCCCCTGCTATGGTGACCACCTACGAAAGCATCGTCAATTTCGATCAGATCATGCAACCGGTAGAGGCTGTCCCGATGTCCCATGGCAATGCGGATCTTGCGCAGCATTCGGCTGGCCGTGATCCAGGATACCTCGATGTGTTTGGAAAGGCGCATGGCAGAAATTCCACCCTTGTCCGAGGCTGTCAGGTAGATCGCCCAGAACCACTTCTTCAGGGGTAGGCTGGTGGAGTGAAACAATGTCCCCGCCGTGAGTGAGACTTGGTAATGGCACCGGGAGCATTCGCAGGAATGGCGCGTGGTGATAGCATATCCATGATCATGCCCGCAGCGCGGGCAACGGAACCCTTCCGGCCAGCGTTGCTGCGCCAGCGCCTGAGTACAGGCTTCTTCCGTTCCATACCGTTTCTGCCAGTCCAACAGATTCGTTTTCGGCGCTTTCATGATCCAATCTCCCGTCTCGTTGATCCTAAACAATTGGCAGGTAAGACTGAAAATGGTTCAGAGGCATGATATTTTATTAAAAAAAGGGCAATGCTGTTCAAATAGAAGTTCATGAGCATAAAATAATTATTAAAGTGCTCGGGCCACTCGCACATTGCCTTACCATAATTGTTGAGTAGAATACACCTTTCCCCCTATTCGCGGGAAGCAAAATAACAACATGGCCAAAAAATACAGAATAAAGCCGACTGAAACCAAACAAACAAAACTACACGACATTGTAAAAAAAGGAAAAGTAGCAGCTCATAAACGGCTGCATACCCAGGTTTTGCTCAAAGCGAATGAAGATGAAAATTGGAAAGATGAACAAATCGGCGGAGCGTTTGGCATCAAAACCTGAACCGTTGAACGCATATGTAAACGGGCTGTAACACAAAAATTGAACACAGTAATAGAAAGAACCCGGCGGACTAAAAACACTGAACGGAAACTGGATAGAGAGCAATGTCTGGATAGATGCATTGCAGATCAGGAAACGCTTAAAAGTGAAGTTACAGCCTGGGTTGAACCATATAACCTCTGCTCTCAACCGACGGAATGGCACTTTCACTACCGATGATGTGTGTGCTAAATTAGCACGACCTTATCCAGACAATCAACACATAGCAATATACTAATGTTCGATCAAGCCTTTTAACAACCGGCCTGGCCCGGATGTGCTCTACACATTAGCGGAAAGCATGCTATACACCACAAATGTTTGTTTGGCATTGAGCGTGTAAGCGGTGTTGCTTTTAAGGTCAACGATGCAAATAAGTGAGAGTTCGAGACCTTTCATGGCCTGACCCAGTTGGCC
>VAPL010861762.1_pt1 | contig 15037 bp, 3 predicted proteins | sample 3395061 | NCBI WGS metagenome assembly VAPL01 (sample SAMN08290444, study PRJNA428436) | hydrothermal vent metagenome | isolation source: Deep-sea hydrothermal vent chimney 2 | place: Pacific Ocean: Juan De Fuca Ridge | depth 2182 m m | reverse complement strand
TAAAAATTGGACGTTTTAATTTTAACCTTTGTAAGTCATTGATATTTTAATTTTACGAGCGAGTTTTAGTGATATTTCTACATTTATTTCATTAAAATCACCTCTAAGCTATTGAATTATAAGCTGCCAGTAAATAATGAGAAGTTACGATTTTTCCTTGTTAACCGCTAGGCGCGCGCCGTTTGAGCGCTTCAATGTCAATACGCGTAGCGTTTCCTTCTCTCTCCATCTCAATAAGTAGCAATAAGTAGCAATAAGTAGGGTCAGCGTAAACTTTATTTTTTAGACGCCTAACTACAGATAAAGTTTACGCTGACCACACTTATTCCCACCAAGTGTAACCATACCTAACAAAATAAATCAGTTCCCTTTTTCGAGGCTTGAACCAAGCTATGTCGGTATTTTCGTATTTAAGTTGTGCTCATCCCCAGTATTCTTGTTTAGCTGGTTTACCTAAAAGATATCCCTGAAAATAATTACATCCTATATCAATAAGACATCGTTTTTGCTCTTCAGTCTCTACTCCTTCAGCAATAACTTTCATATTAAATTCATTAGCCATAAAAATCATCGATTTTATTAAAGATATATCCGAATGAGAAGAAGGTAAATCTTTAATAAACTCCCGGTCAATTTTTAATGTATTAAAATTAAGTTTTTTTAATTGTGATAAGTTTGAATAACCTGTGCCAAAATCGTCGACAAAATATTTAATATCTTTTAAAGACTGAGAATTTATGAGGCTTTCGAGATGTTCATTCATATTCATCATTAGCCCTTCAGTGACTTCTATTACGAGTTGTTGAGATGAATTGCTCCTTGATTTAAAGATAATGGATTCAAGGTTTGACTTAAAATCATAATGTTTAAGTTGTGTTGGTGAGACATTAACTGAGACATATTCACCCTTCAGGCAATATTTATTAATGAAATCAACAGCTGCTTGCATCACTTGTTCACCCAGTAACAAAATCAACCCGGACTCTTCGGCTATAGGTATGAATTCACTGGGTGAAATCATACCAAACCTAGGATTAAACCACCTGGCAAGTCCTTCATAACCGACTATATGTTTGTTTTCAAAAATGGGTTGAAAGTGGACTTCAAGTTGTTCATTTTCTAAGGTTTGACGTAGTTCGATTTCTAATTCCAGTTTGCGTTTTGTGGTTGATGTGTACTCTTTTTTATAGAATGTATAACTTCCTTTACATTTTTTTTTGGCTTCATACATGGAATTATCTGCATGTTGAACCAATGAAACCATGTCACTGCCATCTTCAGGGCAACAGGCTATGCCAATACTTGCGGAAAGTGTTAACTTTCTTTTTGCCAACTCTATTGGCTGTTTCAACGTAGCCAGTATTTTCTCAGTGATATAAATAATTTCATGCTGTTCACAATAAGGGATTAACAGTACAAACTCATCACCACCAATTCGTGCGACTTCTCCTTGTTGCATAAGTACACTGGAAATTCTTTTGCCGGTTTCCTCGATTAGCTTATCTCCGACTGGGTGTCCATAGCTATCGTTCACAAATTTAAGTCCGTCTATATCAACATACAATAAAGCAAATTTCTGATGTTTAGAATGAAAATTTTCAAGGTATTTGGTAGAGGCTTCATCAAATGCCGCGCGATTCATTAAACCTGTGATGCTATCTTGATAAGCAATTTTATGTAGTTTTTCATTGAGTTGTTTAAGCTCAGTAATGTCTGTGATTATTCCACAAAGACAATCACCCAGTTCAGAATCTTCAAAAATTATTTTTTTGGTTTGAATAACGCGAGTGTTGCCAAAAGCGTCAGTATGGTTTTCCTCGTTAATGTTAGTTTGTCTGGATTTAAATACTTTGTCATCCATCTCCCAAAAAATATCTGCTTCTTCTTTTGGAGATAAGTCATAATCTGATTTTCCAATCAACTGATCATAACTGCGACCCAACAACTGACATAATGCATCATTAACAAATATTAATTGATGCTTTTTGTTCTTGATGAAAATAGGAGAGGGTATAGCATTTATTAATCTTATTAATAATTCAGCGCTATATATATTTTCTTTATTCATAGTTAACTGTTTATTTGCATTTATTATTTTTTTGTAAAAAATTTTTAACCGCTGCGATATTATGGATTTTACTATAACAGTATAGCCGCTAAACATTGGAAGAATACAGCTGTAAAAGTAAAGCACACATGTTTTCCTGTATGTGTTTCAGACAACTGGTATGAATTAAGGTTTAACTTTTGAAAGAGACTTCTACAGATTGCATTTAGGGCAACTGGCAATAAATAACCCACCCAAATTGCGCAGAATTTTTGTTTGTCTTAAATCTTGTTTCATAGAGCGTATAGCTGGCTATGTAACTGAAGCAATAAGACTTAAGACGGACAAAAGGCAAGTAAGGTGGGTGGGTTGTTTATTGCCAGTTGCTTAGAAGTGAAGATTTAATAAAATCCGAATCTTGACTGATTTTTTTGTTCGTCTTCTGCGTTGCGCTCATTTGCATTATTGCTGTATTGAACGAATTTAATCGGAAAAACGGGTCAAAATCTGCTTTTCCGCAGTAGGCTTTCTATATCCGGCAATATCACATTGAAAGACTACTAGGTAACAATTTTATTAGTGCTTCTGTGGAACCCAAAGGCAAGCCAAAATCTGGAAGTTATTAAATCCTCGCTCCTTATACCGAATCCCGGAGAAATATTGTGCTTATTTCTCGGTTTTGAAAAGTAGATTGTCAGACGGGCTAATTGTTCAATCTACGTTCTAGAATTCAAGTGTTTACGTTCAAAATATTTAAGTGCTATGCGTGCCTATCTCTTGGTTTCTTAGGTGACGCTTATAAGCCCCCTCATTATTAGTATAATAACAGCCATGCTATAAGAGGTAAGTAGTGTGGTCAATTCCAGACAAACAGAGTGTTAAAATAAAATAGACGGTATATCAGAAAACCCCCGGAATATCGAACCTGAGATAATCTTTATTCCGTTCCCAGTTAGTAGAAGTATTGTGTAAATTATGGATTGTAAAAATAAATAGAATCCTAATTACTTACAAACTTTAGCTAAATCACGAATAGATTTATTCATGTAATGAATTGAATCTACAGGAAAACAGGCTTTGAAGAAAAGCTAGAACTGCCAGACTTCTCTATTTCGAAAACGTCATAATATTTTACAGTTGAAAACAAGTGTTAATCTAAGGTATTGAAAAATATATCCTGGTATGGTTGTTGCGTGTGATTTTTGATTATAGCGGAATAATAATAATAATAACCGCTGATCTAACTTTTCCTGAGGCGCAAAAAATCATGTTGACAATCCCTGCTTTATTCTTACGCAGTTATTACCGTCTAAATTTCTGTTTATTATTGGGAGTTTTTATCGCTACTCCTATAGTTCATGCTCACGATGGCGCTGATCATGCTCTTTTCAATGGAACTCAAACCACCGCAAATAATAACCACGCGGAGAGTGACTATTTACTGGCAAAGCTTGCCAGAGAACGCGACGAGCAGGCTTTTATAGCACCGAGGCTAACTTTGACCAAGAATCAGGGTATTCTGGCGACGGTGCATAATAATTTGCCCGAAACTCCAAGTGATATCGGCCAATGGGGGCCGGTTGTGCAATGGCCGTTTGCCTATGCAGCGGCGGCCAGTTTACCCGATGGTCGTATCATTGCCTGGGGTGGTAACAATCCCACTTCGTTTACCGGCGGTAACTTCACCCATAGCGCGGTGTGGGATCCTGTCACAGGCCAGTTTTTGTCGACACCCAACGCAAATCATTCGATGTTTTGCGGGATTCCGACAACCCTTGAAGATGGTCGGGTGATTGTGAATGGCGGTGATGCTGGAAATGTGGCGACAATGTACCACACCAGCATCTTTGATTATCGCACCAATCAGTGGCAACGTGTTGATGAAATGAACAATCCCCGGTGGTACGCAGGGAGTGTGGCCTTACCTAGTGGTAAGGTATTTACTGCAATCGGAGATCGGGGTACTCAGTATCCGGAACTCTGGACACCGGGCCAAGGCTGGTCAATATTGAGTGGTGTTAATTTACAGGCTCCAATCCTGGATTACTCCGGTTACCAGAATAACTGGTTACCTTACTTCCACTTGGCGCCCAACGGCCAAATATTTCACTCGGGGCCGACGCCGCAGATGAACTGGATCGATGCCAGTGGCAATGGTAGTGTAAACGATGCAGCTTTGAGAAATACATGGTACTCAAAATACTCGGTCGGGGTTATGTACGACGAGGGTAAAATTCTCGTAGCGGGTGGAGCAGTTGATAATACCAGTACTGCCAGAGGTAGTGAACAAGCCAAAATTATCGATTTGACGGGATCAAGCCCACAACAGACTGCGCTAGCGTCGATGCACCACGCGCGTAAATTTAGCAATGGCGTGGTTTTGCCGACTGGCGAGGTCATGGTGATTGGTGGCAATACCTCCGGCATTGAATTTAGTGATAGCGGTTCTATTTTGACCCCAGAGATTTGGAACCCTGACGATGGTACGTGGCGCGAAGTAGCCGATCAATCGATTCCGCGTAATTATCATTCGGTCGCATTGCTGATGACCGATGGCCGTGTTTGGTCTGGTGGTGGCGGTCTTTGTGCCTGTTCAGCTGATCATCCGGATTCACAGGTTTATTCGCCTGCTTACCTGTTTAATGGCGACGGATCGCTGGCGGTGCGTCCGACAATCTCGTCTGCACCAGACGAAGTGTACTATGGCGATTCAATCAGCGTCTCTGCAACGCCTGCCATTGCAAAGTTTACGATGATTAAAATTTCTGCGACGACCCACAATCTAAATTCTGATCTTCGTTTTCTTAACGTGCCATATACAACTGTCAATAGTGGCTCATACAGACTTAGCATACATAGCAATGCCGACGTATTAACCCCTGGAAATTGGATGTTGTTTGCCATCGATCAGCAAGGCGTGCCATCGGTTGCGAAAGTTTTTCGAGTTTCATCGTTTCCTGCAGGTTCGGGCAGCGGTGAAATTCTACGTGAATGGTGGGCCAACATCAGTGGTGCCGGCGTTACAGACCTTGTAAACAACGCGAATTATCCTGATAACCCGAGCGGTAGTGATACTCAAACAAGCTTCGAAGCACCTTCTGACTGGGCTGATCAATACGGAACACGCATGCGTGGGTATCTTCATCCTCCAGTTAGCGGCCAATACCGATTCTGGATCGCGAGTGACGATGGCAGCCAATTACTTCTGAGTAGCGACGCTGATCCTGTCAATGCAACACCAATAGCCAGTGTTTCAGATTGGACCAACTCACGCCAATGGGATAAGTTCAGCGAACAACAGTCGATTTTGATTACGCTGCAAGCGGGCGAAAAATACTATATTGAGGCATTGCAGAAGGAGGGCGCAGGCGGAGATAATCTCGCGGTAGCATGGCAATTCGAGGATGGCTTTCGTTCTGTTATCGCAGGGCAATATTTGTCGCCGTTTGAGTTTAACCAGTCGCCGACGATTGTTAATCCAGTTAGCCAGACAAACGAAGAAGGTGATAACGTCTCATTGGCAATAAGCGCCAGCGATCCTGAAGGAGATTCACTTACGTTTACGGCAACAGAGTTGCCATCGGGACTGTCGATTAACGGTAGCACTGGAGCAATCACAGGTACGATTGCAGCAAACACTGCGGGCAACTACAGCGTCACAGTTTCGGTAACCGATGGCACTACTAGCGCCAACATTTCGTTCGTATGGTCGGTGCTCTTTAACGGTGGATTCATTATCCGCTACGATTTTGAAAACAATCAAGGATGGTCGAGTAATCCAAATGGCGACGATACTGCGACAACCGGACAATGGGAACGTGCAAATCCAGAAAGTACAAGCAACAATGGTATTGCGCTTCAACTTGGTAATGCTGTAAGTGGACAAAATATTCTGGTGACTGGCGCCTTGGCTGGCACTAGCGTTGGTACACATGATATTGATAACGGTAAGACATCAATGCGATCACCGGATATCTTTATCCCGTCCAATAGTCAGGCAACCATTATGTTCTCGTATTACTTTGCTCATAGCGATAATGCGAGTAGCGCAGATTTTCTGCGCGTGAAAGTGGTCGGCAATAGCACGACGACGTTGCTTGAGGAACTGGGCGCTAATAATAACGATGCGGCCAGCTGGGAAGTGTTTATCGGTTCGCTGAATAATTTTACTGGACAAACGATTCACCTGGAAGTCGAAGCAGCTGACAACGATAGTGGGAGTTTGGTTGAAGCAGCCATCGACGATGTTGTGATTACCATCGCGGAAAATAATCAGTCTCCGGTTTTGACAAATCCCGGCGATCAAACTAACACCGTTGGAGAAAATCTGAACTTGGCAATTACCGCCAGCGATGCAGATGGCGATCCGCTCATCTATAACACGTCTAATTTACCTCCAGGCATTAACATTGACGGCAGTACTGGTTTAATCTCTGGTACGTTGACAAGTGCCGGTGCTTTTAGCGTCGATCTAACGGTTAGCGACGGACGCGGTGGTGCCGACAGTAGCAGCTTCAATTGGACTGTTAATGATCCGCCGGCGTTAGTGTTGAGCCCGATTGTAACGTTACCGAATCCGGTGAACACAAATGTTGACTATACGGCTGTTTCAAGTGGCGGATTGAATCCGCGCTTTAAATGGAACTTTGGAGATAACAGTGGAGAGACATCTTATTCGAGCTCCCCAAGTATTTCTCACAGTTTTGCAGCCCCGGGCCGCTATATCATTACATTGATTTCTACCGACGACACCGGTTTGGAGCAACAATTACAATTTTTGCAGATGGTGCATGCACCACTGACAATTAATCGTCCGGCGGAATCGATGAGCATTATCTACGAGGCTCACACTGGCAATGACCGCATTTGGAATGTCAACCCCGATAACAATACTGTAACGGTTTACAATACCGTAACAGCCACCAAAGTTGCCGATATTGGTGTTGGTGCCAGCCCCCGCAGCCTGGCGATTACATCAGATGGAAAAGTATGGGTGACGAATAGTAAAGACGCTACCGTAAGCATCATTGATCCATCGTCTTTTAATGTAGAACAGACGCTTGATTTGCCTACTGGATCTCGACCATTTGGTATCGTTTCCGATCCATCTGGAGATAATGTTTATATTACTCTTGAGGCTAGTGGAAAATTGCTGCGTTTCGATCCGCTCTTGATCACGCAAACGGCGAGTATCGACGTCGGCGAAAACCCTCGCCATCTGTCAATTAACGCAAATGGCAATAAGATTTATGTTTCGCGTTTTATCACTCCGCCAGTGGTCGGAGAAGACACTGCGAATCCGCAGGTCAATCAAGGCGGTGGAGAAGTGGTTGTGGTTGCCGCCTCTGGAATGACGATCACTAAAACCATCTTATTAGGTCACAGCGATAGACCTGATCGGGAAAACGGTGGACGAGGCATCCCTAACTATCTTGGCCCGATGATCATTTCGCCGGACGGTATTTCTGCCTGGACACCATCGAAGCAAGATAATATTCAACGTGGTGCGCTTCGCGATGGACTGGATTTGACGTTCGAGAGCAGTGTGCGGAGTATTTCGTCTCGCATCGAATTAGCTGGCGAATCCGAAGATCAGCCTGCTCGTATTGACCATGACAATGGTGGCGTAGCGGTTTCCGGGGTTTTTGATCGTTCCGGTAACCACCTTTTTGTTGCGTTGGAAGGTAGTCGTGAAATTGCAGTTATCGATAACTATGCCAAGAGCGAACTATTCCGTTTCGATGTTGGTCGCGCACCTCAAGGGCTCGCGATTTCAGCAGATGGAATGACGCTTTATGTGCATAATTTCATGGATCGTTCTATTACCGTCCATGATTTGAGTGATTTATTTACTGAAGTGAATCTTAGTGCACAGAGTGTCGTAAACCAAGACACTCTGGACACGGTGACTAACGAACAACTTTCGGCGTCGGTATTGTTGGGCAAGCAACATTTTTATGATGCCCGCGATCAACGTTTGGCGCGGGATGCCTATATGAGTTGCGCCAGCTGTCACAATGATGGTGGTGATGATGGACGAGTATGGGATTTCACCCAATTTGGCGAAGGCTTGCGCAATACCATCAGCCTCAACGGGCACGGTGGAAACGAGCATGGTTTGCTCCACTGGACCGCGAACTTTGATGAAGTACATGACTTCGAGGGCCAGATTCGTAATTTCTCCGGTGGAACCGGGCTGATGACGAATTCCGACTTTAATGCGACCAGTGACCCGCTTGGTGCACCAAAAACCGGACTCAGTAGCGATCTTGATGCCTTAGCGGCTTACGTAAATTCGTTAACAAGTTTTTCAATCAGCCCTGATCGTAAATCGAACGGAGCGCTTACCACAAACGCGATAGCCGGAAAAACCATTTTTGAAAATGAATCGTGTGCAACTTGCCACGGAGGCCAAGGGTTTACCGACAGCCCCACAGCATTATTGCATGATATCGGCACCATTAAACCTAGCAGTGGGGATCGTATCGGTGGTCCATTAACCGGTTTGGATGCCCCGACGTTGCGTGGTCTTTGGGCAACTGCACCGTACTTGCACGATGGCTCTGCAGCAACATTGGCAGAAGCGGTCACTGCACATTCCGGGATTTCGCTTTCGTCCACAGAGCTTAACCAACTGGTATCTTATCTGCGGCAAATTGATGACCAAGAGCCATCGCCAGTTTCGACACCGCTTAATAATCCGCCGAGCATTTCAAACCCAGGCGATCAAACTGCAACGGTTGGTGACGTAGTTAGTCTCGATATTAGCGCCAGCGATCCTGATGGGGATTCGCTAGTCTTTAGTGCAACAGGTTTGCCAATAGGTTTGAGTATCAGTAATAACGATGGGTCTGTCGGCGGCTCACCAACGACATCCGGGATATCCAATGTCACGGTTACCGTTGATGACGGTAACGGTGGTAGTGATAGTGTTGATTTCTCATGGGTTATCGATTCGGTGACTGAGGTTAATCGCCCGCCGACCATTCTCAGTCCAGGTGATCAGACGAGTGAGATTGGAATTTCAGTGTCACTGGCAATTAACGCTAGTGACGCAGATGGAGACAGCTTAAGCTATAACGCTAGTGATTTGCCAGCCGGGCTAACGATTAATACAAGCACCGGGGTAATCAGTGGAACTCCCAGTGCCGTGGATAGTACAAACGTCACGATAACGGTGCAAGATGACAACGGTGGAATAAGTTCAATCAGCTTCAACTGGGCTATTACTGCTGTGAATGTTGATGTCGAGATAGTCGCTCATTATAAAAACGATTATCAAAATACTTCACCTGCGCCTGGGTGGCAATACTTGTGGAATGAACAAGGCCCCATTGGTCAAGCGAGTGGATATTCGGAGTTAATCTGGAACGGCAGTTATTATGACTCGGATGGTGTGTTCGGATTGCCCGACGCGAGCGATTTAACCTATGGCAACCTGAGAGCACGTAGTGGTCATACAGGACGCGGGGAATCACAAGGTCAAATCAATGATCGTTACGTGATCGCCGCATTCAATGTTGGTCGCGCTGGCGAGTACCGGATTGTGCAAAGTCAAATTATTGATAGTGGTTGCACTCGTAACGGTGGTCGTGTCGAAGTCTATGCAAACGATGTGTTTATCCACGAACAAAATTTCGGGCCCACTACAGTATCGTTCGATATGACAATAGGAAACTTAGCTGCCGGCGATGTGATCTACGTAGCTGTTGGGCCGAATGGCTCGGATTCCTGTGACGGGTTTCGCTGGGATTACAGGTTGGAAGTGGCAGGTACTGCATCCGGCCAGAACTCGGCCCCGATTTTAGTGAACCCGGGTGGCCAGAGCAGTATTGAAGGAGACTCTGAAAATCTTGTGCTTAGTGCCAGCGATGCCGATGGTGATGCATTGCAATTCAACGCAACTAACTTACCACCGGGCCTGTCCATTGACAGCAATTCCGGTTCAATCTCTGGTGTTTCTACAACGTCTGGGACTTACAGCGTATCAGTCAGCGTAACCGATGGACAAGGTGGTAGCGACAGCGTTGACTTCTTTTGGAATGTTACCACAGCGTCTGGCACCCAGCAGGTGGTTGCAGGATACCAAACTGATTTCACTGGCGGCACGCCATCCCCAGGCTGGTTGTACCTGTGGAACAACAGTGGTCCGGTCGGACAGTCTGGCAACTATACGCCATTACAGTGGAATGGCTCATATTACGATTCGAATGGTGAGCCCGGATTACCGGATGCCAGTGATCTCGCCTATGGTAATTTGCGCAACAATGGAGGCCATCCTGGACGAGGTGTTTCGCGAGGCCAAACCAATGATCGGTTTGTCATTGCGGCTTACCAGGTTGATCAGGCAGGAGACTATCGAATCGTGCAAAGCCAGGTTACCCATAAAGGCTGCTCACGTGGAAACGGCATCGAAATTAATGTCTACGTTAACGACACTCTGCTTCGCAGCCAAATCAACGGACAAGGCGAACAAACAACATTTGATCAGGTGCTCGGGTTACTGGATATAGGTGACACAATCTATGTGGCGCTGGGACCAAACGGATCTGGCACCTGCGATTTGTTTAAATGGGATTTTATGATCGAAGTAGCGAATTAATCCATTTGACTGTGTAACCACTCAGCTTGCCCACTCTTTTGCCCAATGGCTGCGTTGAAAGTCCTCATTTACACCTGTAAACTGTGGGCTTTCGCCTTGCTCTTGTGCATGAGAGGGCAGGCTGAGTTACTCCGAAAGTTGTAATTTATTCTACAGATTAATGGCTTGTACTCTATGTGTGCGAGTGCATTCAATTCAAGGAGAGAGATTGACAACGATTAAATATTGCCTTGCCGCCTGTCTGACAATGTATAGTTTTGCTGTGTTTGCACATGGTATTGTCCATCAACAAATTGATGAATTAACACAGCAAATAGAACAAAACCCAACGAATACCCAACTTCTGCTCAAACGTGGTTTACTGTATACAAACGATCAGAATTGGTTGAAAGCACGCGAAGATTTTAACGCCACCAGACAGTTAAATTCGGCAGACTCTGTTGTGGATTTTCTGGAAGCAAAAATGTGGTTTGCTGCCAATCGACCGGAGCTTTCCTTCACGCTTGTTAATCGATATTTGCAAGGCAATCCAGATGTGCTTGGTGCGCTAGCCTTGCGTGCCAAGCTCAATCTGATGCTCGGTCATGCAAATGCTGCGGTGGCAGATTTTGCCAGTGTGACAGGACGATCAAAGACGGTTTTGCCCGATATGTACTTGCAATGGGCGAAAGCGCAAGCCACCGTTGTTCCACTCAATCAACAGAAAGTACACCAAATTATCCAGGCTGGTATTGACAGGCTGGGCCCTTTAGTGGCTTTGCTAGAGTATGCGATGGGTTTTGATCGACAACAACAGAATGACCAGTCCGCTCTACTTTGGCTGGAAAAATTACCTCTAAAACTACGCCAACAACCGTTCTGGTTAATAGAAAAAGCAACATTGTTAGAATCAGTTAACAAGTCATTAGAAGCTAAAATGCAATACAAATTAGCACTTGATCGGTTGCAAGAAAAAAAACAAACAGGGCGCTTTAATAAGGCTGACCAGCAATTATTCGAAAAAATTAACCAATTTTAACAAAATGTAAATAAAATGGACGGTTATTGCCATGTATGCCATGTATAATGCTTTGCCTGTGCTTGCTGTTTAATATTCAACATTGGTGAAGAAATATGTTAACGACATCGTGCAAACTGCTGGAAAATTTGAAAATTTATATTAAGCAAACGCTTGATTTAGGATCGTTAAGAACTTTATTGACCCTGGTTATACTGTTTTCAGGAATGTTTTTTTCACAATATGCAGCATCATTAGTAGTCAGCAGAGGTCCGTACCTGCAAACTGAAACAGCAACCAGCATTATTGTGCGTTGGCGAACCGATACAGCGACAGACTCTGTTGTACGGTACGGTACGTCACCGTCCCAGTTAAACAATGCAGTGAATGTCGCAGGAACAAGCACTGAACATACTGTGCTCGTTACCGCATTAACTGCTGATACACGCTATTATTACTCGGTTGGTAATGCTGCAGGTGCGCTGGAAGGTGGTAGTGTTGATTATTCATTTGTAACAGCACCTGTACCAGGGACAGCAAAACCCACTCGCATTTGGGTGATCGGTGATTCAGGCACAGCCAATGCAAATGCACGTGCAGTGCGAGATGCGTATAAAACCTATACAGGCAGTCAGCCTACAGATTTGTGGCTAATGTTGGGTGATAATGCATACAATGATGGTACCGATAGCCAATATCAGAACGCAGTATTTGATACCTATCCTGAGTTGTTACAACAGGTTGTGGTGTGGCCGGTACTGGGTAATCATGATGGTCACTCTGCCGACTCGGCTACCGAAAGTGGACCTTATTACGATATTTTTGATTTGCCCAGAGCAGCCGAAGCAGGTGGGATATCCTCAGGTACAGAAGCCTATTATGCGTTTGATTATGGAAATATCCATTTTATAGCGCTGGATTCATTTGAAACCGACCGTTCAGTGTCTGGAGCCATGTTAACCTGGCTGGAGAATGATCTGCTCGCCAATGACAAGCCATGGGTGATTGCCTTCTGGCATCATCCACCGTATACCAAAGGATCACATAATTCTGACACTGAATCTAATTTGATTGATATGCGCCAAAATGCCTTGCCAATCCTGGAAAATCATGGCGTCGACTTGATACTCAGCGGCCACAGCCATTCTTATGAACGATCCATGCTGATTGACGGTCATTACGGACTGTCTTCGACGCTAACCAATGCCATGATTCTCAATGCAGGTAGTGGACGATCAAATACTACCGATGGTGCCTATTCGAAAACAGCTGGCGTTGCGATCCCCAATGAAGGTGCTGTTTATGCTGTTGCAGGGAGCTCTGGTAAAATATCAGGTGGTAATCTAGACCATCCTGCAATGTATATTTCTTTGAACTTGTTGGGTTCGATGGTGATTGATGTCAATGCTAATCAGCTGGATGCACGCTTTTTGGACTCAACCGGAACAGTGCAAGATTATTTCACCTTGTTAAAAGGTGCGGACATCAGTCCGCCAGTAATATCATCGGTGCAGAGTAATAGCGCGAATAACGTGTTGGTAGCTTTTTCAGAGCCTGTTGAACAAGGCAGTGCTGAAACGATATCAAACTACATCATCGATCAGGCAGTGGTGATTAATAGCGCATCATTACAAGCTGATGGGCGCAGTGTATTATTGACTACATCAACGCTGACATCAGATAATCCTTATACTCTGACGGTCAATCAAGTAACTGATATTGCCCTTAACCCGATTGCTGCAAATTCACAGGCACAGTTCAGCTATTTAAATTTGCAGAGTTTGTCATTTCAAGATGGTGTATTGCCAGGAGTGAATTATCTAGGCACGATGGATAGCTATCTTTCAGAAAATGCTGCCACCACTAATTTTGGTAATACCATTGATTTACAAGCGGATGGTGATGATCCAGGTGGAACTGGTCGTGATTTAGCTATTTTATTACGTTGGGATTTGAATACTGTACCGTCTGGCGCTGTTATTCAATCGGCTTCAATTAACGTCAATATTTTGAATCCTTCTACTAACAGTTACCCACTGTATCAGCTGCTGAGTGACTGGTTAGAGACAGAGGTCAGTTGGGACCAGGCACAAGTCGGTCAAGCATGGGCTATAGCTGGCGCACAAGGTACAGGTGATCGCGGCACAACTGTATTGGGAAATTTGACAGCTGGCAGTGTTGGTCCTCAGAGCATTGATTTGAACACTGACGCATTGAATGCCATTCAAAACTGGATTGACGGTAATGCTTCAAATTATGGTTTTATTATTGCTTCATCCACTAGCACAGATGGCGCTGACCTGTCATCCAGGAACTCGGCAACCGCTTCATTACGACCCAGACTGGATTTAACTTATACGGTTCCCGGTGTTTCCGCAGACACAGAGTCGCCTAGTATCCCAGCGAATCTAAACACGACAGTGCTTACAGCAACGAGTGCAACGCTGATCTGGAACGCATCGATTGATAATGTTGGTGTTGCTGGTTACAAAATATATCGTGATGGTTCTGAATTGGTTAATGTGAATGCAACAAGTTACGTCGATAACAATTTGCAGCCTGGAACAATTTACCAGTATCGGGTTAGCGCATATGATGCAGCAGGTAACGAATCGGCGCAAAGTACAGTGTTGACTGTCGCGACGCCTAATTCTGGTAGTATTGATGTGCGGGTTGTTCAGTCAACTGATGATGCAGAACAACGTAGTGACGGCAGTATGTATCTCAACAGTACTGATCTGGAATTGACTACCGATGGCACTCGATTGCAAACAGTGGGGATGCGTTTTGTCGATATTCAAATACCACCAGGCGCAACCATTCAGAATGCCTATCTCCAGTTTGAAGTGGATGAAACCGATTCAGGTGCAACTGCGTTGATCATTCATGGTGAAAATGTTGCCGATGCTGCTGGATTTAGTTCTACAATCAACAATATCACTTCACGTGGATTGACCAGTGTATCAGTTGCCTGGAATCCTGTTTCCTGGACTGTAGTCAATGCACAAACAGTTGATCAGCGCACACCGGATTTGTCGACTGTTGTTCAAGAAATTGTTTCGCGTTCAGATTGGCAGACAGGTAACGATCTCGCAATAATTATTTCCGGTAGTGGTGAGCGTACCGCAGAATCATTCGATGGTGAAGCAGCAGCTGCACCATTGCTACATGTAGATTACACTTTGGATCCGGTTGTTAATCAACCACCTACTGCACAATTCAGCAGTACACCTCAACAAGGCGATGCACCGTTATCGGTCAGCTTTGACGCAAACGCCTCAAATGACAGCGATGGCTCAATTGATAGGTACGACTGGAATTTTGGTGACGGTCAAACTGATAGTGGTGTCACGCAAAGTCATTTTTACTCTCAACCGGGTAGTTATTTAGC
>VAPL010842060.1_pt1 | contig 15043 bp, 13 predicted proteins | sample 3395061 | NCBI WGS metagenome assembly VAPL01 (sample SAMN08290444, study PRJNA428436) | hydrothermal vent metagenome | isolation source: Deep-sea hydrothermal vent chimney 2 | place: Pacific Ocean: Juan De Fuca Ridge | depth 2182 m m | reverse complement strand
TGATTCCAGAACCTCTTGGGCCGAAAGACCTAAATAGGAAAATTTCATTCATTGACTCCGCAAGTGAAGATTGATAACTTAACCCTAACGTTTCAAAAAAAGTGAGGAAAAAAGATTTAGTTGCTGTAGATAAGAGCGAAACGGAGTTTTTTCTAAGACAAACAATGTCATTCATTGTGAGCTTTAGAAAAAGCGAGTATTCGTTCTTAGAGGCGGCAAATAAAGCAGTGTAACAGTTTTTAACCCGTTTTTTTTGAAACGTTAGGGCTAAGAAATAGGCACCAAAGTTTGAGCCTCACAAAAATTGTTTAATTAACTATTTAATTCGCCCTCTACATCGCACAAAATACTTCTCTAACTCGACTAGAAATAATACGGAAGAGGAGACAATCAGAATACGTACCCATACTTGCAAATCAATTTCTGCGCTACCAAACAAAGAATGCATTGGTGTCAAGTAGGTAAAACCCAGCTGAAATATAAAGAGCACCCCAATTGCAATCAGCACGTAACGGTTACCTGTGAATCCTTCCCAGCTAAATATCGAGTCCGTGATATAACGAGCATTGAATAAATAAAATATCTCGAACATGACTAATGTATTTACAGCAACTGTCCGTGCCTGCTCAATGCTGGCTCCTTGCCCTATCTCCCAAAGAAAAAGACCCATTGTTCCACTCATGATAATGAGCGAGACAAATACCACCCTCCAAATTAGGTAATGAGTCAGAATTGGCTCATGTGCATCGCGTGGGGGGCGCCGCATAACATTTTGTTCGGGCGGCTCAAATGCCAATGCTAGCGCTAAAGTAACAGCCGTTATCATATTCACCCAGAGTATCTGCACAGGCGTTAACGGTAACTGGTAAAAACCAAATAAGATGGCACCAAGAATAATCAATGCCTCACCGCCATTCGTCGGCAAAATAAAGAGGATAGCTTTTTTCAGGTTATCGTAAACCGTACGGCCCTCTTCAACAGCATGAATAATTGATGCGAAATTATCATCGGCGAGCACCATTTCGGCTGCCTCCTTAGCCGCTTCGGTGCCATTGTGACCCATCGCAGTACCGATGTCGGCTCGTTTCAAGGCTGGCGCATCGTTTACGCCATCCCCTGTCATGGCCACAATCAAACCCTGCTCTTGCAACAATCTAACTAAACGCAGTTTATGTTCAGGGTTAACTCGCGCATACACATCAACATCTTGAACACGTTGACGGAGATCATCATCATTGATTGACTCTAGCTCTTGTCCGGTAAGTACATCGTCGGCATTTATGAGTTTAAGTTGCTGGGCGATGCTGCGCGCTGTGACTCCGTGATCGCCGGTGATCATCTTCACTCGGATGCCTGCCTTACCGCAGGCTCGCACCGCTTCCATAGCTTCCACGCGAGGTGGATCAATCAAGCCAAACATACCGAGTATAATTAGCTCATTTTCTACATCACTGAACGTTAGTTCCCGCTGATCATGGCTTACCGGTTTAAAGGCAATTGCCAATACTCGTTGACCTTGCTGTGCCATTCTTTCAATACGGGTCAACCAGTAATTTTTATCTAGAGACTGGTCTCCATTAATCGTTCTCTGAAAAGCACTCATTTCTAATACCCGTTCAGGGGCACCTTTCAGGAAAATGAATGCGTCGCCGGTATGACTATGATGAAGCGTCGCCATAAAACGATGCTCAGATTCAAAAGGGATAAGATCAGTGCGTGGATATTGTTTTTTTTCTATCTCAATATCCAGCCCGGCCTTTAATCCTGAGATTAATAACGCACCTTCCATCGGATCACCATGAACCAAACATTCGCTATCTCTTTGTTCCAGCGATGCATCATTGCACAATACCGCCGCCCGAGCGACTTCCAGCAAAAGAGGCTTGTCTTCTGGAAGGATATCCTTGTTCGATAGCAGTATCGAACCATGGGGATCGTAACCGGTACCACCGAGTTCAAACAGATTCTCAGCGGTAGCAATAGCACGCACGGTCATTTCATTACGAGTTAGAGTGCCAGTTTTGTCTGAACAAATAACGGATACGGCGCCTAAGGTTTCGACGGCAGGCAGCTTGCGGATAATCGCATTACGGCGAGCCATCCGTTGCACACCGATAGCCAACGTAATAGTCACAATAGCAGGCAATCCCTCAGGGATTGCAGCCACCGCCAGGCTGACAGCAGCAAGAAACATTTCAGCAATCACATAATCTCGCACCAGTGAGCCGAACGCGAAAGTCATACTAGCAATCGCCATAATAGCGATGGTAAGCCAACGGCTAAACTGGCCCAGTTGACGTAATAGCGGAGTTGTTATTGACTCAACTTCCGAAACCAGTGTACTGATGCAACCAATTTCGGTTTTCGCCCCCGTCGTTACGACCGCACCGGCACCTTGACCATGAGTAACAAGCGTACCGGAATAAGCCATACTGCGTCGATCACCGATCACGCTCTGCTGTGCAATAGGATCAATTATTTTATCTACCGCCATCGACTCACCTGTCAGTACCGACTCCTGAATTTGCAGTCCGTTAACACGAAACAACCGTAGATCTGCCGGTACCTTATCACCTGATTGCAACAAAACAATATCCCCAGATACCAAGGATTCGGCTCGGATCGTCATTTGTCGACCATCACGGATCACCATAGCATTAAGAGAAAGCATCTGTCGTATTGCTCGCAAAGCATCCTCGGCCTTGCCTTCTTGCACGAAGCCGATCACTGCATTGAGAAGAATGACACCGAGTATCACACTAGAATCTAACCAGTGCCCGAGCATGGCGGTAACCGCGCATGCAGCAATCAATACATAGATCAGTACATTATGAAATTGATAAAAAAACCGCACCAGTGAACTACGTGTCTTTGTCTCGACCAGTTGATTCGGTCCATATTTGATAAGTCTGCTTTCGGCCTCTTCTGTGGATAGACCTTCTGTGGTTGTTTCGAGTGATTCAAAAACGGTTTTTACGCTTTCGCTATGGTGGTGGATTATCATGGCTTGCACAATCCCCCGCAGAAAAAACGTTGTTCAAACCTTTTAGGAATAGACACGCAATAACCTCCCGGTTTCGCCTCCCATCTTCCGCCTGTCTTCGCCCGTTCTTCAAAGCTTCTGCTCCTGCTCACGCCCCTCGCCTAAAGCGCCTACTGTTGGTACCTACTTCCCTGTAGGCAATCACAAAATCTCGAAATAGAACGACGATTCCTGCACTGTTGTTCACTCAGAACGAACGCCAACAGTCGGCGCTTTAGGCGAACACAAACTCAATCTGGGCGCCAAATAGGGAAGTTATTACATGCCCATTCCTTACATGCCCATATTTATCGACATTGATTTGGCCACCACCGAAAGTGGGTAAACAGGAATATGACTTGTCGTTTCAGCTACTCAGGACAAAAATATGTATCGCACTCAATACCTAAACCTCAAACGCTTCGGGTATATATTTTAGGCTCAACCGATATAACCTGGCACCGCCCACTGCAATCCGCCGAGAAACAATGCGTAATCAATCAAAAAAGGCACGCCTTCGACCATTAGGCTTGACCTAATAACAGCTTTTCTGCCTCAATAAATCGATAAGGAAACAAATAGAGATTTTTCGGGGCCGGCCCTCTGAGTACTCGACCACTGTTATCATACCGACTGCCGTGACAAGGACAAAACCATCCTTCTGGTTTTCTGGTTGGCACACAGCCAAGATGAGTGCATAAACCGATGACGACCAACCATTCAGGCTTGAGGACACGAGCCTCATCCGCCTGTGGATCAATATCGCTTCCCATTGATGCTTGCATGGCCGTAATCTGCACTTCGGTGCGGTGTAGTATGAATATGGGTTTACTTTGCCATTCAATCGTTTTTGTTTCACCAGATTTGATATGGCTAATATCCACCTCAATGATGGATTTAGCAACAATATCAGCCGATGGGTTCATGCTGCTAATGAATGGCCAAGTTGCTGCCGCAATACCCACACCAGCAACAGCAGACGTCGCTTTTTCAAGGAATTGGCGGCGATCAGGCTCTGCAGGTGCCTCTATTTTTTCATCCGATGTCGTCATTGAAATACCCTCATGAGTTAGTTAAAAAACTTCTAAAGTTCACTTTAAATTATCTGAAAACAATAGCCACAATGATCTATAAAGCTAAATAACAAATATATTAATCGCGAATCATATCAATATGCCCGCTAGGACACTCTTGGGCACAAATACCACAGCCCTTACAATAATCATAATCAATGCTATATTTCTCAGCTTGCTTGATGACAGCGGCATCAGGGCAAAAATGCCAACAATTATCACATTCGAAACAAACCCCACAACTCAAACACCGCTTCGCCTCAAAGAGTGTATCATCCGTGGAAAAATTGGGCATTGATGTTTGAAAATCCAAAGCTCGACTTTCATGCTTGGTTTCGCGACGGGTTAACTTTGGATAATAATTAGTATTTAAATTTTTAAAGGTAATTTCAGCTTTTTGGTGGGGCTTACCCAGGGATTCTGTGTGACCGAGAAAAGCCATCATTGACATCGCTGTTTGATAACCACTACCGACAGCGGTAGCTACATTTCTGGGCTTGCCTGCCGCATCACCCCCCATCCATACGCCAGATATTTCGGATTGTAGCCACCCATCAAGCCCGTTGCCATCGACCTCCTGACCCATCGCAAAAATCACCCGATCTGCCGGTAAGAATATCTCCGTTCCATCAAACAGTTTTGGATTAAAATGCCCATGACGATCATGCACTTGGTCAATCTGAGCGAGTTCTAAACCCGACAAATGCTCACCATTACGCACTAAACAACGCACCCCATGACGATAGAGTATAAACACACCATCCGCCTCGGCTTCGGCCACTTCTTGTGGTGAGGCGGGTATCTCAGTACCCGCTTGCCCATGGTGATGACCATGTGGCTGCTGAGGACAAACGACTGTCACTTTTTCGGCACCTAAACGACGCGCACAACGCGCTGCATCCATCGCCGTATTGCCTCCCCCAACGACAACCACTTGTTTGGGCAAACGGGTTATCCCACCTTGCTTCACTTGACACAAAAAATCAAACCCAGCCATCACGTTATGCTCAGAAGGATTGATTTCATCCCGATAGATACGGGGCTGTTGTGCGCCGATTGCCACAAAGATGGCAGAATATTCTTCACTCAGAGATTCCGCGCTGAAATCCGAGCCAACGCGAGTATTAAGTCGCAATTGAATACCTAAGGCAAGAATAGCTGCGATTTCTTGAGCCAATACTGACTTAGGCAAACGATACTCAGGAATCACGCGATACATGGTACCACCTGGCTCGGCTTGGGCATCAAAGATAGTCACCGGATACCCGTACCGTGCTAATTGAAAAGCGCAAGATAAGCCGGCCGGACCCGCCCCAATCACGGCCACTTGCTGGGTTTGTTGTGGCATGTTCAATGGCTGGTGACGCCAACCATGCTGTAAAGCCAAATCGCCCAAGTAACGCTCTACCATATGTATATTAACAGCACTGTCTAAATATTTTCGATTACAACCCAATTCACACGGATGATAACAGATGCGGCCCATCACGGCGGGAAAAGGATTGGTTTGTGTTAACTGGTGCCAAGCTGCCTCCCATTGCTGATCACTGATTAATGCCAGATAAGCCTGAATATCTTCAGCCGCCGGACAAGTCTGCCCACAAGGAGGCCATTTGTTGTGATATATTGGCCGCTGGATGCGCCAATCGCCCGTATGATAAGCGAGCGTACTGCCCGGGTTTATCGATAGTTGATGACTCATTGTGCGGCTTCCTCTGTCATCATCCGATATCCGCCTTGACCATGGCGCTGCACTTGTAAAGCTCGCATCGTATCCCATTCGGTCGGTGCATCCAATAAACGATAACGCTGGATATGCCGATCAGCTAAGGCTTGCAGATGACGAACCTCAGCTACCCCTTCTTTACTATTAAACAAATGTTTAAAGCGTCCCTGAATTTTTAAATAGTCCTCCACCGGTCGTTGTTGAGCCAAACGCATCACCCCGGTGATGTCACCATACTCTAGTTCGACCAAAGGAAACAAACCCGTTTTCACGGCTAAGCGAGATACCGTCACTGACAACGCGGCCTCATGGTTCCACCCCAAAGGGCAAGGTGATAATATTTGTAAAAACCGTGGCCCTTGCAGGTTGAGTGCTTTTTCTACTTTAGCTTTAAGATCGGGAAAATAAGCGATGGTCGCGGTGGCTGCATACGGTATGTGATGCGCGGCCATGATTGATAAGACATCTTTTTTCAGGTGATGCTTGCCTTGACTCAAACGCCCTGATGGTGAGGTGGTGGTACGCACCGCATGAGGCGTTGAGCTAGAACGTTGCACTCCCGTATTCATATAGGCTTCATTGTCATAACACACGAACAATACATCATGACCCCGTTCAATCATGCCCGACAAACATTGCAAACCGATATCGAAGGTACCACCGTCTCCCGCTTGTACCACCACAGGGGTTGAATCCCCGCGAGCCCGCAACGCCGCCTCCACCCCACTGGCCACGGCAGCCGCATTAGCAAAGACTGAATGAATCCATGGTGCCTGCCAAGCCGATTGCTGATTATGGGTAGTAAACACCTGCAGACAACCCGTGGCATTGACATAAATCGCATTAGGGCCAATTAAATCTGTCACCATCCGCGCCGCCATGGCTTCCCCACACCCGGAACACGCACGATGACCGGAAGTTAATACATTGAATCGAAAAGTGTCACGTTTATCCATCATCCACTCACCCTATTTTTCAGTCATTCAATTAAGTCAGGCCAACCTAACATGACAAAACCATCATTGGGTTACACTGTACAAACCCAGTCTACGGAGTACTATACCTAAATCTCAAACACTTTGGGTATATCTAATCGACAATCCAGGAAATCACTATCAATGGCTGAGTGACTTTCCATGGCACGATGCAACGCCGCTTCAACCATGTCTGGGGTGACATCACGCCCACCTAACCCAGCAATAAAACCCGCGACCGGAATCGCCAAACCAGCGTCATAAAACGCAGCGCGAAGTTCTATTGCCACAATACCACTGCCCCCAGCACTGAACGCTTTTTCCAACACAACGACTCGCTTCACTGCGGCCAACTGTTGCACTAAGTCCAGCACCGGAAAAGGGCGAAAACAGCGCAAACGCAACGCACCCACCGCTTGGCCTTGTTCCCGTAAGGTATCAATCACATCTTTCACCACCCCCATCATCGAACCTAAACCTAACAAGACGGTATCAGCGCCATCAATCCGATAAGAATCGATTAAACCACCATAACTACGACCAAAATGTTTCGCATAATTGGCATCCGCTGCCTTAATCACTTCTTGTGCCTGTAACAAGGCTATATGCTGCGAGGCACGGAACTCTAAATAATTTTCAGGTTCACTCCCGCCACCTAAGGTCATCGGATGCTTGGGATCAAGGGTTCGAGCAAAATGAAAGGCTGGCAAAAATTGATCAACAGCAGTTTGCGCGGGCAAATCGACAGACTCAAACGTATGGGTCAGGAAAAATCCATCCATACAAACCATCACGGGTAATTCACAGCTTTCCGCAATGCAATAAGCCTGAATCAGTGTATCCACGGCTTCTTGATTACTTTCCACATATAATTGAACCCAACCGCTGTCGCGCTGGGCCATGCTATCTTGGTGATCAGAAAAAATATTTATCGGTGAACTAATCGCCCGATTAGCACATACCATCACCACGGGAAGGCGCATACCCGCGATATTGTAAAGCACTTCCGTCATCAGCAACAAACCTTGCGAAGCACTGGCGGTAAACGATCGAGTACCGCCAGCGACCGCACCTAATACCAATGAAGCGGCAGCAAACTCACTTTCCACATTGATATATTCTGCCGTTAAATCGCCATCAGCCACCATTTGTGCTAGATGCTCAATAATATGGGTTTGCGGGGTAATGGGATAGGCAGCAATCACTTGGGGGCGGCATAAGGCTACCGCTTCCGCTACGGCACGAGAGCCTTCGAGTTGTTGTCTCATGCAACATCCTCCATCGCTTTCATTGCATTGCGATAACCGGCCTGCAAGGCGTCAATATTCTTTTTAACAATCAATTCACCCTTGCTCGCTAGATGATGGCTAATGGCCTGCTCTAAGGCGATCAACTGAATCCAGCCGGTCAGCGCAGCAAGTGCGCCTAATAATACGGTATTAGGTAAAGGTCGCCCAAACAGCGCCTCACTGATATGATCGGCAGGCACACAAATCCATCTTTCTCGATGAATATTCGGCTTATCGGTAGGCAATTGTTCAGTATTTAACACCACAAAACCTTCCGATTTGAGTCCATCAAACACCGCAATAGACTTCAATAAAGTTTGGTCTTGAATGACAACCGCATCAGGCTGGTAAACTTGATGATGACAACGGATGGGGGCGGTACTGATTTTGACATAAGCCTCGACTGGCGCCCCACGACGTTCAGAGCCAAACTTAGGAAACGCCTGTGCCTGAAAGCCATCATCAAAGGCGGCTAATGATAACAACGCCGCCGCAGACACCGTCCCTTGGCCACCACGACCATGAAAACGAATTTCGTAATAAGCGGATGGATTTATTTCCTCCATGTCAATTCTTCCTCCTTAAGTCCCTGGTGGGGCACGATTGCAACATGGATGGGTCGGCGCGGCTAAGTTATCCAATTCATTATTTTCAAGTTCATGCACCCAAGCACGGCGCAATCGGTCAACCCAGCCCTCACCTAGCTTTACGCCGATTTCACTCAGTGATTGTTCAATTTTCACTTCGTTCACTTGTAATAAATCATATTCTAACTGTAGGTTATTGCCATTAATAACGACCTGCCGTATTCCCATCAATTGCTGTAAGTGCTCGGTTATTAAGACCGCATGTTCTGAATTCAAAGACTCAGCTAAATGCAAGGTGCGTTGCTTGATTCGCGGTGATTGCGGGTGACCCGGTTGTCTTTTTATGTAAAGACTGGGCCGTATCGAAAAATTGGTTTGACACTGTTCAGAACAAAAATAAAAATACATTTTATTGTATTTTTTGGTATACAAGCTAGCGCTCACCGCCATCCCACAGACAGGGCAAACATCAGCATTCGGTTGCATAATTGACTCCTTGTTAAATCTAAATTTCCCGTTTTTTATAGCTTTTTTATGGATTCCTCCGCACTATTACAAAATCATGCTAAGCTTTAGTCCGTTTGGCGGAAACATTATAGATAGGTACCCATATCAAGGCAAAGAACCACCCATAACCATAACTTTCCACAAGCCCTAGTAAAAAACTACCCCAGCTAATCCATTCAAACCCTGGCAGTAATTTTTGCCAATTTTCATACATTGCATGATTGGGAAACAGCAAATCAAAACCTACACATAACACAAAACTAATCATCAAAGTCAAGCTTGTCGCATGACCTACAGCAATCAATGATAATCCCGATTTCATGACATATCCCCCTGCGATGGTTTATTGATATACCGCTGTGGATCGGCTTCGAATTTATCAAGGCAACTACGCGAACAAAAACGATATAGTTTACTCTCATACATTTTACCATAACCTTGATTTTCTTCGACTTCCATATCACACACCGGATCAACCGCCTTATTTTTAGTATGATCATGACCTTTATCTTCACCACCATGACCGTGGCCACCATGGATTATATGCGCACCACACCCATAGCGCATTATGATATAAAAAAATATCGCAAACAATAAAAATGAGCCCAAACCTTCCATTGCTATATCCTCGTAATGATTTCGATTATAAAGTTTTTCCTTCGTTTGACAACTTAACGCTTAAGAAAGCCTTCCATTGCGATAGCGGCGGAAAAAAAGCGGGGGTTTTACGTGCATAGGCCGCATAGACTTCACCAAATTCAGCGAAAGCTCGACGCTCCTCAACCTTGGCTAAATGTACATAAGCAAAAAACAGTAGCGGCGCCATCAACACCGTCAGCAAGGTCGGCCATTGCACTAAAAACCCCCCAATAACGAAGAATAACCCAGTATATTGAGGATGCCGCGCATAAGCATAAATACCATCGGTTACCAATCGACCATGGGCTGCATGAATCTGAGTCCAACCGTTAGATAAGAGGATGTAACCTATTAACATAAGCACTAAACTTGTTCCCATCACCAACGCCCAAGCGAAATCTGACCCACCGAACACCACCACCCATAAATGGCCAAGCTTATGACTAAACGGCTGTAACGCTGGATAAGCATCCCCCATCCATGAAGTGAGCATAAAAATCGTCAGCGGAAATCCATACATTTCAGCAAATAACGCCACCAAAAAAGCAGTGACCACCGTCATGTTACGCCACTCTTGGCTACCTCGCGGCTTGAGAAAACTCAACATGAAAAATAAAAAAAGGCCGACATTAAAGGCAGCAACAACCCACATACCGTATGAGTATCCACCATCATGCATAACATTTATTCTCCTTTATAGTTTTACTTGACGTAAGCGCAGGGCATTGGTAATCACCGAGACTGAGCTAAAACTCATTGCCGCCGCTGCGATCATTGGCGAGAGCAGTAACCCGAACACCGGATACAACACACCCGCCGCAATCGGCACGCCGGCCGCATTGTAAATAAAAGCGAAAAAGAGATTCTGCCGAATATTTCGCATAGTGGCACGACTGAGACGACGTGCCCGTACAATGCCACGCAAGTCACCCTTAACTAAGGTGACACCCGCGCTTTCCATCGCGACATCAGTGCCGGTACCCATGGCGATACCCACTTGAGCTTGAGCTAGCGCTGGGGCATCATTAATGCCATCCCCGGCCATGGCAACGATACACCCTTCGGCCTGCAGTTGTTTCACTACTTCGGCTTTTTGCTCCGGCAATACCTCCGCCTGTACTTTATCAATATCCAATTTAGCCGCAACGGCTTCGGCTGTCGTGCGACTATCACCGGTAAGCATCACCACTCGAATTCCTTCGGCATGTAGCTCGCGAATCGCTTCAGGTGTGCTCTCTTTGATGGGATCAGCGACACCAATCAATCCAGCCGCCTTACCATCAATCGCCAGCAACATCACTGTTTGCCCTTCGGAACGTTGACGATCTGCCTGTTGTGGCAAACCTCCAGCATCAATACCGAGACTCTCCAATAATTTGAGATTACCCAGTACGATCTCATGGCCATCCACTTTTCCAGTCACCCCTTTGCCGGTTATCGATTGAAAGTTTTCAGCCGGAAACAGTGTAATTCCACGCGCCTCAGCACCCTGCACGATCGCCTCAGCCAACGGATGCTCACTGGCCCGTTCCAAACTCGCTGCCAGACGTAGATTGTCATTTTCTTGAAAATTATCGTGAGTCAACACCGAGACCAGTTTTGGTTTACCTTCGGTAAGCGTGCCAGTCTTGTCCACCACCAACGTATCTACTTTTTGCATGATCTCTAGCGCTTCGGCATTTTTAATCAACACGCCGAACATCGCCCCTTTGCCAGTACCCACCATGATGGACATCGGGGTGGCTAAACCCAGCGCACAAGGACACGCAATAATCAATACCGCCACGGCATTAATTACTGCGTAAGCGATAGCAGGTTCCGGCCCCCAAAGACTCCAAACAATGAATGTAAGCACAGCAATAACAACGACTGTTGGGACAAAGTAACCCGCAACGATATCCACCAATTTTTGAATCGGTGCACGAGAGCGCTGTGCTTCAGCTACCATTTTGACAATTTGCGCCAACAACGTATCGGCACCGACTTTTTCGGCACGCATCAACAGACCACCGGTACCGTTGACGGTGGCGCCGATTAATTTCTCCCCCGATGTCTTAGCCACAGGAATCGGTTCACCAGTCACCATCGATTCGTCAACATTACTCTCACCATCAAGCACTCCACCATCCACCGGCACTTTTTCACCAGGTCGCACCCGTAGCACGTCACCAAGCTTGACATACTCCATGGGGATATCCTCTTCGGTACCGTCGTCGCGAACAAGGCGGGCAGTTTTGGGGGCTAAGCCTAACAACAACTTGATCGCTGCATTGGTTTGGCTACGAGCACGTAACTCCATTACTTGACCTAGCAAGACCAATGCAGTAATCACCGCCGCCGCCTCAAAATAAACCGGTACAACACCTGCCTCACTAAAGACAGCGGGGGGAAATAGACCGGGCATCAGGACGGCGACAAGACTATAAATCCAGGCAATACCCACACCGATCGCAATTAATGTGAACATATTGAGATGGCGAGTGACGATGGATTGCCAACCGCGCTGAAAGAAAACCCATCCCCCCCACCATACCACCGGCGCGGATAATATAAGCTCGACCCATTGTCGTAGCACAGGGGAAATCAGACTATTGATCGCGTCAGGCCAGAATTCAGCCGCCATCGCACTGAAAAAAACAGGAATCGCTAATAGCGAACTGACCCAAAAACGACGAGTCATATCATCCAGTTCACTCGTATCCTCTACCGCTTCCACGGTGCGAGACTCTAACGCCATGCCACATTTAGGGCAAGATCCAGGGTGATCTTGCACCACCTCGGGGTGCATCGGACAAGTATATTCGGTAGTGACCGTCAGCGAGGCAACTGTTTTAGATTCCAAAGCCATACCACACTTAGGGCAACTGCCTGGTTTTTGCTGCTCGATTTCAGAATGCATCGGACAGGTATAGATCGCGGATGAGCGGGTTTCCCTATCCGCTTCCGTTGGCGTGTGAGAATGATTATCAAGGTGACTATCCACACAATGGCCATCATCGCTATCTGTGCTGGTTTTAAGGTATTGTTGCGGTAACGTCTTGAATTTTTGCAAACAGTGTTCGCTGCAAAAATGGTAGGTATTCCCTTGATGATCTGCGTGATACTTACTGTTTTCCGTCACCTCCATCCCACAAACCGGATCGATACCCATATATTACTCCCTTCATTCATTTTTCGTAAGTTTAAATTGATTTCAGGAAAAAACAGACTCGTCGTGTGGATTAAGCGCAGCAAATCCACACGACACGGCTGTAGTTTTACTCAATCAGATCGCCCAAATCCAACCTAAATCTGGACGCGAAAATCCCATTTTATGGCCGTGCTGAGTATAACTATCTAAATATACAATTTTTAATAAATTTTGGTTGTTTCATTTGATTGACTCAATCAAATGGCATATCGCCTCACCATTCGGCTCACCATCCGGCATCGATTTCCATTTTTCCAAAGCATCATCCATGCGGTGTTGCAAACTGTTTAATTCAGCTAATCGACTTCTGTTCTCATCAACGCGTTGTCGAATTATGTCGCGTACTGCTGGGCAAGGCGATCGTCCCTCATGACTATGATTAAAAATAGTTTGAATATCCCGTAGTGTAAAACCAAGCCCTTTGGCCCGACAAATGAACTTCACTTTTTTAATATCATTCTCGCAGAATAACTTGTAACCGTTATCAGGGTCACGTGACGGTATTAACAAACCGATGCGTACATAATGGCGTATCGCATCGGGTGTTATTTGCGTCATTTTTGACAGCTCACTGACCGTTAACATATGTTTCACCTATAATGTTATCGAGCCATTTATCGCCCATTCAGCCTAAGTGTAAATCCTAGGTGTAGCACATAGGTCAAGTGGTTTTTCCAGATCATCAATGCGTATGATCATGGCCATCATCATTCATTTTGATATCCATGTCGCTGAAATCCATGTCATCTTGATGCGCATTGCTATTGCTGTCGTTGTGATCATTGCCCTTGGCCTGATCATGATCATGACTTTCCCCATGTGAATGACTATGCCCATCACCCTCGGCCTTCGGTAATGACATAACGCCTAAACCATAACGGTAAACCACTTCACCACCACGCCAGGCAGTGGAGGCTAACAGACCGCCCGCAATCGCCATACAAACGACAAAAACCACGCCAAGGTTTTTATTCTTCCGTACCCAAATGATGGACCATACGGCAAGAATCAAAAACAATGAAATAGTAGCAATCGCCCAGTTTCGATGATCCGTCATTGCCAGGTGAGAAGGAGTATCGTGGGCGACGGTATTGTAAGCATCGAGTCCTGTGAGACCAGTAATAATAGTAAAACCAGCGCCAAACCACAGTGCCCAACGTGAAACAATTCGCCACTGTTCCTTCAGCGATGATGGGACGAACGGTATTACCACAAATAGCCCAACCGCCAGCGACAACAACGCGACGGTAAAGTGGACAAAAACCGGATGCCAGTTGGGGATGACTTCAAACATCTAAATATTCCTCTAAATTAAATAACTATGCCAATATCAAGCTAAAGGACTCATCAATGAACATTTCGATCCGAGCATGACTGACTAACCCGTCACTGAAATAGAAATTCGCCTATTCGCCGTAGCCCTTGAGCTTGGTTACGCTGATACCATGCACCCCGCTGTCTTGCAGTTCGCGTTCAACCTTTTCCCATACATCACGGTTACTTTCCGATAATTCATCTTGGGAGTGGTCGTAACTGACATGATGCTTTTCTCTCTCGTTGCTGAAAATCGCCTGCACTTAACTGATGAGATGGTCATTCATACCACCAAGAACCAAAATCGAGCCACAGTAAACACTAAGTTGCAACAGCGTATCACTTGCCTTCATAATAAACGCCACCCTTGTGCTTCTTGTCATCCTCGGTTTTGAATAAAATCATTAGTTGATGTTTACCAGGATGCCCAAGATCATAACCCGCCATCAGCCAATCCCCCATTTTCATCGCTTTTTTAGTCTCGGCCTTGCCATCAGGGTGTACTACCTTAGTGTTCATCACAATGTTAGTTAACGCCTTACCATTCTGCTCCACCTTGATCATGAAATCGTGGCTGCCACCCATCGCCTTACCAGGTTTAGCTTTCATGACGTGAAAGCTAACGTTGTAACCATCGATCTCTATTTTCTTCAAAAACATGCCGCCCTGAGTATGGGGCATTGCCTCAGCGTGACCATCTGAGTTCTCATCGTCATGACCAT
>VAPL010989827.1_pt1 | contig 15076 bp, 13 predicted proteins | sample 3395061 | NCBI WGS metagenome assembly VAPL01 (sample SAMN08290444, study PRJNA428436) | hydrothermal vent metagenome | isolation source: Deep-sea hydrothermal vent chimney 2 | place: Pacific Ocean: Juan De Fuca Ridge | depth 2182 m m | reverse complement strand
GTGTTTTCCGCGCTCGTGCTCACCGGCCTGTATGCACTGCTGGCCGCCAGCCTGTTCGGCCTCAGCGGGAACCAGTGGCCTGCCTTCGTGGTCTTGTCGCTGGTGACGGTGATGTTCTCCATTCTTGGTGACCTGGCGGAAAGCATGTTCAAGCGCCACGCCGGGGTGAAGGATAGCGGCACCCTGCTGCCGGGGCACGGCGGGGTGCTGGATCGCATCGACAGCATTACTTCGGCGGCGCCGGTGTTCGTGGTCGGTTTCTGGTTGGGGGACTTTCAGCTCTGATGACTGAGACGACAGACACGCCGTTCGAGATTCCGCGTGGCCCGGTGGGCGTTACGGTGTTGGGTGCCACCGGCTCCATCGGCGTCAATACCCTTGATGTGATTGCGCGTCATCCGGAGATTTATCGTGTGGTGGCGTTGAGCGGTAATCAGCAGGTTGAGCGGTTGGTGGAGCAATGCCTGCGCTTCGCGCCGGAATTTGCCGTGTGTGCCGACAGTGATGCCGCGCAGCGTCTCGCCGAGCAGCTGAAGACGGTGGGTTCGGAGACGCAGGTGTTGTCCGGCAGCGTGGGTCTGGAGCAGGTCGCCAGCCTGCCGCAGGTGGATCAGGTGATGGCCGCCATCGTCGGCGCAGCGGGACTCTTTCCGGCCCTGGCTGCAGCGCGCGCCGGCAAGCGGGTGTTGCTGGCCAACAAGGAAGCCCTGGTGATGTCCGGGCAGATCTTCATCGACGAGGTGCGGCGGCATAACGCCGAGTTGCTGCCCATCGACAGCGAGCACAATGCCATCTTCCAGTGCCTGCCGGTGGATTTTGCCGACGGCCTGGACGAAGTGGGCGTGCGGCGTATCCTGTTGACCGCCTCCGGTGGCCCGTTCCGCGATGCCTCCCTCGACGAGCTGGCCAACGTCACCCCGGCGCAGGCCTGCGCCCACCCCAACTGGCGCATGGGGCGCAAGATTTCCGTGGATTCCGCCACCATGATGAACAAGGGGTTGGAACTGATCGAGGCCTGCTGGCTGTTCGATACCTCACCGGAGCAGATTCAGGTGGTGATTCATCCACAGAGCGTGATTCACTCCCTGGTGGAGTACATCGACGGCTCGGTGCTGGCGCAGCTGGGTAACCCGGACATGCGCACCCCCATCGCCCACGCCATGGCCTGGCCGCAGCGCATGGCATCCGGCGTTGGCAGTCTCGATCTGTTTGATATTGCGCGGCTCGATTTTGCCGAGCCGGATATGACGCGCTTTCCCTGCCTGCGGCTGGCCTATGAGGCCATGCGCGCCGGCGGCACGGCACCGGCGATTCTCAATGCCGCCAATGAGATTGCGGTGCAGGCCTTCCTTGATGAGCGCCTGCCATTTACGGTGATTCCCGCCGTGATTGAAAAGACCCTGGAAATGATAACCAGCCACGATGCGAAAGAATTGGATGTGATTATGACTGATGACCGTCTGGCGCGTGTTGCCGCCGAGAAACTGGTGGCGGAGGGGATTTCTTGAGTTCATTTATTACCTCCGTGCTGGCCCTGATCGTTACCCTGGGCCTGCTCATTGCCTTCCATGAATTCGGCCACTACTGGACTGCCCGCAAGCTGGGCGTGAAGGTGCTGCGTTTTTCCATCGGCTTCGGCAAGCCGCTGTGGTCGCGCCGCCACGGCCCGGACGACACCGAATATGTGATTGCCGCCTTTCCGTTGGGCGGTTATGTGAAGATGCTCGACGAGCGTGAGGGCGAGGTGCCCGAGCCCGAGCGTCACCGCGCCTTCAATAATCAGTCGGTGTGGCGTCGTATTGCCATTGTCGCGGCGGGGCCGATCTTCAATTTCATTTTTGCGATCATTGCCTTCTGGCTCATGTACATGCTGGGCGTGGCGGGCATGAAGCCGGTGATCGGTGAAGTAGCGCCGTCCTCCATCGCCGCCGAGGCGGGCTTCCGTGCCGGTGACGAAATCGTTGCCGTCGACGGTAGGACCACGCCGACCTGGGGTACGGCACGGCTGACCCTGCTGGACAAGTCGCTGGATCAGGACAGCATCGAGCTGCGGGTGCGCGGTGATGATGGCCGCGAGCGGCAACTGTCATTGCCCGTGAGCACCATACCCACCGAAGACAAACAGCAGGATTTATTGCGCTATGTGGGCATCACGCCATGGCGCATGGATTACCCACCAGTGCTGGGTGAACTGGCCGCTGATGGCGCCGCACTCGAGGCCGGCCTGCAGAGCGGTGACCGTGTGCTGTCCGCCGATGGTGAGTCCATCAAGGACTGGATGAGTCTGGTTAAGTTCGTGCGCGCGCACCCGGATCAGATCGTCAAACTGCAAATAGAGCGTAATGGTGTAGAGCAGACTGTTGACGTACATATTGCCAGCCGTGCCACCGACAGTGGGGTGATCGGTCGTATCGGTGCCGGGCCGGCGCCCGCCGGGCCGTTGCCGGAAGAGATGCGTGCCGAGGTTCGTTTCGGTCCCATTAGCGCAGTGGGCGAGGCACTGAGCAAGACCTGGCAGATGTCGTCGCTGACCCTGCGCATGATCGGCAAGATGATCGTCGGCGAGGTATCGGTGAAGAACCTCAGCGGCCCGATCACCATCGCCACCTATGCCGGTTATTCCGCCAGCGTGGGTATCACCTCCTTTCTGTATTTTCTTGCCATTATCAGCATCAGCCTCGGTGTCTTGAACCTGTTGCCGATTCCGCTGCTCGATGGTGGCCATCTGATGTATTACCTGGTGGAAATCATCAAGGGCAGCCCCTTGTCCGATGAGGTGCAGATGCAGTTTCAGCGCCTGGGCATCGCCCTGCTGGCGATGCTGATGCTGCTGGCCTTCTACAATGATCTCAACCGGCTCTGGGGCGGTTGACGGAATGCGCCTGAGCCATTGGTTTTTTTTGTGCTTAATGTTGCTGGCGGTCGCGCCGGCCCATGCCTTCAAGCCCTTTGTGATTGCCGATATTCAGGTGAAGGGTTTGCAGCGTATTTCGCTGGGTACGACCTTTAATTATCTGCCGGTCAAGGTGGGCGAAACGCTCACCGATGAAAAGGCCAGTGCGGCGATTCGTGCCCTGTTCAAGACGGGTTTCTTTGAAGATGTCCGGCTTCGTCGTCAGGGGCGAGAGTTGGTTATCGAGGTCAAGGAGCGCCCCTCCATTGCCAAGATCGAAATTTTTGGTAACGAGGATCTGAGCACCGAGGATCTGAACACGGCGCTGAAGCAGGTTGGGCTGGTCGAAGGGCGGGTGTTCAATCGCTCGATTCTTGACCAAGTGCAGCAGGAGTTGCATCGACAGTATTTCAGTCTGGGTAAATATGCCGTCAAGATTGAAACCACCATCAAGCCGCTGGCGCGTAACCGGGTCGAGGTGGCGCTGGATATCAGTGAAGGCAAGGCCGCACAGATTCGCCAGATCAATATCGTCGGTGCAAAGGCCTTCCCGGAGTCACGTCTGCTGGACGAGTTTCAGCTCAGCACCCCGACCATGATCTCCTTCATCGACAGCAGCGGAAAGTATTCCAAGCAACAATTGCTGGGTGATCTGGAAAAATTGCGATCCTATTATCTGGATCGCGGCTATTTACACTTCAATATTGAATCGACCCAGGTTTCCATTACACCCACCAAACGTGATGTCTATATCACTATCAATGTCTCGGAAGGTGAGCGCTATCACGTTGGCAAGGTCCAGATTGCCGGTGATCTGGTGGTGCCGGAGGCCGAGTTGCGCGCGCTCCTGCAGGTGCACGACGGGCAGGTGTTTTCACGTCGGGATGTGGCGGAAAGTTCCAGCAAGATCAGCGAGCGTCTCGGCATTGATGGTTATGCCTTTGCCAACGTCAATGCGGCACCACAGATCGATGAAGAAAAACGTATCGTCGACCTGACATTTTTTGTTGATCCCGGCAATCGCGTATACGTGCGGCGTATCAATATCACCGGCAACACCAAGACCCGCGACGAGGTGGTGCGCCGGGAGATTCGTCAGATGGAGGGTGGCTGGTTGTCGACGCCCTTGGTGGATCGTTCAAAGATTCGTTTGCAGCGGCTGGGTTTTTTCGAAGGGGTCAATGTTGAGACACCACCAGTCTCCGGCACCAATGACCAAGTGGATCTGAACTTCGATGTCACGGAAGGCTCTACCGGTAATTTTTCCGCCGGCATGGGCTATGGCCAGACGCAGGGCATCCTGTTCAATATGAGTGTGACCTTCCAGAATTTTCTCGGTACCGGTAATCGCGTCAGTGCGGAAGTGAACAACAGCCAGATCAATACTATTTATCGTTTTTCACATACGGATCCTTATTTTACCGATGATGGTGTGAGCCGAACCCTCAGCGTCCACTATCGTTCCACCGATGCCAATGCGGCCAATCTGGCCTCTTATCTGTCCGACACCTATGGGGCGGGGGTCAATTTTGGCGTGCCGCTGAGTGAATTTAACCGGCTCGGCATGGGGCTGGACTTCAAGAACACCCGTATCTCCACCGTCGATGGCATTTCTCCACAGAGCTATATCGACTGGCTGGGCGTGAATGGCTCGGCCTTCGATACCTTTCTGCTTTCCGGCAGCTGGTCATACGACACGCGCAACAAGGCCATCTTTGCCGACCGGGGTTATTACAACCAACTGTCGGCCAGTGTCGCGGTGCCCAGTCTGGACCTGAGTTATTACAAGCTGAGTTACCGGGTCAAATCCTATCATCCCCTGTTCTGGGGGCTGGTCTGGTACATGGGAGGCACCGTCGCTTCCGGTGATGGCTATGGCGATACCAGCAGCCTGCCCTTCTGGGAGCATTACTTCGCCGGTGGCGTGAATTCCGTGCGTGGATTCCGCGCCAATACGCTGGGGCCGCGTGAGACGGATATCGACCGCCCAGTGGGCGGCTCGGCCAAGCTGGTGGGTAATTTCGAGCTGTACTTCCCGGCGCCCTTCGAGGGGGCGGAGAAGAGTCTGCGACTCAGCGCCTTTATTGATGCGGGTAATGTCTTTGACACCTTCCAGGACATTGCGGCTGAAGAGTTGAGGGTTTCTGCCGGTGTCTCGGCGATCTGGTTGAGCCCGGTGGGCGCGCTGGCCTTTAGCTGGGGCTGGCCTGTCAAGTTCGATGACGAGGATCAGAAGGAATTGTTCCAGTTCACGATTGGTACCGGCTTCTGAGCCTGTGACCTGATCTGCACGGACGGGCTGGAACTTGGGTAAATAGCGTTCGGGCTGGTAAATCCCTGCCGTAAACTGCAGGCTGGCCATTGGGCCGCAGAGCGATTCATGGCATCATAACGGCTTCCAGCCGCGTTCGCGGATTCTTGATAACGGGAGTGCAGACAGAAAATGCGCAGATTGTTCGTTGGTTTGTTGGGGGCACTGGCCTCGGTGGCAGTCATGGGTTCGCTACAGGCTGCCGAGCTGAAGATCGGTGTTGTGAATGCCCCGAAGGTCCTCGAGCAGGCCCCGCAGGCGGAGGCCGCACGTGTTCGTCTGGAACAGGAGTTCTCTCCGCGGGACAAGGCCATGCAGGCCTCCCAGAAGGAACTGAAGGGTCTGGAAGAGCGGCTGGGCCGTGATGGCGCCATCATGAGCGAAACCGAGCGCCGTAAACTCGAGCGCGATATCATTTCCCGCAAGCGTGATTTAAAGCGTGAGCGTGAAGAATTCACCGAAGACCTGAATATTCGTCGCAACGAGGCCTTTGAAAAATTGCGCCGGCGGGTGTTTCAGGTCATCGTCGATCTAGCCAAGGCCGAGAAATACGACCTGATTCTCAGTGATGGTGTCGTTTTTGCCAGCGACAATGTCGATATTACCGAAACGGTGATCCAGCGCCTCAGCGCCGAATTCAAAGCAAAATCCGCTAGCGGAAAGTAGCCAATGCTTAGCCTGGCTGAATTGGCCGAGCGTCTGGGCGCGCGATGGGTGGGAGAGGGTGACTGCCGCGTCTCCCGCGTTGCTACCCTGACCTCCGCGGGCGAGGGCGACATCGCCTTTATCACCAACAAGCGCTATCGGAATCAGCTGGCGGAGACCCGCGCCACGGCTGTTCTGCTGACCGAGGCGGATCTCGAGTTTGTCCGTGACGGTGTTCACTCCCTGGTGGTCGAAGATCCCTACCTGGCCTACGCGCATGTAGCGGGCTGGCTGAATCCTGAGCCCGATGAAGGCAGCGGCGTGCATCCCTCCGCCGTCATCGATCCTGCGGCAGACATCCATGCGAGTGCCTGGATCGGTCCGCAGTGCGTGATCGAAGCAGGCGCCGTTATCGGCGCCGATTGCCGCATCGGCCCCGGCTGCGTGGTAGGGCGGGATGCGGTGATCGGCGAGGGTGGACGGTTGGTGGCCAATGTCACGATCTGCCACGGCAGCCGGATCGGCAAACGGGTGCTGATTCATCCCGGCGTGGTGGTCGGCGCCGATGGTTTCGGGCTGGCCAATGACCAGGGTCGCTGGGTGAAGATTCCGCAGCTGGGCCGGGTAGTGATTGGTGACGACGTGGACATCGGCGCCAATACCACCATCGACCGCGGCGCTATCGAGGACACGGTGGTCGAGGACGGCGTCAAAATCGATAATCTGGTGCAGGTGGCGCACAACGTGCACATCGGTGCTCATTCGGCGATTGCCGGCTGTGCCGGGATCGCCGGCAGCGCGCGTATCGGCAAGCACTGTGCCCTGGGCGGTGGGGTGGGCATTGTCGGTCATCTGCAGATTGCCGATAATGTCATTGTTACGGGGATGTCCATGGTGTCCCACACGATTACCGAACCGGGTGTCTATTCCTCCGGCACGCCGTTGCAAGAAAATGCCAAATGGCACCGCAACTATGTACGCTTCAAGCAGCTGGACGACATGGCGCGGCGTCTGAAACGGCTTGAAAAGCAACTTGATGAAAAAAACACGGGATAAGACCTTGGAAACACTAGACATCCTCGAAGTACAGAACCATCTTCCGCACCGCTATCCCTTTCTGCTCATCGACCGTGTGCTGGCCTTTGAGTCGGGTAAGTCACTGGTGGGTCTGAAAAATGTGACCTTCAATGAACCCCATTTCACCGGCCACTTCCCCAACAAGCCGGTGATGCCCGGCGTGCTGATTATCGAGGCCCTGGCACAGGCCACCGGCATCCTCGCCTTTCGCACCAGCAACAAGCGTCCCGACGACGGTTCACTCTACTACTTGGTGGGCATCGACGAATGCCGCTTCAAGCAGCCGGTAGAGCCGGGCGACCAGCTGATCCTCGAGGTCGAGGTGATCAAGTCCAAGCGTGGCATCTGGAAATTCAGTGGCGTGGCCAAGGTCGATGACAGAGTCGTCTGCTCCGCGCAGCTGATGTGCGCCGAGAGGGAAGCCTGACATTGATTCACCCGCAGGCGATCATCGACCCGTCGGCCATTCTCGCCGAGGGTGTCAGTGTCGGGCCGTTCTCGGTGATTGGTGCCGGGGTTGAGATCGGTGCGGGCACCCACATTGCCTCGCACGTGGTCATCGATGGCCCTACCCACATCGGCCGCGACAACAAGATCTACGCCTTCGCGGCCATCGGTGGTGACCCGCAGGACAAGAAGTACGCCGGTGAACCGACCTCGCTGGAGATCGGTGACCGCAACGTCATCCGCGAATACTGCACCATCAGCCGTGGCACCGCGCAGGATGGCGGCATTACCCGTCTCGGCGATGACAACTGGATCATGGCCTATGTGCACATCGCCCACGACTGCCGCATCGGTAATAACACCATCTTTGCCAACAGCGCCTCGCTGGCTGGCCATGTGACGGTCGAGGATTACGTCATCCTCGGCGGCTTCACCCTACTGCACCAGTTTTGCAAGGTGGGCGCGCATGCTTTCACCGCCATGAACAGCGTCATCTCCAAGGATGTGCCGCCCTTCGTCATGGTCTCCGGCCATATGGCCAAGCCCTACGGTCTCAACAGCGAAGGCCTCAAACGGCGCGGTTTTTCCCCTGACTCGCTGTCCCAACTGCGCAAGGCTTATAAAATACTCTACCGCTCCGGCCTGACCTTGGAGCAGGCCATCGAACAGCTGCAGGCCATGGAGGGTGGCGCTGAGATCGACCAACTGGTGGACTTCCTCAAGGATGTGACCCGCGGCATCGTGCGTTAATGCGCATCGGAATCGTCGCCGGCGAGGCATCGGGCGACCTGCTTGGCGCGGGTCTTATCAGCGCCATTCGCCAACGCTACCCCGACGCCGTCTTCGAAGGCATCGCCGGCCCGCAGATGATGGCCGTGGGGGCGACCAGCCTGTTCCCCATGGAACGCCTGTCGGTGATGGGCTTTTCCGAGGTCTTCGGCCGCCTGCGCGAGCTGCTGGGTATCCGCCGCCAGCTGGCCAAGCACTTCATCGCCAACCCACCCGACGTGTTCATCGGCATCGATGCCCCGGATTTCACCCTGGGCCTGGAGCGTCGCCTGCACAAGGCCGGTATCAAGACCGTGCATTACGTCAGCCCCTCCGTGTGGGCCTGGCGCCAGCGGCGGGTGAAGAAGATCGTTAAATCCACCGACCTGATGCTCACCCTGTTCCCCTTCGAGGCGGAATTCTATCGCGAGCATCGTATGCCGGTGCGCTTCGTTGGCCACCCGCTGGCGGATCTTATTCCCCTGCAGCCGGATCAGGTCGACGCCCGCCGCGAGTTGGGGCTGCCGGCCCGGGGCGAGGTGCTGGCCCTGCTGCCGGGTAGCCGTTCCACGGAACTCAAGCACCTTGCCGCCACCTTCATCGACACCGCACGCTGGCTGAAGCTGCAACGGCCCGATCTGCACGTTGTGGTGCCGCTGGCCAACGCCGCGCGGCGCGCCCAGTTTCAGTCCATCCTTGCCGAGGCGCTGGAGCCGCCACCACTGATGCTGGTGGATGGTCGCGCGCGCGAGGTGATGACCGCCGCCGACGTGGTGCTGCTGGCCTCTGGCACCGCCAGCCTGGAGGCCATGCTGCTTAAGCGCCCTATGGTGGTGGCCTATCGCATGGCGCCGTTCAGCTACTGGCTGGCCAAGCGTCTGCTGAAGGTCAAGAGCGTGTCGCTGCCCAACCTGCTCGCCGACGATATCCTCGTCCCCGAGCTGCTGCAGGACGAGGCGACACCGGAGCAACTGGGCTACGCAGTGCTCTACTATCTTAAAAACCCGCAGTCGGCCGCCGAGGTGATGGTGCACTTCAACGAGATCCACCACGAACTCCGACAGGATGCCAGCCAGCAAGCGGCAAGGGCGGTGCTGGAACTGATCGGCCAATGAGTTTTGGTAGGTTGGGCATAAGGAGCGCAGCGACGTGCCCAACAAGGTGCGCGGAAACGTTGGGCACACTGCGCTTTGCCCAACCTACCTATTTCGAGAAACAAGGGTAAAATCTTCAAATATCACCTTGATGGAGCGCGGGTAAGTCAATGGATAGTCAGTTAGGGCAGGGCTTTACAACGCAGGCGACCCTCGTCGCCGGTGTCGATGAAGTGGGCCGTGGTCCGCTGGCCGGGCCAGTGGTGACGGCCGCGGTGATCCTCGATCCGGCGCGCCCCATCGCCGGTCTGGCCGACTCCAAGGCCCTCACGGAAAAACGCCGCGAGGTCCTGTTCGACGAGATCCGCGAAAAGGCCCTGTGCTGGGCGCTGGGTCGTGCCGAGGTCGAGGAGATCGACAAGCTGAATATCCTCCAGGCGACGATGCTGGCCATGCGCCGCGCCGTACTGGCCCTCGACCCGGCACCACAGCACGCACTGATAGATGGCAACCGTTGCCCTGACTTACCCTGTAGCGCCGAGGCCATCATCAAGGGTGACGGCACGGTGGCGGTGATCAGCGCCGCCTCCATCATCGCCAAGGTGAGTCGCGACCGGGAGATGGTCGCACTGGATGCCGAATACCCCGGCTACGGCCTCGCCGGCCACAAGGGCTATCCTACCAAGGCGCACATAGCCGCCTTGGTGGAACTGGGCATCACCCCCATACACCGAAAATCATTTGCGCCCGTGCGGCGCCTACTGGAGAACTGAAACATGCATCCACTGCAACATTTGTTCGATAACAATAAACGTTGGGTCTCAGGCATGACCGGCAAGGACCCGCAGTATTTTCAGCGGCTCTCTTCGTATCAGAACCCCGAATACCTGTGGATCGGCTGTGCCGACAGCCGCGTGCCCGCCAACGAAATCATCGGCCTTGAGCCTGGCGAAGTATTCGTCCACCGCAACGTCGCCAACATCGTCGTGCACACCGACATGAACTGCCTGTCGGTGATTCAGTACGCAGTGGAAGTACTCAAGGTCAAGCACATCATCGTCTGCGGCCACTATGGTTGTGGTGGTGTGTATGCCGCCATGGAAAACCGCCAGCACGGCATGATCGACAACTGGTTGCGCAATATCAAAGACATCTACTTCACTCACCAACAGGAAGTAGATGCCATCACCGACTCACGCGCGCGTGCCGATCACATGTGCGAACTCAATGTCGCCCAGCAAGTGTCCAATGTCTGTTATACCACCATCGTGCAAAATGCCTGGCGCAACGGCCAGCCCCTCGCCGTACACGGCTGGGTCTATGGCCTCAAAGACGGCTTGCTCAACGACCTCGGCCTGACCATCGATCGACTGGAACAACTGCCCGACGTGTTTCAGATGACGGGACAAGAATAGTGCCCAAGGCTTGAATGAGCTGCCCCGCAGCACCAATAGCAGGCCTTTACTTGGGGAAGCTGTTGGTGCTGGCGGGGTGCTGTGGGAGATTCTATGTTTCTACACAACCTCCGGCATGAGCCATCGTGCGCATGGCGCACGCTACGAGAAAGAGTAGTGTGCGCCGTGCGCACAATGCTGGATAGGCAGTTCCTTTTTGGCTCATTAGGAAGGAACATACAAGCTCACGAACGGGGTAGGGGCATCCAATGGACAAATTCGACCGCATCTTCGAATTGCACCAACTACTCGTTAACCGCCGTCACCCTCTTGCGCGGGAAGCCATACAGGCTGAACTGAACTGCTCAGAATCCACTGCCAGACGTACGATCAGCCAACTGCGGGACATGCTTGGGGCGCCGCTGAAATACGACACCGAACTCAATGGCTACCATTACGATACCCGTGAAAAAAGCCTCTACGAACTCCCCGGACTATGGTTCAACGCCGAAGAACTCCACGCCCTGCTGGCCTCGCAACACCTGCTCGACAACCTCCAGCCCGGCATCCTCACCCCCCACATCGCCCCCCTCAAAAAACGTCTGCAAAACCTGCTCGCCCATACCCGCGGCGGGCATCCCGACATCGGCCGCCGCATCCGCATCTTGCAAATGGCTACCCGCCCCACGGACATGAAACACTTCCGCCAGATTGCCAGCGCCGTGTTGCAGCGCCGGCAACTGCGCATCCTCTACCATGGCCGCGCCCGCGACAAAACCAGTGAACGCACCGTCTCCCCCCAGCGTCTCGTCTACTACCGCAGCAACTGGTACCTTGATGCCTTTTGCCACTGGCGCAAGGAACTGCGCAGCTTCGCCCTCGACCGCCTGCAACCCGTTGAAACCCTCACCACACCCGCCGACGACATCCGCGAAGAAGAACTCGACACCCACTACACCGAAAGCTACGGTATCTTCGCCGGCCGGCCAACACACACCGCCCAGCTGCGCTTCACCCCCCAGGCCGCCCGCTGGGTGGCCGACGAACAATGGCACCCACAGCAGCAGGGCAAAGTTCTCAGCGACGGCGGTTATGAGCTGCGCATCCCCTACAGCGACCCCCGTGAGCTGATCATGGACATCCTCAAGTATGGGCCGGATGTGGAAGTGATTGCCCCCAGAGAACTGCGCAAACTGCATGTAGAGAAACTGAGGATGGCGCTCGACAACTACAAAAAATGAGAAATGGCCGTTTACCCGGTCACGTTTTGACAGGGTGGGGTGGTATAAAGGGACTTCTGTGGAAAGGGGAAACCGATGAAACTCAACAGTGCTGAACAGATATTCCGCGCACTGAATGACGCTGGCGTACAGTACCTTGTGGTGGGTGGGCTTGCCGTTAATGCCCACGGCTACCTGCGGTTTACCAAGGATATCGATTTTGTGGTGCAACTGTTACCGGAGAATATCAAGCAAGCCTTTGTTGCCCTTGCTGCCCTCGGTTATCGCCCGAATGTTCCCGTTACCGGCGAGCAGTTCGCGGACCCTAAACAACGTCAGAGCTGGATTGACGAAAAAGGCATGCAAGTGCTCCAGCTCTGGAGTGATGAGCACCGGGAAACACCCATTGATATCTTTGTCACCGAACCCTTTTCCTTTGAAGAAGAGTATCAACATGCTTTGGTCAAGCCACTGTTTGGCAGCCTTGAAGTACGCTTCGTGTCGATTCCCACCTTGATTCACATGAAGCAACTTGCCGACCGCCCTCAGGACCATATCGACATTGAAAATCTGCGCCGGTTACAAAACATCAATGAGTGACCAGTGCTGTCCCGTTAACTTTCCGTCGTCATGCCGGATACCGGATCAAGGCCGGCACAAGCTTTTTTGTTCCGGTATCCAGAAAGTTGCTGGAACCAGTGGATTCCGGGTCAAGCCTGGAATGACGGAAGAGATTATTCAATTTTATGTCTCCAATGGCACTAATCCTGCTGCATACCACGCAGGTTGGCTGGTTACACTACGCAAGATTTTGTTAACGGGACAACACTGATGAGTGATAAATCTAAGGATAATGCCGACTGGAGACATGCAACCTGGGAAGGTGCTGAGCGCGAATCTCTCCGCCGCTGGGCGGCGCTTCCCTTGGAGAGCATCATTGCGGCATTGGAGGAAATGCAGGCGCTGAATGAGGCTCTCCATGGCTCGCCTATCCACGCCGAAAAGGCTCAGATTGCTTCCCGTATTCAACAGCAGCATGGCGATTATAAGCACGGGGGCGATGATGAAACTTCTGGTAAGTAATAGCTCAGGAGGGCTGTCTATGAAAAAAGGGGCTCGCCTGGTCACGTTTTGACAGGGCAGGGGTGGTAAAAGAAGGCTATGGAAAGCTCATCAACAAAAACCACCGATACCGTTGCTGGCTATTTTCGTTACTGGGGTAAGGCCAGCAAAGAAAATGAGGAGGGCGCCGCCTGTCATTTGCTGCCTTATCACTGTCTGGATGTAGCGGCTGTTGGCCAAGTCCTGTTGCAACAGCATGCCAGCCTGCGGAAGTCATTGGCCAGATTGACAGGACTGAGTGAAACAGACCTCGACTGTTGGCTGCCTTTCCTCCTTTCTTTGCACGATATTGGTAAGTTTTCCGCCAGTTTTCAGAATCTCCGGCCAGACCTGTTTAAGGCCTTGCAGCAACGGCAATGGCCGCGCAGCGATGCGCCCCGCCATGACGCACTGGGGCACCTGCTTTGGCGTGAACATCTCAGGGATCATTTTCGGCAGATTGGCTTGCTGCCTCCACAACGCACCGGCGGCTTGCGTGCCGGCAACACCTTTGCCGGACTGGAATACTGGATGCAGGCGGTAACCGGACATCATGGCGCCCCGCCTCAGCGGGATGCCGTGCCTGGAAGGCTCAGTAACTATTTCGAGACGGAGGACGCGGAGGCCGCCAGTGCCTTTAGCTCCGATATTGCACGTCTGCTGTTGCCGACGGAAACACAATTTCCGCAGCCCGATCTCGAAACCTGCCAAACTGCATCCTGGTGGCTGGCCGGTTTTGCCGTACTGTGTGACTGGCTGGGCTCTAACCGCAACTATTTCCCCTTTATCGAAACGGCTCAGCCGCTGAAAATCTATTGGGCCTTGGCGAAGGAGCGGGCAGAGACGGCCATCTCCAACACGGAACTACTGCCTGCAGCCATCGCCGGAGCAATGGGTTTGAAGTTGCTGTTCGCATCGAAGATCGATACGCCGACCCCACTGCAAGCTCACTGCGAACGGCTTGATCTGCACAGCGGCCCGCAGTTGTTCATCCTCGAAGATGTTACTGGCGCCGGCAAGACGGAGGCCGCCGTGATGCTGGCGCACCGTTTGATGGTGGCCGGCAATGCGCAGGGCATCTATTTCGGGTTGCCCACCATGGCTACCGCCAATGCCATGTATGACCGTATGGCTGAAATATACCAGCGTCTCTTTCAGGGCGACATCAAACCCTCGTTGGTGCTGGCCCACGGTGCGCGCGACCTTTCCGCACACTTCCGGCAGGCGATTGTACCAACGGCAGGAGAAAAGACAGAAAGCTATGGCGATGACACCGAATCTGCCAATAGCCACTGCAGCGGCTGGCTGGCGGACAATCGCAAAAAGGCACTACTGGCCGAAGTCGGCGTCGGCACCATCGATCAGGCCCTGATGGCCATCCTGCCCGCACGGCATCAGTCCCTGCGCCTGTTGGGCCTGCTGGGAAAACTGCTGGTGGTGGACGAAGTGCATGCCTGCGATGCCTACATGAATCGCCTGTTGTGCAGCCTGTTGCAGGCCCATGCTGCTAGCGGCGGTAGCGCTATCCTGCTCTCGGCCACTCTGCCCGCCAGGCAGCGTCAGCAATTGACGAAGGCCTTTGCCGATGGCGCAGGCTGGGGCAAAAGAGAACTGAGCAAAACCGGCACGGACGATTATCCACTACTCACCCATGTGCATGCCACTGGGCTCGACGAGACGAGACTTGCCACCCGCGACAGCGTGCGCCGCCGTGTCACGGTGGACATGATGCATTCGACGGAAGAAGTCGAAAATCGACTGGCGAAGGCCGTTGCCGCCGGGCAATGTGTCTGCTGGATTCGCAACACCGTCGCTGATGCCCGTGAGGCCTTCACGCATTTGCGCCACCTGCACCCGACGTGGGATATCGACCTGTTCCACGCCCGCTATGCCATGCAGGATCGGCTGAAAATCGAAAAACGTATCGTTGATCGCTTTGGCCCGGAGAGCACCGCCGATGAGCGTCATGGGCAGGTACTCATTGCCACGCAAGTCGTCGAACAATCCCTGGATCTCGATTTCGATCTATTGATCACCGACCTCGCCCCCATCGACCTCATCATCCAGCGCGCCGGGCGGTTGCATCGCCACCAGCGTGGCGACCGTGGCGACCCCGTGCTGGTGGT
>VAPL010447261.1_pt1 | contig 15083 bp, 10 predicted proteins | sample 3395061 | NCBI WGS metagenome assembly VAPL01 (sample SAMN08290444, study PRJNA428436) | hydrothermal vent metagenome | isolation source: Deep-sea hydrothermal vent chimney 2 | place: Pacific Ocean: Juan De Fuca Ridge | depth 2182 m m | reverse complement strand
GTAAGTGGGATGGTCAATTTTGGAGTGACTCCCGATTTACGCATGGGTTATGCCTATGATTATACAACAACCAATTTAGGAGATTTCAATAGTGGTACCCATGAGATCTTTTTATTATGGGATATAGATTTCTCGAAGAAGAATTTAAAATCACCAAGATTTTTCTAAGGAGTTGTTAAGTCAAAGAATAGACTTAATTTCTTTACAAATCTTAAGATACAATAGTTTAGAACAATATAAGTTATATAAGAATGAAATTCAATCAGATGAAAATATATATAACCCTATTTTTAGCAGTAATCAGCATAGGATTTCTTTATGCACAAGATAATGGAGGAGGGAAATATTCAATAAAAAATTTAGAAATTAATACACCTCAAGCAGATTTTGGTGCGGCTTTTTATGGAGAGAATAGAATAGTTTTTGCTTCTCCAAGAAAAGGATTTAGTGTTGTAAGAGATGTATGGGAAGAGAATGGTGAGCGCTTTTTAGATTTATATGAAGGTGTAATAAATGAAGGTGGTGATGTTACTGAAAAAATGAAGTTAAAAGGTGAAGTAAACTCTAGATATCATGAAGCAGAAGTGATTTTCAGTAAAGATGGTAAAACGGTATATTTTACAAGAAATAACTATTATAATAAAAGACTGGGAGTTAGCAGTAAAGAAACAACTAACCTTGCTATGTTTAAAGCAGTAGTAAACGATAAAGATGAGTGGATCAATATTATTCCAATGCCATTTAATAATGTTGAATATTCTGTTGGACACCCGGCTTTAAGTGAAGATGAAAAGACATTGTATTTTACGTCAGATATGCCAGGTTCACTAGGTGATACTGATATTTTTAAAGTTGAAGTTAACCAAAGCGGATTTGGAAATCCAGTTAATTTAGGATCAAAAATAAATTCTACTGCAAAAGATTGGTTTCCGTTTGTTGATGGAGATGTATTGTATTTTTCTTCTGACAGATGGGGAGGTAAAGGTGGCACCGATGTATATGCTACTAGGTTAGAGGGATTTGCTCCGGAACCTGTAAGCTTAAATGCTCCAATTAACGGGTCAGGTGATGATTATGCATTTATTATCAATAGTGAAACCAGAAAAGGTTATTTTTCTTCAAATAGAGCTGATGGTAAAGGAGGAGATGATATTTATTCTTTTATTGAAGAAGAACCTGTTAGTTTTAAATGTCTTCAAGTTGTAAAAGGAGAAGTGAGAGATAGAAATACAGAAAGTTTATTACCGGGTACAGAAGTGATTTTAAGCGATAAAGATGATAATGTAATAGAAACTATTATTGTGAAAGAAGACGCTACTTTTTCTTTTGAAATTAATTGTGAGACGGAGTATAAATTAGAAGGTAAAAAAGTCGGTTTTACACCCCAATCAAAAACATTTACTACTTCTAATGAAGCAGATAAAGAACTTCTAATGAAAATATTATTAGGAAAAGGAGACATAGATTTTATTGTTGATGCTAATGGTAATCAAACGCAAGATCAACAAGAAGATGTGAAACCTGAAGGTTTGCCAGATGTGCTTCCTGATGAAATAGTTAAGTTAAGAGCAAGTACTTATGCTGTTAATATTGACCCAATCTATTTTGATTTTAACTCATCATATTTAACAAAACGAGCTAAAGATGAATTAGAAAAAGTAGTTAAATTAATGAACCAATATCCTAAAATGATTATTGAGTCAGCCTCTCATACAGATTCACAGGGTCCAGATGGTATTAATTTATGGTTGTCAGATAGAAGAGCTAAAAGGACTGTTGAATATATTATAGGTAGAGGTATAGATTCAAGTAGAATAACCGGTAAAGGTTATGGAGCTACACAGTTAATCAACCAATGTGTAAAAGGAGTTCAATGTACAGATGCACAACATGAAAAAAACAGACGTTCTGAATTTGTAATTATTAGAATGTAAAAAAATCATATAACCAAACTAAAAAACCTCCATATTTTATGGAGGTTTTTTTAGTTTCTAAGAGATACTATTTTATTTGATATAGCGTTTGATATAGATAAAACAATAAAAAATGAACTTTATAATCAGAACTTTTTTTATTCTAAGTATTATTATTTCAAATGCTCAAACAGAACAAACAGAGTCGAATATAGAAACTTTAGTGAAGGTAGAATGTAATCAAATTGTTAAAGGAGAAGTAAGAGATAAAAATACTGATGATTTATTACCAGATGCAGAAGTCATATTAAGTGATAAAGACGGGCATGTATTAGAAACTCAAATTGTAAAAGAAGACGCTACCTTTTCTTTTAAAGTTAAATGTGAAACAGCCTATAAACTTGAAGGTAGAAGAGTAGATTTTACAGCTGAATCAAAAGATTTTACAACTTCTGATGAAGCTGACAAAGAATTGAAACTGATAATTTCATTAGGCAAAGGTAATATCGATTTTATTACGACTGATACTATAGTTAAAAAAGAAACAGCAAAATTAGAAGATATTAAACCTGAGGAAATAGTTGATGTATTGCCAGATGAAGTAAAAGTAACTAGAGATAAGTATGTTCCGAATATTGATCCAATTTATTTTGATTATGAATCATCTTATTTGAATAAAAAGGCGAAAATTGGATTGCAAAAAATAGTTGACCTAATGAATCAATATCCTAAAATAATTATTGAGTCGGCTTCACATACAGATTCAAATGGACCTGACAGTTATAATACTTGGATGGCAAATAGAAGAGTCAAAAGAACAGTTGACTATATAATCAAAAAAGGAATAGATGCAAGTAGAATAACCGGTAGAGGATACGGAGCAACCCAATTAATTAATCATTGTAGCAAAAATGTAGAATGTACAGATAAAGAACAGGCAATGAACCGTAGAACTGAATTTGTAATTATTAGAATATAATAACACCATAGAAATCAGGTTATAAGTAAAAAACAAAAAACTTCACAAATATTGTGAAGTTTTTTAAGTTGTAATAAATTTTCTAATGTATAACCTGGATTTAATACACATACTAATAAGTTTGGTATAACGTTTGTATATATAGATAAAAATGACAACCCCATGAAATTTTTGGTCACATCTTTTTTTATTTTACATATCTTAATCTTAAATGCTCAAATAGAGAGGGCAGACTCTATCAAAGCTGCAAAATATAGTGTTAAGAATTTAAGCGCAAATACTAAGTATAGCGATTTTGGCACTACCTATATGGGTAAAGATAAAATTGTGTTTTCTTCTTCAAGAAAGAAAAATGGAATATCTAATAAAAAATGGAAAGATAATGATCAACCTTTTTTAGATCTTTATATTGGTAATGTTTCAGAAAGTGGTGAAGTTAAAAATGTAAAATCCTTTTCTACAGATGTAAATTCAAAATATCACGATGCTTTTGTCGCTTTTTCTCCAGATCTAAAAGAAGTTTATTTTACTTCTAATAATTATTTGAATGGAAAACTTGAATCTGAAAATCTGAAAATTTTTAAGGCCACCGTAGCTTCAAATGGTGAATGGAGAGATTTTGTTTCATTACCTTTTAATAGTGATGATTATGATACAGGTCAGCCTATGCTGAGTGAAGATGGTAAAAAATTGTATTTTGTTTCTAATATGCCGGGTACATTAGGTGATACAGATATTTTTGTCGTAGATGTAAATAGAGGTCATTATGGAAAACCTATAAATTTAGGACCAACAATAAATTCAATATCAAAAGAATATACCCCTTATGTAGATGGAGATATTATCTATTTTTCATCCAATAGAAAAGGAGGTAAAGGCGGACTGGATATATATATGACAAAACTAGATGGTTTATTACCTAAACCTATTAATTTAGGAGAACCTATGAATAGTAAAGGCGATGATTTTTCATTTATTATTGATAATGTTAAATTAAAGGGATATTTTTCATCAAATAGAGCCAAAGGAGAAGGAGATGATGATATTTATTCTTTTGTACAAAAAACAACGATACCAATTTGTGATCAGATTGTTACAGGTGTTGTAAAAGACAAATTAACCAGATTTGCAGTTCCTAATGCTTTTGTATCATTAGTTGATGCTGATGGAAATCGATTAAGAAGAGTCGAGACAAAATTCAATGGGGCGTTCTATTTTAGTTTAGATTGTGCAACAACATATACATTAGAGGTAAATAAGGAAGGATACTTTGATGTTGCAACAAAACTGAATACTTCAAGTGTTAACGGATTTAAAAATGATGAAACACTTATTATTGAAGAAAAAGAATTTTTTACCAGAAATGGTAAAGAAATGTTGAATGTAGAAAATATACGTTTTGAACTAAATAAATCAACCATTAAAAAAGAGTCTAAAAGAGCATTAGAAAAAGTGCTTAGATTGATGAAGAAATATCCTAAAATGGAAATTGAATTTGGTGCACATACCGATGCAAGAGCAGGTGACGCATACAATTTAAACTTATCTGAAAGTAGGGCAGAAGAAACGGTAGAATATTTAATATCACAAGGTCTAGATTTTATGCGAATTACAGGGAAGGGGTTTGGAGAAAAAGAATTACTCAACAAATGTGCTAATGGTGTAAAATGTAAAGATTCTGAACATAGAGTTAATAAACGAACCGAGTTTATAGTGATTAAGAAAGAATAAATTAACATGAATAAGATATATTGTATACCGTGATTATCAGTTTTATAGTTATTTTATTTTAAAAAACTTTGTTGGACTCAAGTTAAGTTGAAAGAATAGCTAATATTTTATAAAGCATCTTGCCTTTGGCAAGATGCTTTTTCCATTCTAAAATCAATAGTTTTCAATAAAATATGTAATTTCGCGAATCGAAAGAATTATTATAGCTAATGAGTGTTAAGTTTAGAGAATATAAAGGATTAGATCTTACTAAAGTAGCAGATGAAACGTTACAATTTTGGGAAGAACATGATATATTCAAAAAGAGTATTATCTCTCGTGATGAAAATAAACCGTTTGTGTTTTATGAAGGTCCACCTTCTGCGAATGGTTTACCCGGAATTCACCATGTAATGGCACGCGCTATAAAAGATATTTTTTGTCGTTACAAAACATTACAAGGCTATCAGGTAAAGCGTAAAGCAGGCTGGGATACGCATGGTTTACCGATAGAACTAGGTGTTGAAAAAGAATTAGGCATTACCAAAGAAGATATTGGTAAAAAAATATCTATTGAAACCTATAATGAAGCTTGTAAAAAAGCAGTCATGCGTTATACAGATGTTTGGGAAGAATTAACTCGTAAAATGGGACATTGGGTTGATATGAACGATCCATACATTACGTATAAGCCGAAATACATAGAAACCGTTTGGTGGTTGTTAAAGCAGATCTATGACAAAGGTTTGCTATATAAAGGTTATACCATTCAACCTTATTCACCAAAAGCAGGGACAGGTCTCAGTTCACATGAATTAAATCAACCGGGAACCTATCAGGACATTACCGATACTACTGTGGTAGCACAATTTAAGATCCCTCTAGCCCCCAAAGGGAGAATTTCTGTATGGGACACGTTTAAACTCTCCCCTCCTTCGGAGGGGTCGGGGGAGGCCTTTTTCCTAGCATGGACAACCACACCTTGGACCTTACCCAGTAATACAGCCTTAACTGTAGGAAATAAGATTGATTATGTATTAGTTTCAACTTATAATCAATACACATTCAAACCTATAAAGGTAATTTTGGCTAAGAAATTAGTTTCTTATCAATTCTCAGGTAAGTTTTATGAAGTTGAATCAGATGAAAATTTAAAAGCTTATGCAGAACAGGACAAGAAAATTCCATATTGTATTATATCTGAATGTAAAGGCAAAGACCTTGTCGGAATTCAATATGAACAATTATTAGACTATGCTTTACCGTATCAAAACCCTGAAAATGCTTTTAGAGTTATTGCAGGTGATTTTGTAACTACCGAAGATGGTACAGGTATTGTGCATACAGCACCAACTTTTGGGGCTGACGATGCAATGGTGGCAAAACAAGCAACGCCAGAAGTGCCACCAATGTTGGTTTTAGATGATAATGGCAATCCTGTTCCGTTGGTTGACCTACAAGGGAAGTTTAGACCAGAAATGGGTGAATTTGCAGGTAAATATGTCAAAAACGAATATTATGATGATAGTGAATCTCCTGAACGTTCAGTTGATGTAGAACTGGCAATTAAATTAAAAGAAGAAAATAAAGCATTTAAAGTAGAAAAATACAAGCATAGTTATCCTAATTGCTGGCGTACAGACAAACCTATTTTATACTATCCGTTAGACTCTTGGTTTGTAAAAGTTACCGATAAGAGAGATAGAATGTTTGAACTAAATGAAACCATCAATTGGAAGCCAAAATCTACTGGTACAGGTCGTTTTGGTAATTGGTTAAAAAATGCCAATGATTGGAACTTATCTCGTTCACGTTTTTGGGGAATTCCACTACCAATTTGGCGTACAGATGATGGTACTGAAGAAATTATCATAGGTTCTGTAGAAGAACTCAAAAATGAAATGAAAAGTGCTATTGAAGCCAATTTTATGGATGCCGATATTTTTAGCGATTTTGAAGTTGGTAATATGAGTGAAGAAAATTATGACCAAATAGATCTGCATAAAAATGTAGTAGATAAAATTATCTTAGTATCACCTTCCGGTAAGCCGATGAAACGTGAATCTGATCTAATAGATGTTTGGTTTGATTCAGGTTCTGTACCCTATGCACAGTGGCATTATCCGTTTGAAAACAAAGAATTGATTGACGAGAATAAATTTTTTCCGGCCGATTTTATTGCAGAAGGTGTTGACCAGACCAGAGGTTGGTTTTATACGCAACATGTGATTGCTACCTTGGTTTTTGACTCTGTTGCCTATAAAAATGTAGTGTCTAATGGATTGGTCTTAGACAAAGAAGGCAAGAAAATGTCTAAACGACTAGGCAATGCCGCTGATCCGTTTGAAACAATGGAAAAGTATGGCGCAGACGCAACACGTTGGTATATGATCTCTAATGCAAACCCTTGGGATAATTTAAAATTTGATATAGAAGGAATAGCTGAAGTAAGACGTAAATTTTTTGGAACTTTGTACAATACCTATTCATTTTTCACATTATACGCCAATATTGATCAGTTTTCATACGATGAAGCAGATATTGCCATTGAAAAACGACCTGAAATAGATCGTTGGATCTTATCAGAATTAAACACATTGATAAAAAATGTGGAGTCGTATTATAATGATTATGAACCAACCAAAGTAGCAAGAGCCATTCAGAATTTTGTAACAGAAAATTTGAGTAATTGGTTTGTACGATTGAGCAGGAGGCGTTTTTGGAAAGGTGATTACGGTCAAGATAAAATTTCAGCTTACCAAACATTGTATACCTGTATGTTGACTGTTGCTAAACTAGGCTCTCCTATTGCACCATTTTTTATGGATCAATTGTACAGAGATCTAACACAGGCTTCACATAAAGAAAACATTGAATCTGTACATTTAGCAGCATTTCCTATATATGAAAAAGACCTAGTTGACGTTTCATTAGAACGTAAAATGCAAAAAGCACAAGCAATATCTTCAATGGTATTGTCATTGCGTAAAAAGGAAATGATAAAAGTACGTCAGCCTTTGCAACGTATTATGATACCTGTTTTAGATAGTCAGGATAAAGAAGATATTGAAGCGATTGCAGAGCTAATAAAAGCTGAAGTAAATGTAAAAGAAATTGAGTTGATCGATGATGCTTCAGGGATGTTGGTAAAGAATATAAAACCAAATTTTAAAGTATTAGGTCCTAAATTTGGTAAAGATATGCGTTTGGTTGCGATTGAGATTCAAAAATTATTGCAAGAAGATATCAACAAAATTGAAAAACAAGGGCATTTATCATTTGAAATTAATGGTAAAAATAGTACATTGACCCTCGATGAAGTAGAAATATCTTCCCAAGATATTGAAGGTTGGTTGGTTACAAATCAAGGCAATTTAACAGTAGCTTTAGACGTTACCATATCAGACGATTTACGTAAGGAAGGAATTGCAAGAGAGTTGGTAAATAGAATTCAAAATTTACGTAAAGAATCAGGCTTAGATGTTACTGATAAAATAAAATTAAAAATAAAAAAAGATGGAGTTGTAGAGATTGCAATTCTAGATAACGAAAATTATATTAAAACCGAAACTCTAACAGAAGAATTGGTGTTAGAGGATGATGTGAAAAATGGTATAGAAATTGCTTTTGATGAAGTAAATACCAAATTATTAATTGAAAAAATTTAAAGAATGACCGATAATAAAGTAAAATATTCAGATAAAGAATTACAAGAATTCAAAGAAATTATCTTAAAAAAAATAGAAACTGCCAAAGAAGATCTGGCATTGATACGTAGTGCTTATATGAATGATAGTAATAATGGCACTGATGATACTTCACCTACATTTAAAGCTTTCGAAGAAGGTTCTGAAACAATGTCAAAAGAGTCTAATGTAAAATTAGCTATCCGTCAAGAAAAATTTATTAGAGATTTAAATAATGCTCTGTTGCGTATTGAAAACAAAAATTACGGTATATGTCGTGTAACAGGTAAACTTATTCAAAAAGAAAGACTAAAATTAGTACCTCATGCCACTTTGAGCATTGAAGCTAAGCGAATGCAATAGTAAAAAATGAAAAGCTTCCTCCCGAAATTTCGGAACGGAAGCTTTTTTATTTGTATAAATATTAAATACGTCTTTACGAAGGAGTCCAATAGCTATTAGATGACTGTGGCAATCTGTTTATAACCAACTCTGTCTATCTTTGAAAAAAGTACTATACATATCAATAATATTATTTGTAATTCAATTATCAGCGCAAAAGAAAGTATATAAAGAAGTTGCCTATAATTCTCAAAGAATAAGTATAGAATTACATGATGTTGATCAGGTAGAGTTAGTTCATACAAATGAGCAAAAAATTACGATTAGTATGGCAGATTATGCCGAAAACCCAACTGACTTAACTATTAAAGAAACCGAAACATATATTTATATCGCTTCAGCTAGAATAAAACCTATTCAACAAGCCAAAACTGATAAGTTCTGTGTAGAGCAGCCCTTTTTTTCTAGTTATACAATTGCAATACCTAAAGATACTGAGATAACAGTTTATTATAATAATGGAAATTTCAGCACTAAAAGTTTTAATGGAAAATTGAACTTAAATTTAAACAAAGGCAATGTAGATATTCAAGGGTTTACAGGAGAGATTACTATTGAACTCTTTAAAGGAAGCATAAATGCCAAAATTGAAAATACAGTTATTGCTATTGTTTCAAATCATGGAAAAATAATATCAGACTTAAAATTTGATAAACTTAAAAAAACAGACACTTTACTTAAAGGAATCTATGGTAATGCATTGAATAAATTAAAAGTGCAGTCAATCCATGCAAATATTCTCTTATCTTCAATCAGAACTCAATAATATTGTTATTTTTGTGACGTTTTAAAAAAAATGTAAAGAATTCAAATGAAGAAAGCCATTTTTATAATTATTATTATACTCTTTTTAGACCAGTTTAGTAAAATTTGGTTAAAAACTCATTTTGTTTTAGGTGAAGAAGTAAAAGTGTTTGGCTTAGATTGGTTTCGTATTCATTTTTTAGAGAATTATGGAATGGCTTGGGGAGCAGAATTCGGTGGTAAGAATGGTAAGTTATTCTTAACTTTTTTTCGTTTAATAGCTATTGTGGGTATTGGTTACTGGTTACACACTGCAGTAAAAAGCAAGGCACATAAAATTTTAGTAATAGCCATTGCATTTATTTTTGCAGGCGCCTTAGGTAATATTTTTGATTCTGTCTTTTATGGTGTCTTCTTTAGTGATAGTAATGGGCATATAGCAACTTTTTTACCGGAAGGAGGTGGTTATAGTACTTTATTTCATGGTAAAGTGGTTGACTTATTTTATTTTCCTATTATTGAAAATGCTGAATTGCCTTCATGGATACCGGCAATAAATTTTAATTGGCCTGATTGGATTCCATTTCTTGGAGGTAAAAACTTTTCTTTATTTGTAGATAGACATTTTACCTTTTTCCAATATGTATTTAATGTTGCTGATGCTGCAATTACTACAGGTGTAAGTTTATTATTGATATTTAATAAAAAAGCATTTCCTAAAAAGGAAGAAGAACCTACAGATCATATAGTACCACCGGTTGTGGTACAACATTATGAAAAACCAAAAGCGTAAATAGTAATGAGGAATTAAATTCCTTAACTTTGTTTAATGCTAAGCCTCGATTTAGAATTACAATTAAAAACACTACCAACTCAACCTGGAGTTTATCAATATTTTGATAAAAACGATGTTATTCTATATATCGGTAAAGCTAAGAATTTAAAAAAAAGAGTTAGTTCCTACTTCACTAAAACTCATGAAATTGGTAAAACCAGTGTTTTAGTAAAAAAAATTACATCAATTAAACATATTGTTGTTGAAACAGAAACAGATGCCTTATTATTAGAAAACAATCTGATAAAAAAATACCAACCACGCTATAACATCCTTTTAAAAGATGATAAGACATATCCTTGGATCTGCATCAAAAAAGAATCATTCCCTAGAGTGTTTTTAACTAGAAAGGTCATTAAAGATGGTTCAGAATATTTCGGACCCTATACTTCTGTAAGAACCGTCAGGGCTTTATTATCTTTAATTAAGGAGTTATATCCATTACGTACTTGTGTATACGACCTGTCTAAAAAAAATATCCAAAACAAAAAATATAAGGTCTGTTTAGAATACCATATCAAAAATTGTAAAGGCGCTTGTGAAAGTTTGCAAATCGAAACCGACTATTTAGAAGATGTTAAAGAAGTTAGAAACATTATCAAGGGTAATTTTAAAAATTCTTTACAAAAATTCAATGATTTGATGTTGAAATTTGCTGAAAATACTGAGTTTGAAGAAGCGCAAAAAATAAAAGAGAAAATAGATTTGTTAGCCAATTATCAGGTAAAATCTACAGTTGTTAATCCGTCAATTACCAATGTTGATGTATTTTCAATAATTTCTGATGAAAGTTTTGCCTATGTTAACTTTTTTAAAATAAATAATGGCGCTATTATTCAGTCTCATACTATTGAGATTAAAAAGAAGCTAGACGAAGATGATAAGCATTTATTAGAACTAACTATTGTAGAGATCAGACAACGATTCAATTCGCAATCAAAAGAAATATATGTGCCTTTCAACATAAATGTAGGTGATGATATAAAAGTTACCGTACCAAAATTAGGCGATAAAAAACGAATTGTAGAATTATCATTACGCAATGCAAAATACTTTAGGCAAGAGCGTTTTAAACAAATTAAAATAGTTGACCCTGATAGGCATACCAATAGAATTATGGCTCAAATGCAAAAAGACTTAAGATTGCCTAATGAGCCACGTCAGATTGAATGTTTTGATAATTCGAATATTCAAGGTACATATCCTGTAGCTGCTTGTGTGGTTTTTAAAAACGGAAAGCCTAGTAAAAAAGATTATAGAAAATTTAATATAAAAACAGTTGAAGGACCAGATGACTTTGGCTCAATGGAAGAGGTTGTACATAGACGCTATAAACGATTGTTGGAAGAAGGGCAAGAACTACCGCAACTTATCGTTATAGATGGAGGTAAGGGGCAGTTATCATCAGCATTGAAAAGTTTAGAAGTATTAGGTTTGCGAAAAAAAATAGCAATCATTGGTATTGCAAAACGATTAGAAGAGATTTTTTATCCAGATGATCCTATTCCCTTGTATTTAGATAAAAAGTCTGAAACCTTAAAGATTATTCAGCAATTGCGTAATGAGGCTCATAGATTTGCTATTACATTTCATAGAAACAAACGGAGTAAAAGTGCTATTCAAACCGAATTAGAGCAAATTCCTGGTGTTGGCAAACAAACAATTGTAACTTTATTAAAGCATTTTAAATCTGCTAAAAGAGTTGCTGAAGCTTCAAATACAGCATTAGAAAAAATAGTTGGTGTTTCTCGCGCAACCAAAGTGTATAATCATTATCATAATAAAGAATAATTAGTGCTAAACCATGTTAAGAAAGTTTCTTGTAATTATAATGTTATTTCATGCACATAGTATGCTTTCGCAAGATACTATTGTACAAAAGAAAGATATAAAAGTAGGCTTGGTATTGAGTGGTGGTGGTGCCAAAGGATTTGCTCACATTGGTGTATTAAAAGTATTAGAAGAGGCAGGTGTACAAATTGACTATATTGGTGGAACAAGTGCAGGAGCTATCATAGGAGCCTTATATTCTTCTGGCTACACAGCTGCTCAATTAGATTCTATATTAACTACATTAGATTATAATGAGTTAATGCAAGACAAATTGCCAAGAAAATCAAAATCAATTTATCAGAAAGAAAATGGTGAAAAATATGCTTTTAGTTTACCTATAAAGAATAGAAAGGTAGCATTACCTTCGGCAGTTTCGAAAGGACAAAACTTTTTTAATGTAATGTCAAAACTAACCGAGCATGTACATGATATTGGTGATTTTTCTAAATTACCAATTCCGTTTTTCTGTGTGGCAACTAATTTAGAAAATGGAAATATTGAAATATTAGAAAACGGATTTTTACCTGAGGCATTAAGAGCAAGTGGCTCATTCCCTACATTATTAGATCCGGTTGAAATTGATGGAAAGCTGTTGACTGATGGAGGCGTGGTAAATAATTTTCCGGTAGATATAATGAAAGAGAAAGGAGTTGATATAATTATAGGGATTGATGTTCAAGATAAATTAAAATCTAAAGCTAATCTAAACACTGCGCCAAGAATTATTATGCAGATTGTTGGATTTCAGATGTATGATGATGATCGATTAAAAATAAAGGAAACTGATCTATATATGCATCCTGATATTAGTGAATACAATGTAGTTTCTTTTGATGTTGCAAAACAAATTGTCAACAAAGGTGAAGAGGTCGCAAGAAAACAGATGAGTTATTTAAAAGAGATAGCTAATAAACAAACAAAATCTAAAGCTATTATTGCTCATAATATAATCCATCAAAAAAATGAAAAACTTTATGTTAATGATATAAAAATATCTGGAAATAAAAATTATACCAAAGAATATATTTTAGGAAAATTAAAGATCGTAAAATCAGATTCAATTACTTATGAAAAATTTTATGAAGGTATTGATAACTTATCAGCTACTGATAATTTTAAAAGTATTTATTACAAGTTTGTAAAACAAGAAGAGGGGACAGAAATTCGCTTTAACTTAAAAGAAGAAGAGGTATCAACTTTTTTAAAGTTAAGCGTTCATTATGATGATTTATATAAAACAGGAGTATTATTAAATATTACTTCTAAACACACATTATTTAAAAATGATGTTTTTTCTGCAGACTTTATATTAGGTGATAATATTAGATATAATATTGATTATTTTATTGATAATGGCTTTCATTGGAGTTATGGCATTAATACAAGGTATAATGGGTTTAATAAAAGCTTTTTTATTAATATTGATGAACAACCTGAAGTAATAGGAAAAACGCCAATAGAATATAACGATTTTACTACGCAGCTTTTTTTGCAAACTAATTTTAGTAAAAATATAGCATTGAGAATTGGTGTTGAAGATAAATTTTTAAGAGTTTTTACTGAAACTCTTGAAAATAATGAAATATTAAAAAATTATTTCGATAAGAGTAATTATTTAGGTGCTTTTTTGAAATTGAAATTAGATATGTATGATAAAAGTTACTTTACCAAAAAAGGTATTTTTTTAGATGTAAATTATACAACGTATTTATTTTCGTCAAATTTTAATAACGATTTTAACCCATTCTCACAATTGAATGGAAAATTTGGTTATGCCAAAACTTTTTTTAATAAGCTAACTTTACATTATATTTCTGAAGTAGGCATCACAATAGGAGATGGTGGTAATGGCGTTTTTGATTATTTATTAGGAGGTAATAATGAAAATTTTGTAAATAATTTTGTTCCTTTTTATGGATATGAAGTTGCTGATTTAAGCGAAAGTGCTTTTTTAAAATCTGCACTAACTTTTCGCTACGAATTATTTGAAAAGAATTATGCGTCTTTTACAGGAAATTTTGCGAGAATTGATAATGACTTATTTAATAGTGGAGACATATTTGCTAATACAAAATCAGGTTATGCTATTGGTTATGGATTTGATTCTTTTATCGGACCGATTGAAATAAAATATACTTGGTCACCAGATACTAATCAAAATTACTGGTTTTTTAATGTAGGCTTTTGGTTTTGATTATTACTCAAAATCTATTTTAACATGAGTTCAATATAACCAAAGTACTTATAAATGCATATAATTACCACAACACTTTCAGAAGTAGTCTAATTTTTAAAGATTTCAATTAATTAATCCTGATAATTTATTTTACCTTGAAAAACCACTTGCTTAGCTGGTGGTGATGTTCCCTCCGTAGGCGGGCAGGCTTTTGGCTTTGCCTATTTTTTCAGACCTGTCAGGTTTTGATCCCGAAATCTCGGGACTGACAGGTCTTTGGGTCGGTTTATAATCTTGTTGCTCATTGCCCCTTTTAGGGGTTTTCCAAAGCCACCTTCTTAGAAGGTATGATTTTTACTATGATTGTCAGGGTTTTTGTTTTTAGAGTAAGTTTTAGAGTTGTCTGAATATTTTAATCTCATGGGGTTGAAAACCTTAACTTAATGACATTGGTGTAGCTCTAGTTGGAGATGGACATTTAAACATACTGTTCAACAAGACTAATTAAGGTATTCGCATCTTGCTCACCAGACTGACGCCATTTCATTTCACCATTTTTATAAATAATAAAGGTAGGATTACCTTTAATTCGCAGTGCATTGGCCAATGTTTCATTCTTGTCAATGTCTATTTTGATAACTTTAGCTTTATCGCCTAAAGCTGCAGCTACATCTCTCAATATACTATGAAGATTAGTATTGTTTTCATTCCAATCAGCATGAAAATCTATTAGCGTCGGGATGCTAGAACCAATTAATTCGCCAAATTTTGCCATAAAAGCTAAAATAATTTTTTATTAATAACT
>VAPL010637388.1_pt1 | contig 15102 bp, 19 predicted proteins | sample 3395061 | NCBI WGS metagenome assembly VAPL01 (sample SAMN08290444, study PRJNA428436) | hydrothermal vent metagenome | isolation source: Deep-sea hydrothermal vent chimney 2 | place: Pacific Ocean: Juan De Fuca Ridge | depth 2182 m m | reverse complement strand
TCCGAGAATAGAAGTCGTAGCGAGGGAAAGCTGTTTTGAGTCAGGTTTTTCGATTTTTTGAGGCGAATAGCAGGCTCTTCTACGAAAATAATCGGAAAATCCGGCCAAAATTAGCTTTTCCGCAGTAGACTCTCTATTCTCAGACAGCCGCTTAGGTTAAAGAGCTTAATGAAGATAACCATTCCAATCAGTGATATGTTCCACTATCTCCCTATCCTGTTTTTTATCATAATAGTAGGCCATCATTTTTATCTTGTTAAATATCATCATCTCAGTCCATGGCAAGGCGGTGGCTATGGCATGTTTTCTACAACAGACTATGGTCCTTCAAGGTTTATAAAAATTTTTACACTTAACAACAATATTATTCAGGAAGAAATTGAAATTCCTGAACACTTATCACTGCTTAGCAAACGGGTTCGCAGTCTACCTGATAACAAAAACATTAAAGCATTAGCTATCGACCTAGAAAACTATTTAGCCATTAACCAACATAGTGCTCCTATCATTAGAGTTGAAATATGGAAAACAAACTATGATTCAGAAACGCTGAGACCCAGCTACCAAAAATTAAACACTATAGACTACAACACAACTCATTGAAAAAAGTATCGCCGTACACCTTTTTAAAAGAAATTAGCCAAAAAAATGTAGCAGAGCTTAGTATACAATTCACATTACTGACCCTGTTATTAACTCAGATCGGCAACACATACACTCGCCCATTGATACTGAGTTTAGCCGCAATAGCTTTACTATCCGCTCAATTACGCAGGCAACCTGGAATATGGTTCAGTTTGTTTTTATTAACTGGATTCAGAGTTATTGATCAATGGCCTATGGCTGACAATCATGCTTATTTGTTAGCTTTGTGGTGCTTAACTCTGTTTTTAACTCTTTATCGTGAATCACCAACCCGAGTCTTAGCCAACAATGCACGCATTTTAATTGGTCTGGTTTTCTTGCTTGCAAGCTTTCAGAAAATGAGTGCAATGGATTATATGAATGGCACTTTTTTTCGCTATCTGTTTTTAACGGATGATCGCTTTGAGGATTTTGCCATATTATTTGGGAATATCAGCTATCAGCAAATTGATGAGGCTAGAAAATTACTAGATGCCTATCAGTTTGCACCCACTCTATTTCATGGTGAAATTGCCCCTATTTCAGTTGAATTTCATATGCTGGTGATACTTGCAACCTGGTGGAATGTTTTAGACCAGATTGTTGTTGCCTGCTGTTTCTTATCACCGACTAATAGCTTGTTATATAAAAACAGAGACTTTGTATTACTTGTTTTTTGTATTACAACTTATGCCGTTGCACCCGTTCCTGGCTTTGCCTGGCTGCTTATTTCTATGGCATTAGCCCAGAGTGAACCAAAATCACACATACAAATCGCTTATTTTGTTACTTTCTTTATTGTTCTTTTTTATTACCAGATACATTGGACAACTCTGCTGGTAGATTTTTTTCAATTAGGATAACTAAAGGAGGTGGAAACAAATAATCATCCAATTTCACCTCTCTAATCACTCACACCAGAGTCTATTCTTTTTGAAGATGCAAGCATAATTAAACCCCATCCTCTAAAACAGATATCGATGCTTAGTGAAAAGGCAAGAAACCAGGGAGCTGCTGATGGCCAACCAATCCATACTAATATTCCCAGCAATATCGAAATTATACCTGTAATCCTATTTGACTTTGGATTACGAATTGTAACTGTCGACAAAATAACATTTCGGAGTAATCCCTGGGTAAGCATATAAGCTGCAATTAAATAAACAAGGTCACGAGGTTCTCCATTAATGCTAAACAGTACAATAATACCGACGATACAATCCAAAATGCCACCTTGCATATTAAGCAAAAACCCTTGCACCGACTTGGAAATAAAAGCATCCAAACAACGCAAACAGCCAACCAAAAACACAATCACACCAATAGCAGGAATCCAGGAAAATCTCTCACCTAACATATGTACATTTGGAGAGATTAGACACATAACTGCAATCAATCCTCCAGTAAGAAGCATAACAACACCTCTTGTTGTATACCACCATGGCTTTGAAGTGAACTGTGTTAATTCAAAATCACGTTCGGACATCATTATTTACTCCTAATTCATTCAGATCAGACTGGAAGATTCTATCAATTATTATTTAGAACTATAAAAATGGATATAAAAAGGGGGGGGGGAATTACTATAGTTGTTAGTTTGTTTTTTGGGAGCAGTTAAACAAAAAACAAACTAACATATAAGAAAATTTAATAATAAAAAAGCCAACTGATACAGTTTATTGAATTAGCCTATTAAGCGAAGCTAACTCAATAATTGTCGATCTTTATTTTAAAAAACATATCCTGTGCTTTATTAATAGCCATATATTTTTATCAATTATTAAGCCTACTAATTCAGCTATTCATTCTAGCTATAGATCAAGGTAAAAGTTTAAACATTTCCGTGACGGCATAATCCAAACGCTCACGCACAACGTCATCAGTCACATTTTTCCGGATATTTGCAACAGCCTCGCCTAACCAGATAACTTTACCAGTAGCCACATCAATCAAAGCAACAACTAAGGCGCCTTTAGGAATTTTTTTGTTAATTTCCAGTTTAGTCTCTGAATCTAATTGAAGCTCCTGATGTTCCATATCAACTCCAATAAAAAAGCTCACAGCCAAATCGGGTTTTCCCGAAGTACCAAATACGTTTTGTTTACGTAATTCACGGTCAATTAAAAATTTAATATCGCCTGCTAAATCTAAATGAGCTAACTGCCATGTCTTGTTTGGATCTTTTAAGCCACCAAGTGCCCCTAACCAATCATAGGTTTTATAATTGCTCAATGTTGTATTCGGAGCCACTTCAGCATTTACTTGTATATCACTAGTTACCGTCGCACATCCTGATAACAGAAGTATAAAAGCTGACAAAACCACAAGATAATATTTTTTCATTATTCAGTTCCTTTTATTTTAATAGTCTTTGTTTATTTTACAGTGTAGCCTTTACCTTCAAGACAGGCCGAATAGGCACGGTCATAATTATTTCTTGCTGCATTGTAGCTTTGCTGAGCTTGTTGGTTCATCTGATCTGCCTGTCTTTGACTATCTCTTCTTCGCATACCGCCCAACATCCCCCCAGAAGCAGCGCCAATTGCTGCACCTTTTCCGGCATCCCCTGCAATAGCTCCTATCGCTGCACCAAAAGCAGCACCTCGTGCTCCGCCTCTTAATACACCACCTTGTTGACTTTGTTGCTGGGCCACTGGTGCAGATGCTTGCATAGGATCAAAACCACTATTGTTTTTTGCCCAGCCATAGCATTGATACTTATCAGAATCCATTTGCTGATGGCTTTGGCCTTGAGCAGGATAAATCATAAAATCTCTAGCCATCACTGTTCCAGTAACTAGCAGTGATGAACACAATACCATTGCAACTTTCTTTGTCTTTTTCATATTTACTAACTCCTTAAGATTATTCTAATTAAATTCATTTTTTTATACTCTCTCTAGACTGATTGCTTATATGGATAGAAACCAACCCAGCAACCAGGATGGCAATGTAGAACTGGCCAAAAACTGCTTCCATATAAACCAGTGACCTTGCCGTTGCAGAAACAGGGACTATATCACCATAGCCCAGTGTAGTAAGTGTAACAAAACTATAGTAAACAAAATCATTCAATTGCATCTGTGTCTCAAATGACAAATTCCCTTTAAATGACCCCGGCAAAATTATGTTTATAAAATAATACGCCAATGACCAGATAATCCCAAGTAATAAATAAACGCATGCCGCACCTGCAACATTATGCAAATTGATTCGATCGGAAAAAACCACCTGTTGTAGTGCAATACTTATCACTAATAAAAGAAACAGAAAATCAAAAAACAACGATAAACACAAATATAAACGACTGTCTTTATAAAAAGCTAGAGTGCTGAATACAACACCACAAAGCACAAGGAAAATACCAAACTTTAACCACTTCTTAGCATCTTTCAAACTTAATACTGAAAAAAAAAGTGTCACCGAAAATACCAAATGTCCAACCAGCCAGTTTCTTGTGCCATAAATATCAGAAATAATAGGCAAGATAAGCAATATCATTAACAATGCTGCTAATAAAAAGAAAAAGTTATTTTGTTTGTTGACTATTTTCATAAGATAATCTTAACTCATAAATTTTGATATCTATTCATGTCAAAAACCCCGGCAAATTGGCCCTGTTGTTTTTTATACTGCTTATTAAACCAATCATAAACACTCCAAAATTCAGGGTTACTACGACGGATTCCATAATAGCTATAGAATAATTCTCTTTCAGCATCTGTATTAGCATGTGATAGATCTTCAATAAAGTCAGCTAATTCATCTTGCTCGACAGAGAAAAAGAAATTTGGATAACTACCAATAAAACCAGATACAACAGTTAAAGTATCATTTTCAGGTTCGTGTCGATAGTCTTCAGCTAACATAAAGGCTATATTTTTATAAGATTTATTCAATAGTAAAGAAAAAACGCTATCCTCTTCTGGGGTTTTTGCTTTAACTCGTATGAAGGAGACTTCCGGTAATAGATCGAGTTGCTTACCTTTCAGTTTTGAAAGTTCACTGAGCTGTTCTTCAATTTTCTGATGGACCAAAGATGAATTAACCTTAAAACAAGAATCTCCCTTACACTCAATAACCGAATTAAGTTGGCCAGCGGCTTTTCCCATTTTTGTTCTGATCAGGTCATAAAATTCCTTTTTATAATTTATCGTCTTATAAGTAATACCCGTCTCATAATTAATACTGAACAAGGGTTCATTCGTATAATCAATAAGTTTCGTTTCTAATCCTTTGTACCAACTATTTTGGAGTTTTTGTCGTTGGCTTTTAGGCATAAATCTAAGAAAATTATTTTCCCCATCTACACGAAGATAATCCATATACTTCCGGGAAGCTAACTGATGTCCAGCTGAACCATAAACATTAAAACCGGCAACCAATAAGTAATGGATACGTTCTAATATTGGATAATCAACGACCCATCCCGTTAAAGGTGTTTTTCCAAGTAATCCTTTCACTACAGTTGCACTGTCTGAGTGTCTAAATATTGTCAACGCAGCATTATCGTTAACGCCATCTCCATCCCAGATAAAATTTATATCAGGCCCCCTATCCTTTAAAATAGCCTGATTGATAAAAATTTCTTTTTGATTTAAATATTGCTTACCAAAATCATCATAAGTCTGCCAATCTAATAGGCCGATATTATCACCCGCTGCACCAGGCAAGGTTAATAGCGAGCTGTTTTCAGCCAGAAATTGAGTACTCTTTTCAGAAAACTCCAAGTCAGGCTTAATAAAAACAATCCAAAAACGATCTCTAATGACATTTAACGCAATCTTACCTCGACAAACAGGTCCTTTAATAAAACCAGAAACAAAATAATGGGCATCATCTAAAAGAAATTTATAGCGTGATGAGGGTGGAATATCAATAAAAGTTTTGAACGGATTAGAAGCATCTTCAGTTTGATAGGTTGGCAATTCTTTTACCAAATAATCAGTTTGAAAAAACAACTCATGATAACGCTGCATTTTCTTATCACTTAATTCATAAACGAAATGCGTTTTATCGACAATAGTTGAAACCACAGGACGTAAACGATAATAAAATTGATTAGGTCCGGGATCTTCATAAGGTCTAATCGTTGAAATTTCTGTTATAGATTGACTCGGTGCTGTTGTTGAACGAACCAGTTGAAAAAATTCATCATTAGGGTGTCCTTGAAAATGTAGATGACCAATAAACAAGTGCTCATAAATATAACGTGAAACTAACTGTTGTTTCAGAGATGTTCCATTAAAAAATGATTCCCATTTTGATATTTCAGACAGTGCTTTTTCAGACAACTCTGGACGTGGATCTATTTTAGCCCCTTCTTTAAGCCATTTAAGAAGGGTCGATTCATCTTTTAAACTTAATCCTGGCATGGCATAAGGCATACCCCACTGTGGATGCTTTTGTTGGTATGCCAAAAACTCATCAATAGTTGGGCATTCCTGTTCTCGATTAAGAGACAGATCAAATGTATCAGTTAATTTCCCCTTTTCAGCTAAAGGATTATCGCGCTTTAGTTGTAACAACCTGGCTAAAACTGAATTGTCCAATGCAGCTTCTGCAGAATCTGCTCTTTCATTTAAGACTGGGGAAAAGTCCTTATTCCTCCATTCAGCTGTAGTACTTGCATCTATAAAAAGTCTTGTCGGATCACGACTTTTAAAAAGTTTAGCATCGTAAACCTGTTCTTTACTGGCACCTCTATCCAAGCCTTCAAAAGAACTCAGTTTCAGCTGACACGGTGCATCGTAACAGCCATGACAAGCCACACAACGTGAGTCAATAATAGGTTTTACATCCTTGTGATAAGAAACATAGTCATGCTGTTGTCTGTATTCAAGCTGTTCCACGTTGAGCAATCTTTGTTTTGGATTTGACGGACCATATAAAGCACCGAAGTCAATCTGTTGAATGGCAGCCGTACATCCCGTAAGAATAAACAAAAAAAATAATATGGTTGAATATTTTGAACCCAGCCAGGTATTGATACATTTATCAGACATATTAATTGATTAAGTTTTTTTTGGGGGGGGGGAGTTAAAGCTGTAGATATTACTTATTATTAATCGTCCCAAAAGTTCTTGCATTCTATTTCCCCCTCATCCCTACCTTCTCCCTTTGGAGAAGGAGACAAGGTGCGAAAACTTTATAGGTCGATTTATAGTAACAGTCTTTTGGGTGCGCAGGTTTTAACCTGCATTCTTTAGAGCAAGAGCAGGCTAAAGCCTGCGCCCCAATGATGGATAAGTTTTAAAATAGCTTTATCAACAGATAAAGCCCACCACCTAAGTTTGTATCACCGATACTGATTCTGAGGTGCTTGTTGATACTGCTGCTGATTGTATTGATCTGCACGGCCTCTTTGGTAAGCTTTTTGTTCGGCTTCTTTATGTTTTCCGAATAAAAATCCACCTGCAGTCCCTGCTGCTGCACCAATGGCAGCTCCCATTCCAGCATTTCCTGCAATCGCACCTATCACAGCGCCTAGTGCTGCACCACTAACGCCACCAGTTACTGTACGTTGTTCTGTTTGTGACATGTTGGCACATCCACTAACGAACAATGTGACAACTAGAATAAAAATAATTTTAAATGTGTTCATTGCTTTCGTCCTAATGATAATAATTAATAAGAAATTGGCATTATTTTTTACACGGCCATAAATCTGTTAAAGCCCTAAACTCAGTTTCCACAGGTAATTCATTTAAATACTCAGGGTGTTGCTGGATCCATACAACAACCTTTTCAATAGCCTCATTACGAGTAGGTTTAGGATCTGGAAAACAGACTAACAGCTGGCCATTATCACCATTATTTACTGAAGCATGGTAGTGGTAGGCTCCAAGCAGATAACCGTGGCAAAAATGTATCGCTTGTTCATATTGAGGGTCATCTGTCGAAGCAACACATAAATTCAACAGATTACGGGTCGTTTTCGCTTTAAAGTCATCTTCCGTAACAGCATTTGCAAAAGAAGGCATCAACATGCCTAGCACTAATAAATTTTTGATTATTTTAAACATCATTTAAGTCTCCTTATAAACTTAACTTGCTTTTTTTTGGTTTTCAATATCTTTTTTAATTATTTCTAACCAAAGCGTTAATATCTTTGCAACAACGTCTTGGTATTCTGGATTTCTTTCAATTAGACTTTTAATATGATTAAGGTCTTCTTGTACTTTATATATCTGTTTATGTTCATCTTCATCTAGCAATACACCCGAATCCACCTTTTCCTTAAATGCCAAAGCAATTGGTAATCGCTGCGTATTAAACCGCTCCAACAATACTTGTATTAACCCTATGTCTTTATCTTTTTCATTCATAAATTAAAAACCTATAAATTGTGTAAATTTGAATAATACCTAGAATATAATATAACATCACCTGAACTCTAAGCCTTCAAGTAAAATGAATATCTATACTTGTGGCACGTTACAATTATAAATTTGATTCAGCAAGGATCTAAACATAAGGCTAGCTGATTACCCATGAGCTTCCGCTATTTTGAAAAATGCAACCACACAGCCTCTAATACCGCTACCAGCGGGTAAAAGTCTATTCATATCAATTGATTGCATATTCGCATCTTAGTTTTACCATTAATGGATAGCCCTTCGGTCTGCGCTTAACAACTCGGGGCTGATTTGGTCTGTTACGTTGCCCAATGTCTGTTTAGGCCATGGCTATTAATAGAGGAAGTATTAATTTCCCTAAAGCCATTCCCGTTAATATGATACACAAACTCGCAGTGTTACGCATCAGCTGAACTGCTATTTCTTTTTAATCATCTCGGCTGTTTTACTACGTAACATCTCCATCCCCATGTGTTTTTTTATGGTTCTAAAATTCACTTCGATTTGCCAGCGTTGCTGATACAGTTCAGCCAAGGATTTTTTGGGATAAGTTCTTACATCCATCAGCGTTGTGGCATAGACTGTACCCTTTACAGAAAACTCATGAATCAAAAGTTCATCAGGGGGCTTTTCCCATGCCGCACCGTTTATACAGGAAGTAGGGCAATGCATAATGCCATGGACGGCATGTAGTAGGGTAACGCACTAGGGCAGGAGCCCGTAGGTAGAGTAATGCAGAAGCTATTATCGAGGAGCAATTTGCCGAGAAATCTTGTTGTTCAAAAATGTGCTTAGACTCAAGATTCCTCCCGCTGGTCGGAATGACACCGTTTGTGAAGTTAACCTACAAACGTCAAAATCGAGAGTAACCTGCAATAGGTTAAAGAGCGGATTATCGGTAATCAATGAAATATTCTTTAACCGTTAGGAAAGAAGCCGAGTTTGATATTAATAGTGTCTTTGACTATTACGAAAATCAACGGATGGGATCTCTACTGTAAACACTACACAGTCTTTAAATTTTGGGAGTATTGTCCTTTTCTAGAGCCTTTTTAGCCAATATATTGGCCGTTTTCTATTATGTGCTACTGCTAATATTTGAATAGAGCCTGAAACAGAGCGGAATAATATTGTAAAAGGGAACTTTTCCATTCTTCTCCGTTGTATATCAGGTTTTAATTCAATTGGATACCTATGTAGCATCACAAACACTCTCAAACTCAACTAAATAAGTGACTCCAAGTCCTGGTCTTTTTGATTCGTAGTAAGCCACTGTTTCAAGATGTTCTTCCTCAGCTGCGGGGTGAAAATAATAATTCACCTGAGAAGTGCTTGTGCCTTACATTTTACATCATCCGATGATATAGGCTGAATGGTGCCTTCATCAAGTTCACGGGCTCTACGTTGAGCCTCTCGCAACCAAGCTTCTGAAATTTCATTTTCGGAAGGGGAATCAAGGCTGATTAATAATTTCTGAGCTAATTCAGCGCGTTCTTCTTCAGGGAGGTGGAGAGCCTCACCTTCAATTTGTTTAAGGTTCATATAAAGTATTTCCTTTCTACATTGTATAAACCCTAACTATAAATTAACTAACACTTAAACGCATCTAGTTTTGAAAAATAGACTGTTTTTTTGTCTGTATGAGAAAAACATCTTAGATATTGGGGCCATCGAAATAAACAACACGTTATTATTAAGGTAGTTGTCCGTGCTTCCTTTCACCTATCTAACTGATATGGCGATGCGACATGCTACAAGTCGATTCAATTTAATAGAGAGAGAGTAAAATTAGATGATGGAATCTAGAGCAAAAAGAAGATTAGCTGAGAAAATAAAGTTTAACGACTTTTAAGCTTATTTTAACGAATCGTTCATCCCGTTAAGCGGGGATACTCAATGTTATGAATTCTAAAAGGACGAATTTTCTAACCAAGAAGCAAGTTGCTTTTCTGTTAATTTTCCTGCTGCTAAGTGTTCAAAAGTAATAACGGCTTCAGCTTCTGTTGCATCTAGAGAATAGTTGTTCAATTCTAAAAAAACAGCAGCTATTGTTAAAGCTACTCGTTTATTTCCGTCTAAAAAAGGATGATTAAGGGCTAGTCCATAACTATATGAAGCAGCTAAATCAAATAGTGAAGGCTCGTCACCATAAGCAAAGAATTGTTGAGGCCGGGATAGTGCCGAATCAAGTAAGGCTTCATCACGTATTCCAGCTAATCCTGCATGTTCAGCTAATAGCATTTGATGTACGGCTATGACCGTATCTCGTAAAACCCAAATGGGTTCTTTCATTTTGCCAACTCATGAAGGGCATTTCGGTACTTTTTCATTACTTTTTCAGCGGCTTTCATTTGTTGTTCGAAATTTTGTTGGTAGGGTGTAATCAGTAAGCCCTCTGGCGAATCAACCAAATATAAGGTCTCGCCCTTGCCTGTTTTAAGTTTGGCTAGGGCTTCTTTTGGGAGTAAAATGCCCATAGAATTACCGATAGGTGTAACTTTTACTTTTATCATGAATAGCACCAACGCATGTTATTACAAATGTTAGTACTTAGTGTAGCTGATGCCTATCGGTTAAATCAAGCAATAGGCAAAAAGCCCCACCTACAAATAGACGCGGCATGGCATGCTGAAAATTCTAAAAACGTGGCTACCCTATTGCTAAGAAAAAACAGAATGAATTGGGTTTATTTGATATGACAGGATGATATGAGTCGAGCACCTTATGCAAACACTTCAGCTATTAACCCCCTTTACTCTATAAGCAATAATCCAAAACAAAAATCCATGAAAGTAATAAGAGGTAGCGGTTATGAATTTGCTGATAATGAATCCGAAGTATTTAAACGTGATGGCGCCACTAATAATGTCCGAATGCCAGATATTGGATTTAGATTAGCTATGAGTAAAAAATAGTATGAAATTATTATTTCCTTTGTTTTTTCTTATTCTTTTTTCTAACAGCCATATAATCAGCGCTGCTGAATTTGTTGGCACAAAACTATGTATCAATTGTCATCAATCACAATACCAGGCATGGCAAGGATCACACCATGATATGGCCATGCGTCATACGAGCTCAGATTCTGTAAAAGCCGACTTTAATAACGTCAGTATTAAGTTTAGGGGTCAAACACATCGTTTTTTCAAAAAAGGTGCTGAATACTGGGTCAATATTGCAGGTCCTGAAGGCCAGTTTAAAGATTATCAAATCAAATACACCTTCGGCTTTGAACCCCTGCAACAATATATGGTTGAGTTTAAAGATGGACGCGTACAATTAATTCCATTTGCCTGGGATACGCGTACAGCAGTAGAAGGCGGTCAACGCTGGTTTGATTTATACCCTGAGCAGACACAAAAACACCAGGAGTTCTTTTGGACTAATACCGGGCAAAACTGGAATTACATGTGTGCTGATTGCCATTCAACCCACGTAAAAAAGAATTTTGATGTAAAAAACAATACCTATAAAACCACTTTCAGTGAAATAAATGTTGGCTGTGAAGCCTGTCATGGTCCTGCAAGCACCCATATCAAATGGAGCAAGAATCCAGATAAAAAAATTGAGCACAAGGGTTTTGATCGCAATTTGTCTAAGTCTGTTACTCAGTGGCTTTCAAAAACCAATAGCCCTACCCTCGCTCCTGAAAAAATAGACCACAGTCAACAAACACAGGTATGCGCTCAATGCCACAGTCGTCGTTTACAAATTAGTAATAACAAACAAGTTAAAGGCGATGCCTTTGGTGATCGTCATTTACTCAATTTAATTGACTCGCGTCGTTATTACCCTGATGGACAAATATATGATGAAGTCTATGTTTATGGTTCGTTCTTACAAAGCAAAATGCATAAAAATGGCGTGGTTTGCAGTAACTGCCATGACCCACATTCGGCTAAATTAAGCTTACCCAAAGAACAAGTGTGTCTTCAGTGCCATCAGGCCGAAGTATACCAATCAACAAAACATCACCATCATAAAAAAGATTCTGGCGGTGCACAGTGCGTTAACTGTCATATGCCTGAAACCACTTATATGCAAGTTGATGCCAGGAGAGATCATGGCTGGCATATTCCCAGACCTGATTTTTCCAAAAAACTGGGGACACCCGATACCTGTTTAAGTTGTCATAAAGATAAAGACAGTGATTGGAGTGACAATGCCATAAAAACATGGAATCCAAATCGCAAAGCGATTGACGACCAGCCCTTTGCCCCCATTTTTTCCGCTGCTGATCAAGGCAATAGTCAGGCAACAAGTGCTTTATCACATATTGCGCAAAATAGTACTAACGCGCCTATCATCAGGGCATCTGCTTTAGAACGTATGAGTCAATTTTCTGACCCAAACAGCTTAATTGCCACTGCTCGTGGAGCAAAAAATAGTGATGCGAATATACGCATAGGTGCTATCAGAGGCGCAGAAGGAATGCGAGGTATTGAACGCTGGCGAATGATTGCACCGTTATTAAGCGATAAAGTCCTTGCTGTTCGAACTGAAGCAGCACGGGTGTTAATGCCATTATGGCAAGAATTAACTGAACCACAACAGATAGAATTAACACCCGCTTTAAATGACTATCTTGAGATACAAAACTTTAATTCTGATCGGGGATTTGCTCATACAAATAAAGCAAATATATTTGTTTATCAACAAAAATATAATGAAGCTGAGCATGCTTATAAAACCAGTATTCGAATTGACCCTTATTTTGCCAATGCTTATGTCAATTTAGCCGATTTATACCGTCTTCAAAAAAAGGATAAAGAGGCCATAAACATATTGCAAACGGGAGCTTTAGAAAATCCTGATAATGGCAATTTACCTTACAGTATTGGTTTGGCTTATATCCGTAGCAAACAAACACAAAAAGCGGTTGAATACTTACACGCATCGACTTTAGTTGAACCTGACAATGTACAGTTCCATTATGTTTATGGATTAGCACTAGAAAGCAGTCAACCTCAACAAGCATTTACAGCTATTAGAAAAGCATATCAGCTTAGTGGTAATCCTCAGCATTTATACACCTTATGTGAAATGCAAATTCGCCAAAAATCCATGCGAGTCTATCAATGTCTAGCTGATTTACGAAAGGTTGCACCTGAACAAGCGGTTAAAACACTAGAAAACCAATTAAATAATGAAAGGATGTAATATGAGTCAATGTTATGAGCAGATACAAACCTTAAAACAACAAATTCAAGCATCGGTGATTGGTTGATTCATTACTATTATCTTTGCTAACCAATGGTAATGTTTTATTAGAAGGTTTACCTGGCATTGCTAAGACCCGTTCAATAAAAACCTTGGCTCAAGCATTATCCGTGAGTTTAGGTCGAGTACAATTTACACCCGATTTACTTCCTTCCGATGTGACTGGCACTGAAGTTTATCAGGAGGTTGATGGTAAGCCGGTATTAACCTTTCAACCCGGTCCCATTTTTAACAACTTATTATTAGCCGATGAAATTAATCGTTCACCTGCTAAAATACAGGCCGCATTACTTGAGGCTATGGAAGAACGACAAATTACGGTCACCGGTAAAACTCATAAATTACCTGATTTATTTATGGTTCTCGCCACTCAAAACCCCATAGAACAGGAAGGCAGCTACCCTTTAGCTGAAGCACAAATGGATCGGTTTATGATGAAAATAAACCTTGAGTACCCTGATGACGAGGCCGAAGCACAAATTATTAAATTAGTCCGTAGTGAAGAAATTGCAGTAAACCATGAAACGCTCACTATTGATGCAAAACATATCTTCAGCGCACGCGAAGAAATACATAATATTCATATGAGTGATGCCGTTATTGATTATATGGTAGCCATCTTGATGGCAACACGACAGCCAGATCGTTATCCCGAATCGTCATTACCTTTGTGGATTAGTGTAGGCTCAAGCCCTCGTGCCAGCATAGCGTTAGATAAAGGTGCTCGTGCCCAGGCATGGCTTAATAATAAAGACTTCGTTGATCCAGATGATGTACGCAGCATTGCTCATGCTGTATTACGCCATCGTCTGATGAAATGGTTTAATAAAGCAGGACACTTCTAAAGACCGATTTATAATGTCATTCTTTCAAGCTCAATAATTTGATACTCATGTCTTTATCCACCCAAGAGCAATACACCGTGACTTTCTAACGAAAGTTATATGCTAATCCTTTCGGCTAGAAAGCAACGGATGCATTGCCTTTGTGCACTACTTCCCCGAAAAACCATTATAGCAACTTTTTTATTGCTTTATGCCATAAAAGCAACTAATATATTTCTATATAAAAATTAGAAACACATAGGTTTCTTTAAGGGGTGGCATGAACAGTTTACACAATCAAATAAAAAAACGACGCAAAGAACTTGGCTTCAAACAAGAAGATATGGCGACACACATTGGAATGGCAAGACAACAATACCAAAGATTAGAATCTAAGGGAAACCCTAGGCTTGATACACTGGAATTGATTGCCAAAGGATTAAAAATGGAACTCATGCTCATCCCTAAAGATAAGGTAAGAGCGATTAAGGGAATCTTGAATAACGCACCCTCGCATCCCTATCAATCACCAGAGAAAGTCGGGCAAGAAAACGACCCTTGGAAAGGTTTATTAGAGGATTCATGATGCCAGACAATAACCAGGCACAAGTTTTAAAACTAAGCTTGCATGATAATCTTGTCGGCTATTTAGCAGGCTTTCAAAATGGTCGTAATGTACTCACTTTTTCACCTGAGTTTATTGCGGATACCTCCCGCCCCACTTTCAGCCTAACAACACAGCCTGACTTTCCCAATGTCGATAGGCATATTTCTGAGCCATGGGCGAGAAACCAGAGGCTACACCCTATTCTTTCAAACCTACTACCAGAAGGCGCATTGAGAGAGTTACTCGCTCAAGGGTTAAAGACACACCCAGATAATGAATTTCAGCTTTTGTCTCATCTTGGTCTAGACTTGCCTGGTGCGTTGATTGCAACGCCCGTGTTGCCAGACGAAATACCCCACCATCTCTTCGCAAAGTATGGCGGAATACAAGCGATTAAAATTGAAAACCTCAGTACAGAAAACAAGTTTTCTCTTGCAGGCGTTCAAATGAAATTCTCCATGAAAGAAAT
>VAPL010880578.1_pt1 | contig 15106 bp, 15 predicted proteins | sample 3395061 | NCBI WGS metagenome assembly VAPL01 (sample SAMN08290444, study PRJNA428436) | hydrothermal vent metagenome | isolation source: Deep-sea hydrothermal vent chimney 2 | place: Pacific Ocean: Juan De Fuca Ridge | depth 2182 m m | reverse complement strand
AGTCAAATTTGACTTAATAATAGATTAAGGTGAAGAGGATTTAAACCCTTATTATGCAATACTTAACAAAAATAAAAGGGTAAGTTAGGTAAATGAATAAAAAAGTAGCTATTATCGGTGGTGGAGCGTCAGGATTGGTCGCTTCTATATTTGCTGCACGGGCTGGTTTTTGTGTTGAGATATTTGAAAAAAATACTAAAGTTGGTAGAAAAATTTTAGCTACTGGTAATGGTCGTTGTAATTTAACAAATAGACAAATATCTATAAATAGTTATTACAGTAAAGATCACTCTTTTATTGATAATATACTTAAAGTTTTTGGCACTAAAGAGGTAAAAACTTTTTTTTCCTCTTTAGGATTAGAGATGACCCAGGGAGCAAAAGGCAGACTTTACCCTATGTCACTTCAATCTTCAAGCGTTGTTGACCTTTTACTCTACCAAACACAAAAATTAAAAACTAAAATCCATTTAAATTGTGAAATAAAAGATATAAGACATGTAGATGGTGTTTTTACTCTTCTTTTTGATACAATGGAGAAAAAATTTAACTCGGTTATAATTGCAACAGGCTCAGCTTCTATGCCGACTTTGGGTAGTAGTGATAGTGGCTATAAATTTGCCAAAAAACTAGGGCACAAAATACATAAGCCTTTTGCTTCATTAGTACAGTTGATTTCAAATGATTCTTTAGTTAAAAGTGCTAATGGTGTTAAAATTGATGCAAATTTAGAAGTTTTTGTACAAAGTCAATTTAAAAAATCAATTCGAGGTGATTTGCTTTTTACAAACTATGGATTATCAGGTTCAGCAATCTTGGATGTTAGTAGAGTTATATCGTGTGCTCTTAGTCAAAATTTAGAAGTTAAAATCAAAATTGATCTATTACCGTCTTTTTCACATTCCCAGTTGAAATCACTGTTTTTGAAAAGATTGGAATTAGCTAAAACTTTGCCCTTATCATATTGGTTAAATGGTATATTGCATAAAAAATTAATAGATCTGATCATTGCAAAATTGAAATTACGACACGATGAACAGATCAATAGAAAGAGTATCAATAAATTAATTTATGTAATTAAAAATTTAGTTGTAAAAATAACAGACACAAAAGGTATAAAAAATTGTGAAGTTGTGGCAGGAGGTATAGAAACTTGGGATATAAACTCTAATACAATGGAGTCAAAATTGGTAAAAGATCTCTTTTTTTGTGGCGAAGTTTTAGATGTAGATGGAGATTGTGGAGGATATAACCTCCACTTTGCATGGGCTAGTGGTTATGTAGCTGGAACAAGTTTGTGATTTATCACCTCTTCATCCATAAGTTTTGGGTTTGGTTTACCTATATAAAACCCTTGTGCAAAATCGATACCAAGCTCTTTTACAATGTTAAATGTCTCCTCGTTGATAACATATTCAGCAACTGTTTTAGCTCCAATTTTATCTGCAAACATTTTAATCGATTCAACTGTTTTTCTATTTGTCAGTGAGTGTTCAAGATCTTCTATAAGTGAACCATCTATTTTTATGATATCTGGTTGAAACTCGATAATACGGATAAAATTTGAATAACCACTACCAAAATCATCAATAGCAATTTTTACACCATATTTTCGTGCATTTTTTATGAAATTATTAACATACTCATAATTTTGTGTCTCTTTATCTTCTAAAAGTTCAAAAATTATCTTATTTGAGATATCACTATTTTGTTTTAAAACCTCTAAGATATGCTCACTCATAACTACATCTTCAATATCTATCGACGAGAGATTAATCGATATTTCACATTTGTAAGTTCGTATCTTTTTTAACACTTTTTGTAAAAGAACTTTTGTTACCCGTGGATACAGTTTTCCTTTTTTAGCGACATCTAAAAAGAATGGACCAGGAGATATAAGATTGTCATGTTCATCATACATTCTCACCAATGCTTCGTGTTTGTTAATTTTGCCTCTATTTATGTCATATATTGGTTGAAAAAATGGTAATATCTTATCATTTTTAAGTGCAATTTTTATACTTTTATGCATTTGAAGATTTTTTTTGAAACTATTTTTAATAGAGTCTAAGACATTACATGAGAGTAAAAAATCTTTTTTGTTCATAATTGCTGTACTTAAAACTGCATTTGCATCTTCATATAGAGTTTTTGTACCAAAAGTATAACACATAGTAACATTAACATCAAAATAATACCCATTATGGCTACATTTTGCTTTTTTTGTATGTTCTGTAAATTCTGTACAAAACTCTATTACCATATTTTTTTCAAGTTTATGACCTTGGCTTAAAAGTAGTGCAAATTTACCACTCGAGAGGTGATAAGTATTGTACTCTCCAATTGTTTTTTTATGTTGCAAGAGATATTTAGCAAACTCTATTTCCAAATGTTGTACAATTGCTGCTCCATAAAAATTTTCATTTATATCATAATTGTCAATCTTAATTAGAAAAATCTCTTGAGTTGTTGCTTTACTTGAAATATCTTTTAACAAAGCCATCTTATTTGGAAGATTTGTGATGGGATTTTTTGTTGCTAGGGTATACTTTTTGTTAAGAGTACTAATCTCTGTGTATGATTTACATCTAGCTTTTAACTCTAATTTATCAAAAGGTTTAGAAATAAAATCATTCACTCCTGATTCTAATGCTTTTATTTTATCCTCTTTTTGGTCAAGTGAAGTAATCATTAAAATTGGAATTCTTTGAATATCCTCGATATCTCTTATCTTGCGAGTTGCTTCAAATCCATTCATAAACGGCATCAACGCATCCATCAAAATGATATCTGGTTTAATCTCTGTTGCTTTTAAGATCGCTTCCAATCCATTTGAAGCTTCAAAAAAGTCATAATTTTCACCTTTAAGAGATATCTTAATTGTCATTCTATTTACTTTTTGATCATCTACTATAAGAATTTTTGCTTTTGTATTCATGTTGAAACCTCTAAATTTACAAGGGAGTTTATCTCATTTTTAAGATTTTTATATAAAGAGATATAGTCAGTAGCACTCTTATCTCTAGCAAGTTGCTCCATATTTAAAGCAATTTTGGTTATATTTTGTAGTAGAAGATTTGCAGCACTTCCTTTTATAGCGTGAGCTTCATTTTCGATCCCTAGAAAATCATCCACTTGTATTGCTTTTTCTAACGTATCTAATGACTCTTGTGCATTTTGTAAAAATATATCCATAAGCATAACTACATCACCTATTTCAAAATCTAGTGTCTGCGCAATTTTTTCTAAATTCATAGTATCTTCTCCTTTTGTGCAGTAAAAAAACAGCTTAGAGTATTTGCAAGTTTTTCTTTATTAATTGGTTTAGATAAGTACTCGTCCATGCCAGCAGCTAAAAAGCGTTCCCTGTCACCTTTAAGTGCATTAGCAGTCAATGCGACAATTGGTGTATGGCGCATATTGTGTCTGTTCTCATACTCCAAAATCTGTTTGGTTGCTTCTATACCATTAAGATTTGGCATATTTTCATCCATCAACACTAAATCATAAAAATTGTTTTTATATGCGCTAACAGCTTCGACCCCATCATTTGCAATATCAAAAATCAATCCAAACTTTTTTAAGATAAGACTCATAAACATTTGATTTGCCTTGTTGTCTTCAACTAAAAGTATTCGTTTACCTTTGAGTATCACTTCATTAGGTTTAGTACTCCCTACATGTTGTTTATAAACACCTACTTCAACAGGTATTTCAAAATAGAAACGACTTCCTTGATTTAATTTACTATCTAATTTTAACTCTCCTCCAAGTATATTTATAAGTGTATGGCTAATTGTTAGACCAAGTCCTGTTCCTCCATATTTTCTTGTAGTTGAATTTTCTGCTTGTAAAAATGCTTTAAATATATCAGACTGTTTATCTTTGGCAATTCCTATACCATTATCTTTGATGCTAATATGAAGCCTATTATCAGCATATTTCATAAGTAGTTCTATACGACCATTTCGTGGTGTAAATTTTATGGCATTTGAGAGTAAATTTGCCATTACTTGTTTTATTCTAAGAGGGTCTGATTTGAGTGCTTTTGGTATATTTTTATCTATATTAAAACTAAGCGATACACACTTTTCAGAAGCTTTGGCTCGAAAAAGGTCTGCTAGTGTACTTAACTCTTCATGTGTATTAAAATCTACTTTTTCAATTTTTAAATTGCCACTCTCAATTTTACTAAAATCCAAAATGTCATTTATAATACCAAGCAGTGTCGTAGATGAACTATGAATAGTTTGAATAAATTTTAATTTTTCTTTATCTTTTTCTCGCTCTTTTAAAAGATCAATAAAACCTAAAATTGCATTAAGAGGAGTTCGTATCTCATGCGACATGTTGGCTAAAAATTCTGATTTAGCCTTACTTGCTTGTTTAGATTTAATAGCCATCTTTTGTGCATTTTTATTTGAAATTTCTAAGTTTTCATTACTTTTTAGAATCTGTTTACTAATAAGATTACTCAAATATAGAAGAGTTCCAATTACAAAAATTATAGCTAAAAGTTCATAGCCAATATATTTATCTCTTTTTATAATTATTTCAGAACTTAATTTATTGACTCTATATAGAGTTTGTTGTAACAAACTGTCATTATTGTTTTTAATATTTTTAAATTCTAAAAGAATGTTTTTTGAGAGGTTATCAGTGTTTTTATCATAAAACTTTGTTAAAAGAGTCTGTAATAAAATTAGATTTTGTTGTGATTTTTGCAAAGATAGTCTGTTATAGTTATCGTATTTTTGACTATATAACTGTGGCTGATAATTTATATCTTGAAACTCATAATCCAATTTTAAAGACCCACCCTGTATAAGTGTAGTTAGAAAATTATTTATAAGTTGCAACTTTTCATTAATACTCTTTTTAAAATAGTCAAAATTTTCACCTCTATTTGATAATAATATTTGTGAAAAATCATCTCTTGCCGTGGTAATATTTTGATTTATACGCTCTTGTATTGTAGTTTTAATTTGAAGATTTTTAGTCTCTTTATCTAAGTCATCAATAAATCCAATAAAAACATAACTCAGACCTGCTGTTATAAATATACTTGCCACAAAAAGATGAAATAAAGTTTGTAAATCCTTATATGTTTGATTTCTTACATGTTTTGGCATTTTTTGATCCTCATATTTTATAGAAAAATTATTGTAGGGGTGTAATTTTACTTATTATCGTCAATTTTGGGAAAAAATGAATAATTAGTGTATAATTGACGGCAAAAAATAGGAGATAATGTGCTAATTACAAATATTGAGTATGTACCAAACAAAGAGATAATAGAACATTTTGGCGTAGTTGCTGGCTCAACCGTTAGAGCTAAACATGTTGGACGAGATATGATGGCTGGACTTAAAAATATCTTTGGAGGAGAATTAAAAGGATATACTGAGCTTTTAAATGAATCAAGAGAAGAGGCGATAAAAAGGATGATAGCACAAGCTGAATCTATGGGTGCAAATGCAGTTTTAAATGTCCGCTTTTCAACATCTTCTGTGGCAGCTGGAGCTGCTGAGTTATATGTGTATGGTACTGCTGTGAGAATTAGATGATTTATCAGATATTAATTTTTATAATACTTCTTATTGTTGGTTATATTACAGGAACTTTTGTTGAAAAAAGACATTATAAAAATATAAGAGAGCGTGAAGAGATGTTTAAGTCGCTTCCAACAATTGCTCTAAAAAAACCACTAAAGGCCGAAAACATCAAATCTTGTAGATTAGTGAGTGGAAATGTTGTTATATCAATAGATTTTTTCAAAAAATTTTTAGCAATGCTTATCAATTTTTTTGGTGGCAATATATCATCATATGAAACTCTATTAGATCGTGCTAGAAGAGAGGCTATTTTGCGTCTTAAAGAGGATGCAAAAGATGCAGATGAGATTATCAATCTAAGGATTGAAACAAGCTCTATCACTAAAAATACAAACAACAGTGTAGGAGCTATTGAAGTATTAGCTTATGGTACGGCGATATATAGATGAGATATAAGGTAACTTTACCTGATGATAAAGTAAACATACCTAAAGAAAATTTTTTATATCAGGCCTTAAAACTTTTACTGTCTTTAATATTTTTGGCTCTTGTAGGCTTTGGGGTTTTAACAATTTCATTACGCTTAATTGTAGAGTTTCTACCTATAAAATATGAACAAAAACTGATCAATTTTATATCATTTGACACAGAGTTTAAAGATAAAAAATCTAGTGTCTACCTAGATGAAATTACCACCAGCTTAAGCAGATGTTCAAAGCTTCCATATGAGATAAAAACTTTTATAATACCTCTGAAAGAACCAAATGCTTTTGCGCTTCCCGGTGGAAGTATCTATATCACAGAAGGTATGTTAAAAAAGTTTAAAAATCAAAATGAGTTAGTGGCGGTTTTGGGACATGAGATGGGGCATTTTAAAAATAGAGATCATCTTAAAACTTTTGGTAGTTCGCTGATATTTTCACTTATATCACTAATGCTTAATCAAGGATATGGAATGATTTTAAATAGCACACTAGATATTTCAAATGCAAAATTTTCTCAATCTGCTGAATTTGATGCAGATGCATATTCGTTAGATTTGATGCAGTGTGCATATGGGTCGGTTACTGGTAGTACAAAACTATTTTCACGCATGAAAAATACTACACAGACATGGGAGTACTTTTTAGCCTCTCATCCATCATTTGAAAAACGCATACAGAAGATGAAAGAGTGTATCGTAGAGAAAAATTATAATACAACTCTAGCTGTAAAACCCCTAAAAGAGAAGTTTTAGTTTGATAAAATCGTAATACTTTTTAATCCTTTTGTGTCAACTGTATCAACCTGTGCCACTTCACCAATCCCTTTTTGATAATAGCCCGGTTTTCCATTACAATTTATCTCAATTACATCTGAAAATGTTTTGCTATTGATTATTTTATTATCATAATGTGCTTTTAGTTTACATGTTGACTCTTTTATGGTAACTGGACCATCAATGTTGGCTGTTAGATGCAAATCGTATGAGCCATTTGTTGTAAAGATATTATTTGACTCATCTTGTTTTTCAAAAGTGATAGATATTCGATCACTCTTTTTAATATAAATAGTCTGTTCATTTGGGGCATAATCAGATGTCTCTTTGACTTGACTACCTGTATTTTTATATGTTGTTTTGTATGAGTTACTCACACCAGCTTTTGTCTCAATAAAGTTATTAGTTGTATCAGACGAAGGTACCATATATTCCCATAAATTATACGCTCCTTGTGTATTACCAATTTTATCTGTCTTATTAGCTGGACTATTATCATTATTTGTTGCACTACCACAACCTGACATAATTAACACTGTCAATATTAACACAGCAACATTTTTTCTCATTTTTATCCCTTTAAGCTATTTGCTATAATCCAAACATCGTCAATTTTTTAAGTGACAGTAAAAAAAACCACTAAATTATACTATAAATTTTAGTAAAAGAGATAAAAAGTTACAAAGTTTTAAAATTTATAAATATTATGACCAAATTTAGTAAATAACAGTAGTCCCTCCTCTATTAGCACTATGATAGATGACGGTTTTATACTTATGTGAAAAATAACGAAGTAGATATTTTTGAAGGGTTGGTTCGATTGACGGCGTGAACCAAGCATTATTACTTGTGGCTATCATAAATTCTGGACTATCTACATATAACTCTTCTCTTGTTGCCTCATAACAGATTGCATTTCTAAAAATTTCACCACTTATATTGATATCTGTTGGTTTATCTGCTGTTTTATAATCTTTTGCACCATTATAAAAGAGATCATTTATCAATTTATTTAAAAACTTTGGAAGTGGTATCTGCTCACCAAAAGGTACTAAAATAACTTTATGCGCGATTTTAACATCTCCATCTATAAAATAATATGTTGAATTATAAGAGTCTATACCATCACTATATAGTGCACCTGTGATGATTGTTATCTCTTTTGAGAGTTTAGTTAACTCCTCCATTAACTCTTGCTCATAATTTAAAAATAGAGCAAATGCACTCTCACTAAGAACTACAATATCATACTTTTGATCAATCGCTTTGTATATTATGTTTAGATTATTGTTAATTGACTCCTCTTTATATGACTTTTTCCATTTAATCTTTTGGTTTAGGTAAGTTTGGGATAGATAGATTTTCTGTGTTGAGAGCTCTAACTCTTTATTAGCAGAAAAATTTATGCTACATACCAAGAGTAAAACTCCTAATAATTTTTGCCAAGATTTTAATGAGATAAAAGTTGCAATTGCAAGTAAAAAAAGTACAAATTGCCATTTTGAAATACCAAAAAAACTATCTATAAGAGTGAGTTCTGGTATAAACCAATTAAATTGAAGAGGGTGCAGATAACTAATAAAGCCAAAAAGAAGAGCTCTCACAAAAGGATTTAGAAACAGAGCTATAATCCAAAATATCAAGCCATAACCAAAACCAACAAAAAGCATCATCAAGGGTATAACAAAAGTAGCATCATAATATCTAAATGAAAATCCAATCCAATAAAACCAAAAGATTCCAATAAAAAAACCACTCCAAAAGAGAGTTTTCTTATCACCTCTTATGAGTAGATAAAAACCAAAGATTGCATTTGTAGAGTTTACAATCTTTAAAACTGTTTCACTAAATAGTTCATAATGTGAAAGATATATAAAAAGTGAAAGCAGTGTAGCTATTAAAAAGCCTTCTATTATATTAGAAGTGCTAAGATAATCCTTTAAATTTTTAATCTTAAAGGATGGATATGCAAGACTCAGGAAGTTTTTTAGCATCAATGTTACCGTTAATTGTTTTATTTGCAATTTTTTATTTTCTAATTATACGCCCACAACAAAAACAGGCGAAACAGCATAAAGAGATGTTGGCATCGCTCCAAAAGGGCGATAAGGTCATCACTAGCGGTGGTTTGATTTGTGAAGTAATCAAAACCGAAGAAGATTTTATCAAAGCAAAGCTTAACGAAGATACGATTGTAAAAATTTCAAGAGAGTTTATCTCTAAAAAAATAGAAGTTTAGGCAATATTAATGAATTATAGACTTATTATCTTTTTAGTTGCCATTATTTTTGGTGTTGTGATGTCTATGCCTTCGTTTTTACAAACAGATAAGGGATCTAAGATTTCACTAGGGCTTGATCTTCAAGGTGGGCTTCATATGCTTTTGGGTGTTCAAACCGATGTGGCAATCAAATCAAAGATTAAAACCATAGCATCAAGTATTAAATTTGCAACTGATGATAATGATATTATAATTGATGATCTAAAAATCAATGATGAATATATAACATTTGAGCTTTTGGATCAAGATGAGATAGAGTATATAGATAAGATGCTTAGTGAAATTACCGGTTTAGATGTCAGCAAAAATGGTCTAAAATATGAGATATCACTTACGGAACTAGAGAAGGTAAGTGTTAAAGAGTATGCGATTAAACAAGCAGTTGATACAATAAGAAATAGATTAGATCAATTTGGTTTGGCTGAACCTACAGTTGCTAAACAAGGAAAAGATAAGATTTTAGTCGAGCTTCCTGGTATCAAAACAGCTGAAGATGAACAAAGAGCCAGAGAACTTATAGCAAAACCTGCATATCTTCAGATGATGGCAATTGATGAAAAAAGAGCTGATCAAGTTTATACACTAAGTGATACACAAGCTGCTGAATATGGAGATTTGATTCTACCTGATATCAATAAGGTAGATAAGCATATAGTTAAAGAGGTTCCCATACTAGATGGTAGTATGCTTACAGATGCAAGAGTTGCTTTTGATGAATCAAATCAACCTATTATTAGTTTTGAACTTAATTCTGAAGGTGCTAAAATATTTGGTAACTTTTCAGGTGATAATGTTGGAAATAGAATGGCCGTTGTACTTGATGGAATTGTCTATAGTGCACCTGTGATTCGTGAGAGAATAGGGGGAGGGCGTGGACAGATTAGTGGCTCTTTTAGTATGAATGAAGCTAGTGATGTTGCTATTGCATTAAGATCAGGGGCACTTTTAGCTCCGGTTATGCTACTTGAAAAGAGAAGTGTTGGGCCTTCACTTGGAGCTGATAGTATAAGAGCAAGTATGATTGCACTGCTTGCTGGATTTGCGTTAGTATTTTTCTTTATGATTTTCTATTATGGCTATGCAGGGCTCATCTCAAATGTTGCACTTGTAGCAAATTTGTTTATTATTATTGCTGTGATGGCGATGTTTGGTGCGACTCTTACACTTCCGGGAATGGCAGGTATTGTACTTACTGTTGGTATGGCAGTAGATGCAAATGTCATAATAAATGAAAGAATTCGAGAATTATTAAAAAGTGGAGCAACTCTAAGGACATCTATCGAAAAAGGTTATTCAAATGCAATGAGCGCAATTTTGGATGCAAATATAACCACATTGATTGCTGCAGTTATCTTATATGCTTTTGGTACGGGTTCAATCAAAGGGTTTTCATTAACTATTAGTATTGGTATATTAGCTTCAATGCTTACGGCTATTTTGGGTACACATGGTGTTTATAACTCTCTGTATGGACGTATAAATAAGAGTAAAAATTATCATAAATGGTTTGGTGTAAAAGAGAGGGTTAAATAATGGAATTTTTTAAATCAGATAAAACTTATGATTTTATGGGAAAAAGTAAGTTTTTTATAGCACTGTCTCTGTTTTTAATTTTATCATCTTGGGCAATAATTTTTTTCAAAGGTTTAAACTATGGTATAGATTTTGCCGGTGGAACACTTGTACAAGTCAAATATGATAAAGCAGCTGATATAAATAAAATTAGAGATGCTGTAACAAAAGAGCAGAAGTACAGCTCTGCTACTGTAACAGAGTTTGGAGCGCCGGAGGAAGTTATCATAAAGATCCCTACATCAACAACTTCAGTTGGTAGTGATATTGGAGATGAAGTTAGAGCGCTTCTTCAGGGTACAGGCAATTTTGAGATTCGAAGAGTTGATATGGTTGGGCCAAAGGTTGGGAGTGAGCTTCGTGAAAAAGGTTTAGAGGCTATGTTCTTTTCGATATTAGCAATTTTAATTTATATAGCTTTTCGTTTTGAGTGGCGTTTTGGTGTTGCTTCGATATTTGCTCTCATTCATGATGTCTCAATTGCACTTGGTATGATATCACTGTTTCAAATAGATGTAAATCTTGATATATTAGCTGCAATTTTAACAATCATGGGGTATTCATTAAATGATACTATTATTGTTTTTGATAGGATTCGTGAAGGCATTAGAAGCTCAAAAATATTTAATCTATTTAAAATTATTAATGAGTCAATCACCAAGACACTATCTCGTACTACTTTGACATCTCTTACTACATTTTTTGTTGTTTTGACACTATTTCTGTTTGGTGGAGAGATTATAAATGGGTTTAGTTTTACTATGCTTGTTGGTGTATTAGTTGGAACTTATAGTTCTATTTTTATAGCTTCACCATTTTTAAAATGGCTTGGGTTTGATGTTGAAAATTTCAAAATAAATGAAGCTAGAAAAGAGAAGATGCGTATCGAAAAAGAGAAGATGCGAGCACAATATGAAGGTGGAGTGATTTAATTATGGATTGGGGTAGGGTAATATTTATATTTTTTGCGTTGATGAGTTTAACTACAACAGCGGGATTTTTGTATGAGCACAATACAACAGCACTTTTTATAGCCGCTAGTATAAATTTAATTTCAACACTTTTGAAAATTGGTGTAAAAAATGTACTCTCAGCTGAGCTTTTTGCATCATCGCTGGTTGCTGATTTGCATCTTATTCCCGCATTTATTTATGCTACACTTCTTGGAAATACAGAGACTGCAATGGCTTTAGCTATAGGCGGTGTTGTTGCCAATATATTTTCAATGGCACTCGTACTTGTTGAGTCCGCAAAAGCAAAAGAAGAGTTTTAGGAGAGTTAATGGAGTATAATCCATCAAACATTGAGAAAAAATGGCAAAATTATTGGTTGGAAAATGAGTGTTTTGAACCAAGTATTGATCATAAGAAAACAAAAAAATATATTTTGAGCATGTTTCCATATCCTAGTGGAAAAATTCACATGGGGCATGTAAGAAACTATACCATAAGTGACGCAATTGCAAGACATTATCGAAATCTAGGCTTTAATGTTTTGCACCCAATAGGCTGGGATAGTTTTGGTATGCCTGCTGAAAACGCTGCGATTAAGCATAAACTACACCCTAAAAAATGGACATATGAAAATATAGAGTACATGAGAGATGAGTTAAGCTCACTTGGTCTTAGCTTTTCAAAAGATAGAGAGTTTGCAACAAGTGATCCACTCTATACGAAGTTTGAGCAAGAGTTTATTATAAAAATGTATGAAAACGGGCTTTTATACCAAAAGAGTCAGAGTGTTAACTGGTGCAAAAGTTGTCATACAGTGTTGGCAAACGAGCAAGTTGTTGAGGGGTGTTGTTGGCGTTGTGACAATGAGATAACTCATAAAGATATGCCAGGATTTTATATAAATATCACAAAGTATGCACAAGAGCTTTTAGATGATCTGAAAACTTTAGAAAAAGGTTGGCCAAAACAGGTTTTAACTATGCAAGAGAATTGGATAGGCAGAAGCGAAGGTTTAGAATTTTCATTTGAACTTAGTAAAAGTTCCAAAGAGAAACTAAATCACAATTTTCAAAGCTACAAAGTATTTACTACAAGAGCTGATACAATTTATGGTGTTACATATACCGCTTTAGCACCTGAACATCCGATAGTGAAATATATAGTAGAGAATGAACTTATAAGCTATGAAAAGATTGAAGCTATTAAAAAGATGCAAAATGTAAGCGAGAGAGATCGAGGTATCAATGAAAAAGAGGGTATTTTTCTTGAAATTGAGGTTATTCACCCATTAACTAAAGAGATGATTCCCCTCTGGGTTGCGAATTTTGTTTTGGTAGGTTACGGTGGAGGTGCTGTTATGGCGGTACCAGCACATGATCAAAGAGATTATGAGTTTGCATCTAAATATAAACTTGATATAAAAGAGGTAATCTCTCATGACGACAGCAGATTGGACAAATGTGCTTTTACTGATGAGGGTATACTTGTAAACAGTGATGGCTTTAATGGGCTTAAAAATATAGTTGCAAAAAAAGAGATAATTAAACATTTTGAAAATTTAACTCTTGGTAAAAAAGTAATTAACTATAAACTAAGGGATTGGGGAGTTAGTCGTCAAAGATATTGGGGTGCACCTTTACCATTTGTACATTGCAAAAGTTGTGGTATAGTTAGTGAAAAAATTGAAAATCTTCCTATTACTCTTCCTGATGATGTAGAGATTACAGGTGAAGGTAATCCACTAGAGACTCATAATAGTTGGAAAAACTGTAAATGTCCAAAATGTGGTATTAGTGCAACAAGAGAGTGTGATACTATGGATACATTTGTTCAAAGTTCTTGGTATTTTTTAAGGTACTGCACACCAAACTCCAAAGATGAAGCCTTTAAAAAAGAGGATGTTAAGTATTGGATGGGTGTTGATCAGTATGTTGGTGGAATTGAACACGCGATTTTACATCTTTTATATGCAAGATTTTTTACAAAAGCGCTTAGAGATATGGGATATATCAACACAGATGAACCGTTTTGCAATCTATTGACACAAGGTATGGTTTTAAAAGATGGCTCAAAGATGAGCAAATCTAAAGGAAATACAGTCAATCCTGATGATATTATCAAAAGATATGGAGCAGATACAGCAAGACTTTTTATACTCTTTGCAGCGCCTCCGGTTAAAGAGTTAGAGTGGAATGATAGCGCACTAGAAGGTGCTTTTAGGTTTATTAAAAAGTTTACAGATAGATCTAAAAATGTCACATCTAAAGATGGATTTTTTAAAATTGATCATAGCTTATTGGATAAAAAAGAGAAGTTTGCAAGAGCTAAAGTTTATGAAGCATTGAAAAAATCTAGTGATGTATATGGTGGAAGTTTTGCTTTTAATACGGTCATTGCAGCAACCATGGAGGCACTAAATGCACTTAGTGAGCAAAAACATAAGGAAGTTTGGAGTGAGGGGTATTTTGTACTTATTCATATTTTAGAGCCTATTATTCCTCATGTTTGTTGGGAGCTTGGTAAAGAGTTGTTTGATCTAAAAAGTTTTGGCAAAATAGAGATACCAGCCGAAGTTTTTGAGGTTGATACGATAGTTTTGGCTGTAACAATAAATGGTAAAAAAAGAGAAGAGATCGAGGTAGAAAAAACATTAACAAAAGAGGAGATTTTATCAATTGCAAAATCAATATCTACTAAATGGCTTGAAGAAAAAGAGATCATAAAAGAGATTTATGTACCAAACAAGCTTATAAATTTTGTTGTAAAGTAAATCTTATGAAGATAATTTTATCTATTTTTATCTTACTATTTTTTATCTCATGTGGATATAAACCAACCTCTATCTATACAAAAGAGGCCTTGGGTGAGAGTATTTATGCACAAGTTGAGATATCACTTACAGATCCTGAAAATAGTGTTTTGATAAAAGATGCTGTAAATGAAGCAATTGTAAGTCAGTTTCGTTCAAAAATTGTACCAAAAGATAGAGCTGATTCAGAGTTTTATATCACTTTAAATTCTGTCTCTTTTGTTCCAATTCAGTATGATACAAATGGTTATGTAATAGCTTATAAAACATATGTAGGGTTAAAGACAAGATATATAGACAAAGATAAAAATCAGCACAATATATATACACAAGGAAATTATGATTTTCCAATTGAGTCAAACTCTTTGATCTCAGATACTAAACGATTTGAAGCTATTAAGTTTGCAAGTCAAAAAGCTTTAGATTCAGTTCGTTCTAAAATAGCAATCAAGGCACTAAAATGACGATTAATGATATAGTAAGAGAGACGCTAAAGACACTGAATTCTAACTCTACGCCACTTACGCCAGATAATTATAAAGAGACTTTTTGCAAAATTGCAGCAAAAAGAGGTTTTAAACTTTTAGATTGTAGTAAAAAAGAGAAGTTTTTAGATAAATTAAATCCATTTTTAAAAGAGGATATATCAAAGTATAATATCAATACATTAGATGAGCT
>VAPL010058757.1_pt1 | contig 15116 bp, 8 predicted proteins | sample 3395061 | NCBI WGS metagenome assembly VAPL01 (sample SAMN08290444, study PRJNA428436) | hydrothermal vent metagenome | isolation source: Deep-sea hydrothermal vent chimney 2 | place: Pacific Ocean: Juan De Fuca Ridge | depth 2182 m m | reverse complement strand
TTTTTTTTAATGAAGCAAAAAAATCCATTGCGAGTGATAAATTTGTTATTGCGCTGGTTTCAGTAATTTCAAAACATAGTTTGGATGGATCGATACTGTTTTTATTAATTTCTGTTGTAATGAAATCCAAAAATTTGTCATCACTTAAAGACTGAGCTGAAGTATTCATGGCGATAATGCCATTAAAATCGTTATCCAAAACCTTAAAGCTTTTTAATGTGTTTGATATAACCCAACGATCGATAGCGGTCATTAAATCATAACGTTCAGCTGCAGGGATAAATGCCATTGGTGGTACAATTTTACCATCTTCATTTTGTAGACGGATTAAAATTTCTAAGTGAAATGAATTAGTACTTTGTAATTGTTCTATCGTCTGAAAAAATAGTATAAAATTATCATTTTCTAAAGCTTTATTTATTCTGTGAACCCATTGCATTTCGCCTTGACGTTTAATTAATGTGTCATCATCATTTTCGTAAACGTGGAATCGATTTCTGCCTTCGTCTTTAGCTATATAGCAAGAAGTATCAGCAGCACTTAATATTTTAGATATATTACCACTGTGTTTGTTGATTCTTACTACGCCAATACTAAGGCCAATATTAAATGATTTGTCGTCCCATACAAATCTAAGATCATTAATGGCTTTTTTGGTTTTTTTAATAATGTCTTTGGCCTTTTTAAAATGACAGTTTTTTAATAAAATTCCAAATTCATCACCACCCAGTCTGGCAATGAGATCACTGTCTCGTATATATTCGCGTAAAGTACTAGCTATTAATTTTAATAATTCATCGCCTGCAACATGGCCACAGGTGTCATTAACAACTTTAAATTGATCTAAGTCTAAGTAACATAAAATATGATGCTCATCACTGCGTGTAGAATCTACAATTGTTTGTTCTAAACGTTTTTCAAATTCGTGACGATTGATTAAGCCCGTTAAAGCATCATGCGTGGCTTGATAACTTAACCTATTGGATAATGCTCGCATTTCGGTTACATCACGAAAAACCAATACCGATCCGGTTATTTGATTGTTGGTATCAAATATTGGTGATGCGGTGTATTCAACGGCAAACTCAGTACCATTGTTTCGCATAAATAAATCATGAGAATTAGAATGTATGACTACTGATTGTATTAAGGTTTTATCGACGGGGTTTTCAATTTCTTTATAATTGCTATCGTGTATAAATCGACATATGTCGTTTATATTTTTTTCCTTGGCTTTTATGAAATCCCATCCGGTTAAGATTTCAGCCGCGCTGTTAAGTGATTCGATTTTTGAATGTACATCAGTAGTAATCACGCCATCACCGATTGAATATAATGTTACTACTGCACGATCTTTTTCTCTGTTTAAATTATTTTCTGATTTTATTGTTCGGCGGATTAATAGTGTTGCTACAACAATGATGCTTATAAATATAATAAAAGCTAATATTAAAATGTTGCGTTGTGTAATTTTATAAGCTTTTTTTGCATTTGCGACAAATTTATCAGCAGCTTGTTCTTGTATTCGTTGTAAATCCGTTATGAGTTCAAATACAGTATTTTGTTTGGGGATGGCATGATACAGTAATAACTTGTGTGCTTTTTCTGTTTCTTCCAGATAGGCATATTCAGTGACTTTTCGTTGTAGTGGTAACATTTCTTTTGCTATTAACACACCTTGTAGGTTTAACAGTTCTAATTCTTTAATGGATAAATCCATGCTCATTAATTTTTTTCTTGCAGCTAAAAAACTATTGCCGTATTTGTTGAAGTCCATATAATCATCATCACGATTAAACGGATCTTTTTCCATGGCCATACGCATTAGTGCAACTGTTCGATCTCGCGCTGCAGTACGCATATCATTAACCAGTAATGTTTTTGCATTGTTTTGATTGACTATAAGATCAATATTATCTAAGTCTTTCTGAATTTGATCTAATGCTATGGCGGTTAATACCGCCATCAGAAACAAGATAACAGTAAAAGCCATGCTGTGAGTTGTAAGTGTTTTATTCATTGAATATGCTGTAAATTATGCTTAAATGTTAAATACTTACAAAAACTATTGTTAAAAACTGTAATGATAAAAATAGACTTTTTCTTGTTATAATTTATCGGCATGTATTACGGGGACTTTAAATCATTGTTATTACCGTATATATTTATTGAGCTTTATTTTATAACCACAAAATAAATCTTTGCGCGTTAGAGTAATCGAGATGAAAATTTAATTTTGAGTGTTTATTAATTTTGCTTTAGGTTTGCAAAGAAAAAAACGGTGAAAATATTTTAGGTATTACAAAATAGCGTTAGAACTGCATGTAATAAACATTTGTTGCATTTATTAGTCAAAATCGATTGGTTAAACTTTGGATTTCCACTAAAATTATACGTAAATGATGTGTTTTCCTTATTTGAATCAGGTTAATTTAAGATATATTAGGTAATAGACTAAACAACTTCTGATTCAAGTTGGTTATTCACTTCTCGAGAAAACTCGGTGAGCGGTTTGGGTTGGCTTAAACTATAGCCTTGTACATAATCGATACCAATTTTCTTTAATAATTCAAAGATACGATCGTTTTCTACAAATTCTGCAATTGTCTGTATACCCATAACATGCCCAATTTGATTAATCGATTCAACAAATGCTAAGTCCATTGGGTCTTCGATAATGTCACGGATGAAGCCACCATCAATTTTTAAATAATCTACGGGTAGGTTTTTAAGATAGGCAAATGAACTTAAACCACTACCAAAATCATCTAACGCAAATTTACAGCCAATATCTTTTAGTGAGGAGATGAAATCCATTGCTCGAGCTAAGTTAATGATGGCGCTGGTTTCGGTAATTTCGAAACATAGTTGACTTGGATTAATATTATTTTTTTCTATTTCAGATGTAATAAATTCAAGAAAGTGATCATCACTTAGTGATTGCGCTGAGATATTAATTGCTATTAAAGCAATATCTTGTTTGTTACTTGAATTAAAATACCTTAGTGTGTTTGCAACAACCCATCGATCTATGGTTGTCATTAAATCGTAACGTTCAGCGGCAGGAATGAATGCCATCGGTGGAATGACTTTCCCTTCATCGTTTAACATTCGGATTAAAATTTCTATATGAGAGGTTTTGTTACCTGGGTGTAATGATTCAATAGTTTGAAAATAGAGAATGAATCTATTATTTTCTAGGGCATAATTGATTTTATGAACCCATTGCATTTCACCTTGACGTTTGATTAATGTGTCATCATTAAATTCATAAACATGAAATCGATTCCGACCTTCATCTTTTGCAACATAACAAGAAGTGTCGGCGGCACTTAGAACATTATACAAATTACCGCTGTGTTTGTTTATTCTTACAATACCAACACTAAGACCGATGTTAAAAGATTTATCGTCCCACACAAAACGAATGTCATTAATGGCTTTTCTCGTTGTGTGAATAATTATTTTAGCTTTTTCGAGGTTACAGTTTTTTAATAAAATACCAAATTCGTCGCCACCTAACCGTGCGATGAGATCGCTTTCTCTAACTTGCCCACGTAATGTCACCGCGATTAGTTTTAATAATTCATCACCGGCTATATGTCCACAGGTGTCATTAACAACTTTAAATTGATCTAAATCCAAATAACATAATATGTGATGATCGTCTTCGGTGGCTGCGCTGTTTATAGCTTGTTCTAATCTTTTTTCAAATTCTCGTCGATTAATTAAACTGGTTAATGAATCATGTGTCGCTTGATAACTTAACTGATTTGATAGCGCGCGCATTTCGGTAACGTCTCGAAAAACTAATACTGAACCACTTATTTTATTATTTTCAAATATAGGCGATGCGGTGTATTCTATAGCGAACTCGTTGCCATCTCCACGCATCAATAAACTATGGGAATTTGAAATAATTACTTGTGATTTTTTAAGCGATTGAATGACAGGGTTTTCGATTTGTTTATGGTCATTATCTCGAAAAAAACGACAAATTTTGTGTATTGGCATAAATTTAGCGTTGATAAATTTCCAACCTGTTAGAATTTCAGCAACACTGTTTAATGATTCTACATTACCATTAACATCCGTAGTGATAACGCCTTCGCCAATTGAATACAAGGTTACTATGGCGCGTTCTTTTTCTTTGTTTAAATTTCTCTCAGAAATTACAGTGCGGCGAATTAATAAAATGGCAACAACCAAAATAATAATCAAAATAGATAATGCTAAGGATAGAATTTTTTTACGGGTAGTATTAAATCCTTGTTTTGCGTCATGAACAAACTTTGCACCAGACTTTTCTTGAATTTGTTGTAGCTGGGTTAAGAGGTCAAATACTTTATTTTGCATTGGTATGGATTGATATAATAATAAATCCAAGGCAGGTTTGTTTTTTTCTAGAAAAGCTAAATCTGTAATTTTGCGTTGCAGTGGTACAAGCTCTCTAGTTGTTAATTTGGCTTGCCGATTTAACAAGCGTAATTCATCATCGGATAAATCCATGTTGATCAACTTTCTACGAGCTGAAACAAAATAACCTGCGCGTTGGTTAAATTCCATGAATGCTTCGTCGCGGATAAAAGGTTCGGTCTCGATAACCATGCGCATTAATGCCGCTGTTCGATCACGTGAGGCTCTGCGCATATTATTAACTAATTGGGTTTTGGTATTATTATCATTGACGATTACATCGATATTAGTTAAATCTTGTTGGATACGGTTTAGCGCGGTCGTCGTTAAAATGGCCATTAGGACTAATATAATTGCAAATGCAAGGCTGTGAGTCGTTATTGTTTTATTGATTTGGCTTCCCAATTTTTTCAAACCTTTGTTGTATTTTGTGTATACACACTTTAAAATCAATGACTTGTTACATGTTAGTTTTAAGTCGTAATAACTAATCTACCATCCTTAACATAGCACATAGTGTATCGGCCTAGAGCGATTCATCCTAGGTTATTATTTGATTTTATTGAATTAATTAGCCTTTTAGGCAAATATTACACTTGATTGAGTTTTAAAATATGTGATTTGTTCATATATTAGTCACGGAAAAACAGTAAATTATGTCTGGAAATACAATTGGTAAGTTATTTACCGTTACAAGTTATGGTGAAAGTCATGGACTGGCAATTGGTTGTACTATCGATGGTTGTCCACCGGGATTGACGTTAACGGAAGACGATTTGCAAGCTGATCTTGAGCGCCGTCGCCCCGGTAAGACTCGACATACCACGCAACGGCGTGAACCGGATTTGGTTAAAATTTTGTCTGGCGTATTTGAAGGTGTTACAACCGGTACACCAATTGCTTTAATGATAGAAAATGTTGATCAACGCTCGAAAGATTACTCTAATATCGCTAATACGTTTCGACCGGGGCATGCCGACTATACTTATCAACAAAAATTTGGTTTGCGTGATTATCGTGGCGGTGGGCGTTCTTCTGCTCGAGAAACTGCAATGCGTGTCGCTGCTGGAGCCGTAGCAAAAAAATATTTATTTGATCGATATAATATAACAATTCAAGGTTACATGGCGCAACTAGGGCCAATTACGTTTGATAGTTTTGATTGGGCACACGTTGAAGAAAACGCATTTTTCTTTCCTGATGCTAATAAAATTACCGAACTTGAAAATTACATGGATGCTTTACGCAAAGAAGGCAATTCCATTGGAGCCAGAATAAATGTTGTTGCCAAAGGTGTACCTCCAGGATTAGGTGAGCCGATATTTGATCGTTTGGATGCTGATATTGCTCATGCAATGATGAGTATTAATGCGGTGAAAGGTGTTGAAATCGGAGCGGGGTTTGATTGCATTACACAAAAAGGCACTGAACATCGAGATGAGATTACAGTTGATGGGTTTTTAAGTAATCATAGCGGTGGCGTTTTGGGCGGCATATCATCAGGACAGGATATAATTGTCAGCATTGCATTAAAACCAACATCGAGCCTACGATTACCGGGGCGCAGTATTAACAAACAAGGCGAAGCCATTGAGGTTGTAACCAAAGGTCGTCATGATCCTTGCGTTGGTATCCGTGCGACACCGATTGCTGAAGCCATGTTAGCGATTACCCTTTTAGATCATATGTTACGTCACCGGGGACAAAATATGGATGTAAAATCAGAGACTCCAATTGTACCGGCTGGCAAATCTTAAAGTAAAATTTAGACAGTGAACAGTGCAACTATAGCTGTACCGTATTGGAGGCTGTCAGGTTTTTATTTGTTTTATTTCGCCAGTCTTGGAGCAATGCTTCCGTATTGGAGTGCCTATTTATTTTCTTTAGGGCTTGATGCGCGTTCAATTGGCGAGTTAGTCGCGATATTAATGCTGACCAAAATAGTTTCTCCTAATATCTGGGGTTGGATAGCCGATCATACTGGCAAGCGTATGGCGATTGTGCGATTGGGATCGTTATGTGCAATCCTCAGCTTTGTTGCTATTTTGTTTGTGACTAGCTATTGGTGGATTGCTTTGGTCATGTTGGTATACAGTTTTTTTTGGAATGCGACATTACCGCAATTTGAAGCAACAACATTTTCTCATCTGGGTAAAAAAGTAAATCAATATAGCAGTATCCGTTTATGGGGTAGTATTGGATTCATCGTTGCTGTGTGGTTGCTTGGTTTATCGATTGAACGATGGGGGGTTGCAATTGTACCGTATTCTTTGATTGTATTATTTATTAGCATCTGGTTAATGAGTTTAATTGTACCTGAGTCGGCTGCTGGTCATTTGGCGTTAGATCATGAGCCTTTAATCGACATTTTGAAACGACCGGCGGTTGTTGGATTATTGCTAAGCTGTTTCTTAATGCAAGCTAGTCATAGCGCATATTATGTATTTTATACACCTTATATGGCAGAGCATGGCTATAGTATGGCGAGCATTGGAGGCTTATGGGCATTAAGTGTTGCTGCTGAAGTGGTAGTGTTTATATTTATGAACCAGCTGCTTAAAAAATTCAGTTTACGGCACTTGATGTTGTTTAGTTTATTTATTGCGATTATTCGTTGGACGTTATTGTCGGCTTATGTTGAACAGTTTTATATCATCATTATTATTCAATTATTCCATGCTGCGACATTTGGGATTTATCATGCTGCTGCAATTCATCTGATCCATATTTATTTTCCTGGACGGCATCAAGGTAAAGGGCAAGCATTGTATAGTAGTTTAAGTTTTGGTGCTGGGGGCGCTCTGGGAAGTTATGTTAGCGGCTTGAGTTGGGATAATATTGGAAATGAATACACCTTTTTACTGTCAACACTAATGGCGTTACTTGGGTTTATTATTTCATTTGTGTTTGTAAAAGATAATACTAAACTTCAATGAAAGTTTAATCGTATCGATAGGATTTAAAAGAACGATGAGTGATAGCAAAAAAGTAGGATTTATTAGTTTAGGATGTCCTAAAGCATTAGTTGATTCTGAACAAATAATCACACAATTACGAGCCGAAGGTTATGTTATTAGCCCGAGTTATGAATCTGCTGATTTAGTTGTTATCAACACGTGTGGTTTCATTGATGCTGCAGTAGAAGAATCGATTGAGACCATCGGGGAAGCATTAGCTGAAAATGGCAAAGTTATTGTAACCGGCTGCCTTGGTGCAAAAGGTAGTATCGTCAAAGATAAATTTCCGCAAGTATTAGCGGTAACCGGGCCACATGCCAAAGATGAAGTGATGCAGGCAGTACATCAGCATTTACCAATGGATAACCATCCGTTTGTCAGTTTAATACCGCCTCAGGGGATTAAACTAACACCGAACCATTATGCTTATTTAAAAATATCAGAAGGTTGCAATCATCGTTGTAGCTTTTGCATTATCCCGTCACTTAGGGGCGATTTGGTTAGCCGACCTATTTCAGAGGTTTTAACCGAAGCAGAAAATCTAGCGAATGCCGGAGTAAAAGAATTATTGGTGATTTCACAAGATACCAGTGCTTATGGCGTAGATGTAAAATATAAAGCCGATTTTTGGAAAGGCCAACCGTTAAAAACCTCAATGCAGGATTTGGTTCAAGCGTTAGCGCAGTTTGGTATTTGGGTTCGGTTACATTATGTTTATCCTTACCCGCATGTTGATAAAGTGATACCGCTAATGGCAGAAGGAAAGTTATTACCTTATTTGGATATTCCTTTTCAACATGCCAGTCCGACAGTTTTAAAAGCCATGAAACGACCGGCCAGTAGTGAAAATACGTTGGAGCGCATTTTAAAGTGGCGTTCGATTTGTCCTGATATTAATTTACGTAGCACGTTTATTGTTGGTTTTCCGGGGGAAACGGAAAATGATTTTGAACAGTTACTTGAGTTTTTACAAGAAACACAACTAGATAGAGTTGGTTGTTTTAGTTATTCAGCCGTTGATGGCGCCAAAGCAAATGAAATAAATGCTGCTGTCCCAGAAGAAATAAAACGTGAACGCTTAGATCGATTTATGATGTTACAAGCTGAAATCAGTAGCGCTAAATTACAGAAAAAAATAGGCACGAGCCAAACAGTGATTATTGATGAAGTGAGTAGTAAAAGCATCATTGCAAGAAGTGTTGCAGATGCACCTGAAATTGATGGTGTCGTTTTTATTGAAAATAATAATGAATTAGACTCAACTAATTCGATATCGGAGAGACTAAAACCCGGTGATTTAATCACTGTAAAAATAACCGATGCCAATGAGCATGATTTATTTGCCGAGAACTAAAGCTTTAAAAAAAGGTGTACTCAGAAATTTGCTTTTTAATTGATTATATAACATAACAACTATTAAAAATCTTACTGATAAGCTACACTCAAATGCTGATTTGGAGGTATCGTGATGCGCCGAAACTGGTTGCACTATTTATTAATATTGGTAATTGCAGGGCTACCCGCATTAGCGTTGGATGATATATACGCGTTTGATCCATTAGCGGCATCATTTAGTGAGCAAAACAGGTTCCCCAGTAATGTCATTGATATTAAAAATAGCAATGATGAAGCCAGTATGGATGAATCCAATTTTTTGGTTGATGATTGCAGTAATTGCAGCTCCTGTTTTTGTTGTCATTTTTTCACTCTTTCTTCAGTCAGTTTTAATTCGTCTTTAAATAGTATAGGGCAACATAGTGTTGACTATGATCTTTCAATATTCGATAACTTTAATTCACCACTTTTACGTCCTCCTAAATTTAATCTTATTTTTATTAGCTAAGCACCGACTTGCGTAAAAATGGCTTTTAAAAATGTCATTTTTGACCAATGATTGTTTTTTTAATACAGTCGGCATAACTTTTAGTGCTTTTTGCTAATAGCGTTTAAATAATCAATTTTCTTAATAACGTTTTTTTGTAGGATTAATACTCATGTTTTATTTTTTAAATCGATCCTGGACATTGTATTGTAGTTTTGTATTGTTGTTGCCATGTACTTCAGTAACAGCAGAGGTATTAAAATCTGAATTGTCACTTGCGACAGCGATAAATCAGACTCTGGGAAAAAATCCGAGTTTAAAAATATTTAAATTTCGACACGATGTACTTCGTGGTAAATACCAAACGGTTAATTTAAATCCTGCTTATGATCTTTCGATAGAAGCCGAAAATTTTTCAGGTTCCGGTAGCCGTACTAATTTTGATAGCAGCGAATTAACGGTTTCTTTGTCGTCGGTTATTGAATTAGGGGGGAAGCGTCAGGCTCGCATTAATGTGGTGCAGAGTGCCAATTCGAAATTTGAAGCGCAGCGCCAGATTCAAGCGCTTGAGTTATTTGGTGAGGTTACGCGACGCTATATTGATGTATTAGCCGCACAGAGTCGGGTGTTGTTAGCTGAAGAAGCAACGCAACTGGCTGAGGATACCTTACTCGAAGTGAATAAACGATCTCGAGCTGGCGCAATACCTGAAGCCGAGGTGAAACGCGCACAGGCAGCCGCAGGACAAACGCGATTAACGGTATCATCAGAAAAACAACAGCTTGGTTATTTTAAAGTGGCACTGGCTGCTTTATGGGGAGAGCAAACCCCATCTTTTACTACGGTGAGTGGAAACTTGTTTCAGTTTGATGAAGATGTTGAGTTTAATAAATTATATAATAAGGTAAAACAAAATCCGGCTATTCAAATTTTTGCTTCGGAACAACGATTACGAAATGCTGAGCTGCGTTTAGCTAAAACACAGGCGAGTACGAATATTCGTTGGTCTGTTGGTTTGAGGCAATTTCAGGATACTATGGATACAGCGGTTACGGCTGGTTTTGCTATGCCATTGTTTTCAGCATCCCGTAGTGAAGGTGTTATTGCTTCAGCTACAGTGGCGCGAGATGAAGTTGCGACACAAAAAGAAATCACGTTATTAAAATTACACACTCAATTGTTTCATGCTTATAGTAATCGACAGCAGGCAATTTTTACGTTACGCAAACTACAGAACAGCATTATCCCTGCATTAGAGCAAGCACTTAAAGAAACACAGCAAGCCTATCAACGTGGTCGCTATAGTTACATTGATTATTTGACCGCTCGACAGGAATTAATCTCTGCACGACGCACATTAATTGACGCAGCAGCAGCAGCGTTACGTTATGGTGCCGATATTGAACAATTAACCGCAGCACCATTGCTCGCATCACAATATGAATCGCTTTCAGAATATCCAGGATTATCACAATGATTATAAATCGATATTTATTATTTCTACTAACCCTCATTATTTTTGCAATGATTGGCGTTACTATTCCTTATTCAAAATTTGCTGTCGCAAATGAGGAGCATGCCGCAGAGCCAGAAAATCATAATGATGAAAAAAAAGGTGCTCATGGTGGTACGTTGTTAACGGATGGCGCTATTAGTGTTGAACTTGTATTTTTAGAACAACTGAACGCATCAAAATTTCAAGCCTGGATAACACAAAATGGTAAACCCATTAAGGATGGTAAATTTGATCTTAATGTTGATCTTGTTCGTATTGATGGCAAGGTTGAACGTGTTAGCTTTTTTAAACAAGATGAAGCGGGTATCACGGCTAATCATTATTATTCTGAAATTGTTAAAGAACCGCATTCATTTGATGTCAATGTTATTCTAAATAAAAATCAGCAACAGTATCGGTGGTCTTTTGAGTCTTATGAAGGTCGGGTGAAAATTGCGAAAAACATTGCTGCAAAAGCTGGAATAAAAAGTATGATTGCGGGCTCGGGAAAAATAAAACAAACTATCACGGTGTATGGTAAAGCCGTTGCCGATCCGAATAATGTCAGCAATATTCGTGCGCGCTTTCCCGGAACGATTACCAAGGTATTGGTTAATATTGGTGATACTGTTGTAGCTGGAACCAAATTAGCTGAAATTGAATCCAGTGAAAGTTTGAAACGTTATAACTTAACAGCGCCGTTATCCGGTGTGGTCATTTCTCGAAAAGGTAATCCCGGTGAACTAGCACAACAACAAGTGCTTCTCACTATTGCTAACTATAACCAGTTGTGGCTTGAGTTTAAAGTTTTTCCCGGTCAGACATCTCAAGTTTCAGCAGGGCAGGAAGTGTTTATTTTTTCCGGTGAGCTAAAGGCAGTATCAACAATTAAACATGTGTTAGCAGAAAACAACGGACAACCATTTAAACTCGCCCGTGTACTGTTAGATAACAGTGATGGACTTTGGTCTCCGGGATTATTTCTGGAGGGGAAGATAGTTGTTAAACAGCAACAAGTCGAGTTACTGGTTGATAACCGGGCGTTGCAGTCAATTCAAGAAAATCAGGCGGTGTTTATACAAGTGGGTGAACGTTATGAAGTTCGACCGTTGAAACTGGGAATCGCTGATAATAGTTTTAGCCAAGTGCTTGATGGACTGAATAGCGGTGATCAATACGTTGTACATAATAGTTATTTCCTAAAAGCGGATCTTGAAAAATCCGGTGCATCACACGACCATTAAGAGGACACAATTATGATTGAATCAATTTTGCGTCTGTCTATTGCGCGTCGTTGGCTAGTGTTATCAATGAGTTTAGTGTTGATGGCGGTTGGTCTTTGGAGTTATCAAAAACTTCCGATAGATGCCGTTCCTGATATTACCAATGTACAAGTTCAAATAAATACTAAAGCCGTTGGTTATTCTCCATTAGAAACAGAACAGCGAATTACCTTCCCGGTAGAAACGGCATTAGCCGGAATTCCAAAGTTAGAAAGTACCCGTTCACTATCGCGTTATGGTTTATCACAGGTGACGGTGATTTTTGAAGAGGGTACGGATTTGTATTTTGCTCGTAATTTAATTAATGAGCGATTAAGCGCCATAAAAAGCAAATTACCACTTGGTTTAGAACCGGTTATGGGGCCAATTTCAACCGGTCTCGGTGAAATTTTTATGTATACCATCGAAGCGTTGCCCGGTGCAACTCAAGCTAATGGTCGTGCTTATGATGCAACCGCATTACGCGAAATTCAAGACTGGATTATTAAACCTCAATTGGCGTTAGTGACTGGTGTAACAGAGATTAATACTATTGGTGGTTATGATAAACAATATCACGTTACGCCTAAACCACTGCAAATGTTGCGTTTTAGTATTTCTATTAATGACATTTCTGTTGCGTTAAAAAATAACAATAGTAATCGTGGTGCGGGCTATATTGAACGTAATGGTCAGCAGCTATTGGTTCGTTCCCCCGGGCAATTGCACACTATTGACGATATCGAACAAGTGGTTATTAAAAATTTAAATGGTGTGCCGATTAAAATATCCGATGTGGCTGAGGTTGCCATTGGTAAACAATTACGAACCGGTGCCGCCAGCCGTGAAGGTAAAGAAACTGTTTTAGGCAGTGTTATGATGCTCGTTGGTGAAAATGCACGTGCAGTGTCACGCGCGGTTGCGACAAAACTTCAACAAATAAAACTCTCGATGCCAAATGGAATAAAACTCGAAGCGGTATACGATAGAACAACATTGGTTGATAAAGCCATTGCCACGGTACAAAAAAATCTAATTGAAGGTGCATTGCTGGTTATTGCGGTGTTGTTATTATTGCTTGGTAATATTCGTGCGGCGTTAATTACTGCTGCGGTTATTCCGCTCGCCATGCTCGCAACGATTGCAGGCATGGTGCAGGCGGGAGTTTCAGCAAATCTAATGAGCCTTGGCGCATTGGATTTTGGTTTGATTGTGGATGGTGCGGTTATTATTGTTGAAAATGCTATTCGCCGACTTGCTCAAGCACAACACGAAAATGCGAATACGACTAAATTGGATATTAAACATCGCTTAAATATTGTATTTGAAGCGAGTAATGAAGTAATTCGTCCTAGTTTGTTTGGCGTGATCATTATTACGGTTGTTTATATACCATTATTTTCTTTAACGGGAGTTGAAGGAAAAATGTTTCATCCAATGGCTGCAACGGTGGTGATGGCGTTATTGGCTGCTTTATTATTTTCGTTAACGTTAGTTCCCGCAGCCGTTGCCGTTTTTATGACGGGTGAGGTTAGTGAAAAAGAAAGTCGAATTATTGTTGCTTCAAAATCATTATATAAACCATTACTGAACAATGCTATTAAATTACAAGCTTGGGTATTATCGGGCGCATTGTTATTAGTAATTTTATCCGCTTGGTTAGCTTCGAGTCTCGGTTCTGAATTTGTGCCGCAATTAAATGAAGAAGATATTTTATTGCAAGCGATACGAATTCCGGGAACCGGTTTAGAGCAAGCTGTTGCAATGCAATTATTATTGGAAGATCAGGTAAAAACGTTTCCTCAAGTACAAACCGTGTTTTCAAAAATTGGTACACCTGAAATCGCCAATGATCCGATGCCACCCAATGTGGCGGATACTTTTGTGATGTTAAAACCCCGCTCGCAGTGGCCTAACCCCGACCAGACTCATGCGCAACTCGCTGTTGAAATTGCAGCAGCGGTTGCAGGACAACCGGGAAATAATTATGAACTAACACAACCAATTGAAATGCGTTTTAATGAATTAATTTCTGGTGTGCGAGCTGATTTGGGAATTAAAGTTATTGGTGATGATCTAACGCAATTATTGAACTCAGCCAAAGCCATTGAAAAAGTGTTAACCTCGATGTCTGGAGCAACTGATATTCGAGTTGAACAAGTTACTGGTTTACCGATGCTGTCGATCATCCCTAAACGAATGGTTCTGTCTCGTTATGGTTTAAACGTGTCAACGTTACAAGATTTAGTGGCTGCTGCTATTGGCGGTGAAACAGCTGGCGTAATCTATGAAGGTGATCGACGGTTTAATTTAATCGTGCGGCTTCCTGAAACGATAAGACGTAATGTAGCGGGTTTAGCAACATTGCCGGTGCCTTTAGCTAATGGCGGTTATGTGCCATTATCAGAAATAGCTACACTTGACATCGCACCGGCTCCAAATCAAATTAGTCGGGAAAATGCCAAGCGACGAATTGTGGTTACCGCCAATATACGGGGCAGGGATTTGGGTTCCTTTGTTGCTGAGGCCAAGCAACGCATTCAGCGTGATGTGCAATTACCAGCAGGTTACTGGTTAGACTACGGTGGCTCATTTGAGCAATTGCAGTCGGCGAGTCAACGTCTGTCGATTGTTGTGCCACTCACCTTGTTATTAATTCTAGGGTTATTGGTGATGGCGTTTAGCTCATTAAAAGATGCATTAATTATTTTCACCGGAATTCCACTGGCATTAACCGGTGGTGTGATTGCTTTGTGGTTAGCCAATTTACCGTTATCAATTTCTGCGGCTGTTGGTTTTATTGCGCTATCGGGTGTGGCCGTTTTAAACGGCTTGGTGATGTTGAGTTTTATTCGCGAGCTGTGGCATCAAACGGGTGATTTACTGTCCGCGATTATTGATGGTGCAATGATTCGCCTTAGGCCGGTGTTAATGACGGCATTGGTGGCGAGCTTGGGTTTTGTGCCGATGGCGTTAAATACTGGAACGGGTGCAGAAGTGCAACGGCCATTAGCAACGGTTGTTATTGGCGGAATCATTTCTTCAACCTTACTAACGTTATTGATTTTACCGGTGTTGTATCGAATTGCGCATGCGCGCAGTAAGTAATTAGCCGTGATAAAGTATTTTGTTTTTATTGAAGAATAATATTATTTATTATTCTT
>VAPL010102675.1_pt1 | contig 15123 bp, 16 predicted proteins | sample 3395061 | NCBI WGS metagenome assembly VAPL01 (sample SAMN08290444, study PRJNA428436) | hydrothermal vent metagenome | isolation source: Deep-sea hydrothermal vent chimney 2 | place: Pacific Ocean: Juan De Fuca Ridge | depth 2182 m m | reverse complement strand
TCGTCGGTGGCGTCACTGGAAGTCGATTTCGAAAAGGTGATGACCGAAATCAACCAGTTGGTCCTGGATACCTCGTACAAGGGGATCAACCTGTTGAACGGCGATAACCTTACCGTCAACGTCAATGAATCCAGTGCTACCATTACTATTTCCGGCTCTACGCTGAACGTTACCGGCCTTGGCTTCACGGCCGTGACCGTTGACTTCTCGACGGCCGGTAATATCGATACCTCGATTACCGAAGCCAAGGCGGCGTTGACCAAGTTGCGTGATACGGCGTCCAGTTTCAGTACCGACCTGAGCCTGTTGCAAGCCCGCGACAGTTTCACCACCAACCTGATTAACACCCTCGAATCGGGTGCTGGTCTTCTTGTCGATGCCAATCTGGAAAAGGAATCAGCCAACTTGCTGGCCCTGCAAACCAGGCAGGCGTTGGGCACATCATCGCTGTCGTTCGCCAGCCAGGCGCAACAGAGCGTGCTGCAGTTGTTCAGGTAGAAAATCTCCTGATACCGGGAAAAGCGGGTGGAATTCGTTCCACCCGCTTTTTTTCTTTTCGTTAACGAATATGACGTAACGTCCTTCCATGTCATTAAGGCTGAAACTAAAACCGAACGAAAAAATCATTATCGGTAACACGGTTATCGAAAATGGCCCGAAAAGTGCGTCTTTTCTGGTTCACAACAAAACCACCATTCTGCGGGAAAAGGATATCCTGACCGAGGAAACCGCCATTACCCCGGCGAAAAGAATCTATTTCGCGGTTCAGTTGATGTACATGGCGGGCAGCCTGGAGGACAGCAAGAATTTACATTCAAATTTTTTTACCCTGTCCAGGGATTTCATGACCGCGTGTCCGACCGAGCAGGCGATCACCATGGTATCTGAAATTGGCGACAAAATACTGGCCGATGATCTGTATGGCGCCTTGAAAATCTGCAATAAGTTAATAGCTTACGAACAGCAAGTCATGGCCGAGTTGACCCCCGGAACCGATAAATGAAAAATCCAGCCTACGGCGCCTATCAGGAAGGGGTGAAACGCGCGGAAACACCGACCGAAACCGATGCCGCCGTCCTTGAAAATGCCGCCCTGCTGCTTGAACAGGCCAGAAAAATTCCGGGTGAAGAAGAATTCTACATGGCCCTGAACTACAATCAGCGGATCTGGACGGTGATCCAGGCCTATGTAACGGGCGATACCCCGTGGCCGGACCTGATTAAGGCGAATTTATTGAGCTTGAGCATCTTTATCGATAAACAAACCTTAAGGGCGATGGCCGAAAGCGACCCCGACAAGCTGGAAGTACTAATCAATATCAACCGGCAGATCGCCGCCGGGTTCCGCTCCGTCCCGCCGCCGGAGAAAGACAAATAACGCCTTCGTCTGGCGATTGAAGTTTTTCAAGTAGCCGTGTTTGAATCGAAGAGGCGTTAGCCGATTGAATCAGAAATCCGAACAATTGGCGTTCCTGGAAGCCGGCGTCGCCGCGCACAATAGCGGCGACCTGAAAAATGCCGAGGTAAATTACCGGAATGCCCTGGCGATCGATCCCCATAACCCGGATGCCCTGCATCTTCTAGGTTATCTGGCTTTCCAACTGGGTTTCACCGACGAGGCGATCTCTCTTATCGAAGACGCCATAAAAATTTCGCCCAAGCAGCCCCTGTATTTTAATAATCTGGCGTCGGTTTTTCTGGCCGCTGGAAAAAACTACAAGGCCATCGCCGCCTATCGATCCAGCATCGGCCTAAAGGATAACGATCCGGATGTGCTGAACGATCTGGGGAATCTGTTGCGAGAGTCCGTCCATTCAAAAATTGATACCGTGTTACTGGAAGATGCCGAAAGGCTCATTCGCAGGGCAATCGAAATCAACCCGGACAGCGCCAAGTATCATAATAATCTCGGCAATGTTTTGCGGGATTTGTTTCCGGGAGATATTGATCGGGCAAGGAAAAGTTATAACCGGGCTCTGGAACTAAATCCAAATCTCGCCGGCGCACTCGGCAATCTTGGTTTGCTCGCCCAGATGGAAGACGACCTTGATCTGGCCGAGGAATACTTCGAGCGCGCGGCCGTGGAGCAATCGCCTGACGACGCCGAGGCGCTGAACAACTATGCCCAGTTGCTGGAAAAAAAGAACCGGCTGGCGGAAGCCGTCATCTTTTTTGAAAAAGCCGGAGCGATTGAGCCGCAGAACTATATGATCGGGTTGAACAAGGCCCGCGCCCTGATGCAGATATGCCGCTATGACGAGGCGCTCGATACGCTGCGGGGCTTGATGGAACTGGATCCATCCAGATTTGAATCATATTGGGTCTTTACCACGACGCTGCGAAAGACCGGGAAGCTGAATGATGCCGTCCGTTTTGTCCGCACCGCCCTTGAACACTTTTCAGACAACATCAACCTGCGGCACGAACTTGCCTCGATACACATGTTCAGGTGTCAATTCCTTGAGGCCGAAAAAATTCTTCAGGGCATTATCGAAGAGGTGGGCGAGGGCAATACGTTGGCCGGGGGGGCCGGGCTGTATTCTACCCTGGGGGTCGTCTACCTGAATACCAAATCGCCGGAACAAATTATCGAAATGTTCGAAACGGCCCTTGCCATGGAGCCCGACAACGGTTCCGCCAATTTTAATTACGCCTTGTCGTTGCTTTCCCTGGGGTTGCTGGAAGAAGGTTGGAAACGATACAGGCGTCGGTGGGAATCAAACGAAATTCCTTCCGCCGTACGGCCATTTCAAAAACCCGTATGGCAAGGCCAGCCGACGGAAGGAAAAACAATAGTCCTGTGGGGCGAACAGGGAATCGGCGATGAAATACGATTCGCCAGCCTGATTCCCGAAATGATGGGCAAGGGGGCGAATATCATTATCGAATGCGATCCCAGGCTTGTCGGTATTTTTAAACGGTCGTTCCACGGGACCGAGGTAATCGCCAGGGAATCGGATTACAGCGTTCCATATGAAAACCGGTGTGATTACCAGATTCCGGTGCTGGATTTGGCTGGATACTTTCGCCCGACCATCGAATCGTTCCCGCCGGCGCCATACGCCTATCTGAAACCCGACCCGGAACGGCTGGAATTATGGCGCGACCGTATCGGCAAACTTGGACGGCGGCCCAAGGTGGGCCTTTTGTGGCGCGGAATGCTCACCTCCGACGACCAGACGCCACACTACGCATCAGTCGAAGAACTGGCGCCTGTTCTGGCGGTTCAGGGGATCGATTTTATCAATCTGATGTATGCCGAATGTGCCGATGACCTGGCCAAAATAAGCGAAATGTATGGCGTCAATCTGCTGTCCTGGGAAGATTTGGACCTGAAAAATGATCAGGACGGCCTGGCCGCCCTGGTCGCCAATGTGGATCTTGTCATTACCCCGAAAACCGCGACAGGTTATCTGGCGGCGGCGCTCGATGTTCCGGTGTTTAATTTCATTACCACGAAACGGGCGGCGGAACTGCTGGGCGATCCCGAGGCGCCGGGCTGGGCGCCATCGATGCGCCATTTTATCAAGGATTACGAGGAATCATGGGACCGGGTGATGAACGAAATCGCCGGGGAAATAAAATGCCGGTTCGCCCTTTCCTGAAGAATTACCAGCAGGTCCGGCCGCCGTCGATGGCGATCACACTGCCGGTCATGTATGACGAGGCGTCGGAAACCAGGAACGCCACCGCCGCCTTGTAGTCATTCGGGCCGGCCATGCGGCCCAACGGGATCAGGTCGCTCAAGGCCTGCACGAAGTCGTCGTCCTGGTCGGTAAAAACACCGCCCGGTGCTATCGCGTTGGCCCGCACACCCCGGTCCGCCCAGTAGGTGGCCAGGTAACGGGTCAGACCGATCAGGCCAGATTTAACTACCGAATAGGTTACCGGCTTGACCGGCTGCATGTCATCGGCGAGTCCGTCCTGGCGATACAGGCGCTGATCCGGGGCGATCAGGCCCAGGTCGGATGCCACGTTAAGGATAACGCCCTGGCCGGCCTCGGCCATGACTGCGCCGAACACCCTGGCGCATAAAAAAGCACCGCCCAGACCAACCGCCAGATCCTGATTCCAGGTTTCCAGCGGGAAATTCTCCAATCGGGTGAAATTCTTGTCGTCACGGGCTTCCATCTTGGGATTGTTGGCGGCGTTGTTAATCAGGATATGGATGCCGCCGAATTTGTCGATGATACGGTCCCGCGCCCGTTCTATCTGTTCCGGCGAGGTGACGTCCACGGCCAGCCCCATGGCCGGCCCGCCATAGGTTGCGGCAAGCTCGTCGGCCCTGCTCTTGGCGGCGGCGCCATCAAGGTCGAGCAGCACCGGAATGCCTCCCATCTCGGCAATGGCCTCGCCGTGTTTGCCGCCCAACAACCCGGCGCCGCCGGTAATCACCGCGACCCGACCGTTCAGGTCGAAGGATTGTTTGACGGATGCGCCGTTCAGCATCGGCTTTGCCCGCCGTCGACCACCACCACCGCGCCGGTGATAAACGCCGCCCTGTCGGATGACAGAAAAACCACGGTGTCGGCAATTTCCGCCGGTTGCGCGAAACGTCCCAGGGGGACCTCGGCGGCGATGTAGGCCTCGACCGACGGCCTGTCCTGTTCGAGCTTGTCGTCCCAGACGCCGCCGGGGGTCAGCACATTGCCGGGTGCTACCGTGTTGACCCGTATGCCTTCGCCGGCGAGGCGGCGGGCCAGGTTTTTGGCGGCGTGTTGCAGGGCCGCCTTGGCGGCGCCGTAGGGAATCGGCGCCGGGATCGCCTCGCATCCGGCGATAGAAGATATAAAGGTAATGCTGCCCACCCGCCGCCGTTTCAGGTACGGCACGGCGGCGGCGGCCAGCATCATGCCGCTGATTAAATTAATGTTCGTTATGTCCTGCCATTCGGATTGACTAAGGTCCCATTCCATGGCGCCGCCGCCGCCGCCCAGGTTGGCGATCACGGCGTCTATCCCGCCGAAGGTTTGTTCCCCCATGGCGAGCGCCGCGGCGATCACATCGGGTTTGGTCATATCGCCGGCGTGGGCGGCGATGGCGTCGTCGCCATGGGCTGCGGCGAGGCCGGCGCGGGCCGCCTCCAGCACTTCCCGGTCGCGCCCGGTGATAATCACCCGGGCGCCTTCGGCCAGAAACGACTCGGCTATGGCCAGGCCGATGCCCCGGCTCGAGGCCGATATGATGATATTTTTGTTACTAAGTCCAAGTTCCATTTTATTTGACCAACAGGCTTTCGACAAAGGCGCGGCTATGCGCCGCCGGTCTCCGGGGTGGCGATTTTCTGGGCAGGATCGTAGCCCAGTGCGGCGCCGTTTCCTATATCGAAATTGGGCCGCTCGAAGGCGAAGCCGGCATCATCGATCATGGCGCGGCCAGCGGCTCGACCAGTTCAACATAGGCGCCATCCGGATCGCGGCAAAAGGCGACCTTGGCGGCGCCGTCCGGGGCCACCCTGGGCGGCGCGTTGAAATGGTAACCGGCGGCGACTATGCGGGCGTACAGGCCATCCAGATCATCTACCGTCAGGGCGATGTGGGTCGGTCCGATGGCGTTCAGGGGCCTTGGGTCGGCGGGGCCGGGGGCTTCGAAACACAGCAGTTCAAGCAGGCACGGGCCATCCTTGCCGGCCAGTTTCACCGTCGAGACCACGGCCCCCTTGATGGCCAGCAGACCATCCAGGAAATCGCCCGATTCCTTATGCACCGGGGCCTCCCGCAGGCCGATCAGGTCACGATAGAACCCAAGCGAGGCGGCCATGTCGCTGACCACGATTCCAAGATGCCGGATAGTGGTCATCGGATCGATTCCGCGATCGCCTGTTGCAGTACATCCAGGCCCTCCATCAGGGCCGGTTCGGGGATGCAGAGCGGCGGGCCTATCTTGATCGATTCGCGACCGGTATGGACCAGCAACAGCCCCTTACGCATGGCGCTTTGGCAAATTCTGCTGGCCAGGCCGCCGCCGTCCGCTGAGTCGGGATCGGCTATAATCAGCGCCGCCAGCAATCCCTTGCCCGGAATATGCGAAATATAATCGGGATAGCGCCGTTGCAATTCGCCCAGGCGCTTGTGTAATTGCCGCCCCAGTTCGGCGGATCGTTCGACCAGGCCCTGATCGCGAATGACGCCCAGATTGGCCAGCCCGGCCGCGCACGACAGCGGATTGGCCGAATGGGTGCTGCTCATGGAGCCCACTTCGGGCAGGTCCATGACATCGGCCCGGCCCAGTACGGCGGCCAGTGGCAGCGAGGAACTGATGCCCTTGCCGCAACAGACCAGGTCCGGCTTGACGCCATAATGCTGATAGGCGAACAAACGCCCGGTGCGCCCGAAACCAGACTGGATTTCGTCGAAAGCCACCAGGAAATCGTTTCGCCGGGCCAGTTCGACCCAGGCCTGGACATAGTCTTCCGGAAAAAACGCCGCCGACCAGCCGATGTAGGATTCGAATATAATGCCGCCCAAATCGGTGGCCGGGTCGATGCCTTGGGCGATCAGGACCGCCAGGTCGCGTTCAAACCTGATGGCGCCGCTTTCATTGATCCGGTTGCCGTTTTCATCCCATGGATAGGGGAACGGCAGATGGTGGACATTGGGATCTTCGAAACCGGCCCACTGGCGTTGCGCCCGGGTGCCGCTGATTTGTGCGGCGCCCATGGTGCGGCCATGAAAGCTGCCGTCGAAGGCGATCACGCCGGGACGTTTTTTATTGCGGGCGGTGGCATATAGGCGCATCAACTTGACCACCGTTTCGGCGGCTTCCGTACCGGCCGAGACCAGGTAGGCCTTTTCCAGTTCGTCCGGCGTCGATCCGATCAGTTCCTCAAGGAAGCGGGCGCGTATTTCCGAGGCATAGGTGTAGGTGTGCAGCAATTCCCGATCCAGGGTCTGCTTCAGGGCATTGACGATATCCGGATTGGCGTGGCCGGCGTTGGCGACAAAAATGGTCGAGGTGAAATCGATCCAGCAATTGCCCCACTTGTCGAATACCTGGAAATCCCTGGCCCGATCCCAGACAATGGGCATCTGGCCGTGCATGGAACGCGATTCATAGCGGTCGATGGTTTCCAGAATGGGGATTGAATCCGGTACCGGGATCGCCGTGACGATTTTCCGGAATGCCGTTTCGACCACGGGAACCTCTACGGGCGAGCGGGCAAAATCAAATTTTGCCATCTATTCCTCCGTCTGCCGGTTCAGGTGTTCGATCAGGGGATGGCGGCGGCGCTCGATGGTGTATTCCAGATAATCAAAATCCTGCGGCGCATCCAGTTCGACCGCCGGGTCGGTGATCCAGGGCATCACCCTGGACCCGTAAAGGGTTCCGGTGGCGGTGATCGTAGCGGTCCGCATAATTTCGACATAGCCATTGGGATGATAGGCCGGCGGGAAGGTCTGCCGGGGCAGGTTATAATATTCGGGCCGGTGATCGTCCGGGAAAAAACCGTCCAGGTAGCCGTTTTCGATACGCATCATTTTTTGCGGCGGTTCGGCCAGTTCATGGGCCGATCTAAGGCCGGTCGCCGCGGCGTTTTGCCGGAAGGCGGCGATGGCGGTGTCGATGTCGCCCGGCAGCCGCAGCGGCGTTGTCGGCAGCAGCATAGTCAACAATTCAGGCCGGGAATTATCGCAATCGGCCAGGGCCGCCAGGGCGTGCCGGACAAAATCGATTGCCGGCGAGGTATCCGTCGCCAGTTCCGGTGGCCGCAGGAACGGAACCTGGGCGCCGTAGGCGAGGGCGGTATCGGCGATATCCCGATTGTCGGTGGTGACGATGACCCGGTCGATAGCGGCGCTAAGCCGGGCCGCCATGATCGACCAGGCGATAACCGGATGGCCGGCGAGCCGGCGCATGTTCTTGCCGGGGATGCCTTTCGATCCGCCGCGCGCCGGAATAATCGCGTAGTTGCCGCCGGTCCGCATCTTTCAATCGCCCCGTTTCGGTTTGTGGGCGACGGCCAGCAGCATGACTTCGTTGGCGAACCGGATAAATTTGTTCAATCCTTCCGGCCACGGCGCCGGTCCATAGGGCCGATACGGTATGGGCAGCATCCGCAGCAGATCAAGCAGTGGTTTCAGCGCCGGATAGCGCCAGACCGCCGGAAGCTGGATAAAGTGCCGGACCTGGATATCGCCGAAACCGGCCAGGGCCATGGCGTCATTCAGCGATGTTGCGATAAACGGCGTGACGTGGGTATGGTCGCCGTAAAACGGGCCCCAGTAGGTATGTCGCCAACTGGGCGTCATGACAATCGCCGTGCCGCCGGGGCGCAGGGCATCGAAAGCCTTTTTTAGCAGTTGGCCGGGGGTCCTGGAATGTTCGATCACCGATTTCGAAAAAACGACATCGAAGCTTTCGGGCGGGTAAGGCAGGGGGGCATGATTAAGGTCGGCGGTGCGAACCTGATGATCCGGCGAATAACCGGGTGCGCCGGGGGAAATATCGACGCCGGCGACCCGGAACCCGAGACCGGAAAAAGCGTCCAGAAAATCACCGCGACCGCAGCCCAGGTCAAGCAGTGATCCGTCCGGCGGCAGGAATGTTTTCGCCAGCCATGCCGCCAACTGGCCGGGGTAGGGGCCACGGGCGGCGCGTCTTTCGCTGTAGGTCAAATCCAGATAGGACCGTTCCGTCATCACCGACGGCGCTTCATGACCGCCGCCGTCCTGTTCCCAGTCCCAGGCCGCGGAATTAAATGCCCTGTTATCGACATAGATATCCGCCGCCGGTTTACCCATGAATAGTTGGTGATAGTGGATGCCCCACGCCGCCATCTGATCTTCGGTGGCCTTGCGCCAGTCGATATCGGTGCTTGAACTGCGGGTCGTGTATAGCAGTATCCGATGGCCGGCCGCGTACAGACGGTTAACCCGGGCGATGCGCTCGATGAACGGTTTGGCCTGATCGTATGCGCCTTCGGTATTGGTGCAGAGCGTACCGTCAATATCGAAGCAATAGACTTTCATGGTTATGTACTACAGCCAGTATCGGAGTTTTCCGGCGATTTCTTTTTCCTTGTCGGTGATACGCTTTTTGCCGTCACCCAGGACGATCGGAATCTTGCGGATTTGCGAAACCATTAATTCCAGCCCGGCCCCTTCCAGCGACGCCGATTGATCCGACCCATACATCGAACGGTCGAGTGTGATGTGGCGTTCAATGGCCGTGGCTCCAAGTGCTGCGGCGATTACCGAAGGGGAAACGGATGGCTCGTGACCGCTGTAGCCGACCGGGCATTGGTATCGGTTGCGCAAGTCATGCAGGCCAAGAAGATTCAGGCCGCTTTCCGGCGCCGGGTATTCCGACACCGTATGCATCAGGGTGAACGGGCAGTCGCGTTCCCTGAATATTTCGACGGCGCGGTCGCATTCTTCATAGGTGCACATGCCCAGGGAAATAAAAGTATGCTTGCCTTCTTCGGCGACGGCTTCGAGAAGATCGCCATGGACGGCCATGGCCGAGGCTATCTTGTTGTATTTGCAGTCGTAGGAATGCAGGAATTGCTGGCTTGGCAGGTCCCAGGCGGAAGCAAACCAGTCGATCCCGACCCGCTTGCAGTAGCGGTCTATTTCATCGAATTCGTCCTTGCCGAATTCCAGCCCTTCCTTTTGCTGGCGCTGGGTGGTTCCCCAGGGGCTTTCGCGGGGCTGCGCCAGCATTTCCGGGGTATAGACGATATCGATGGTACGTTTTTGGAATTTCACGGCATCGCAGCCGGCGTGTTTGGCCATATCGATCAGCCGCCGGGTTATTTCCATGTCGCCGTTATGGTTGATGCCTATTTCACCGATAATGAATACTTCATGGGGAATATCGGCGGCGCGGAAATGGGAAAGGTCGCTATTCATTTATCGCCTAATCGCCTTTCATATTTTCGATCTTTGTGGGCCATTAACTAATGCAAATCGAAATAAGACCCTAGACGGGATTCAATTAACCATTCGTGAAAGAAAAGCAGAGCCGATCAATCGGGCCAGAAGGCGCCGGGCCTCTTTTTTAAACGAGAGGAATGTCTCTATATGTCGGAATGCCGGTCCGTATCAGACACTGACATTGACCAGTCGCCCGGTTGTCTGTTGGCTGGCTTGCGTATTCGGCGCGTCTGTCGGGGTAACAGTCGATTTATCAGCAGAGGTTTCGGGCTTCACCGGTCTCGGTTCCTGCACTTTGTCCTTCTTCTGCACAGGCTCGCTTATCAACTCTCTGTTTTCATGATTTTTTGTCACAGCAGCACGCACCAACATCGATGTGACGTTGACGACGCTACTTGACTGGTTTCCCTTGATGTCCATCATTCTGATGTACCAACATTTCTATTCTAAAAAGCGAAACTAAAATCACCTCACACGGAATATAGCAAAAATCAAAGATTATTGCAACAATTTATTGCACTTTCGGCGAATTTTTTTGGGGGGACAAAAACCCGGTAAGCCGCTCCACCAGTGTCTCACGGCGTTATACACCGCCCTCCGGATTCTTTCAAATCTTGCAGACGTTATGGCCATGGGTCTTTATCAGTGCTCCTTGGCATAAGCATAAAATGGCCCGGTTCCGTCATTATTTTTCGATGTCGATAAATCCTGCCGTTGCCGCCGGTCGGGGTTTCGACTAAGGATAAATGGTAAATTTTCCGGGATCGGCCAACAGGAATCTGAGGCGACATGACGGACAGCATCTACGACAGCCATCTCGACCGCAACCCGGCCAACTACGCCGCCTTAAGTCCGCTCAGCCTGCTTGCCCGGGCGGCCGACGTTTATCCCGACCGGCCATCGGTTATCCATGGCCGCAAACGCTTTAGCTGGGCAGAAACCGCCGCGCGCAGTCGCCGTCTGGCCTCGGCGCTGGTGGCCCGCGGTGTCGGAAAGAACGATACGGTCGCCATCATGGGCGCCAACACGCCGGAAATGTACGAAGCCGCCTTCGGCGTGCCGATGGCCGGGGCCGTGCTGAACACCCTGAACGTGCGGCTCGACGCCGCCACCATTGCCCATTGTCTGGATCATGGCGAGGCTTCGGTGCTGCTTAGCGACAGCGAGTTTTCCGCCACCGTCAAGGAGGCGCTGGCGCTGCTGGGCCGCGACATTCTGGTTATCGACATCATCGACAGCGAAGCCGGCGTTGTCGGCGGCGAGTTGGGCGAGACCGATTATGAAAGCTTCATCGGCGGCGGTGATCCTGATTTCCGGTGGAGCCTGCCGCAAGACGAATGGGACGCCATTTCGCTTAACTATACTTCGGGCACCACGGGCAATCCCAAGGGTGTGGTTTACCATCACCGGGGGGCCTATCTGAACGCGCTGTCGAACATCATCGGCTGGAATTTGGGACCGCACCCGGTTTATCTGTGGACACTGCCCATGTTCCATTGCAACGGCTGGTGTTTCCCGTGGACCCTGGCGGCGGTTGCCGGGGTCAGCGTTTGTTTGCGCAAGGTCGAGGCCGGCGCAATTTTCGACGCCATAGCCGATCACAAGGTCAGCCATTTCTGCGGCGCCCCGATTGTCCTGAACATGGTTGCCGACGCCGGAGACGAAGACCGCCGCGATTTCGACCACCAGGTCAAGGTAATGACCGCCGCCGCGCCGCCGCCGGCCGCCACCCTGCAACGGATGGCCGAGGCCGGGTTCGATGTGACCCATGTATACGGCCTGACCGAGACCTATGGACCCGCCGTAATTTGCGCCTGGCAACCGGAATGGGACACCCTGGAGACCGCCGAACAGACCCGTCTGAAGGGTCGTCAGGGGGTGCGATACCATGTCCTGGAAGGGCTCGACGTGATGGACCCGGAAACCATGACCCCGGTTCCGCGCGACGGCAAAGCCATGGGCGAGATCATGTTTCGCGGCAATATCGTGATGAAGGGCTACCTGAAGAATCCGGCGGCCAGCGCCGAGGCCTTCGCCGGCGGCTGGTTTCATTCCGGTGATCTGGCGGTCATGCAGCCCGACGGCTACATAAAAATCCAGGACCGGTCGAAGGATGTCATTATTTCGGGCGGCGAGAACATTTCATCAATCGAAATCGAAAATGTCCTGTGCGATCATGCCGCCGTGCTGGCCGCCGCCGTGGTCGCCCGGGCAGACCAGAAATGGGGCGAGACCCCGTGCGCCTTCGTCGAATTGAAGGCGGGTTCTGAAAAGGTAGACGAACGGCAGATAATCGACTTCTGCCGCACCAGAATGGCCCGGTTCAAGTGCCCGAAAACGGTGATTTTCGGTGACCTGCCGAAGACTTCGACCGGCAAGGTCCAGAAATTTTTGCTGCGTGACCGGGCCAAAGCGCTCAAAAACTGACACCCGACCGCCGTGGAGGCCGGGTGTCAGGCATAAAAAAACAGGCCCTCGGCCTGTGTCTAACTGGTCTCCAGCGCGCTCAGCTCATCCTTGATATGAAGCTTCATTTTTTTCAGTTCATGGAGATGAAGATCGTCGGGATGCGGTCTGCTTTCTTCAAATTCGATTTTGGTATCAAGGGTTTGGTGTCGGGTTTTCAGGGATTCTTTCTTCACATCTAGATTCATAGTGGTTATCTCCCTTTTGCCGGGTTGTCCAAGGCCCCGATTATAGCTTGGCGGGTCGAAAAAATCCAGTCCGCCGTCATTAAACTGTCATTTTTCGAACAATCCCGGTCGGGATTGTTCGGCAATAATCTGATACAATAACGCAGACCCACTGGTATATTGCGCTAAAGACGATACGATGATTGATTGATGGACGATAGCAAGCAGCAACACAGCAAACTGGCCGAACTGAAGTCGGAACATCGTGATCTCGACGATGTGATTACGCGCCTGATGGAAGACGCCGCCTTTAACCAGATTCAAGTGCAGCGGCTGAAAAAGCGCAAGCTGTTCCTGAAAGACCAGATCATCAGCCTGGAAAACGATATCCTGCCCAATATTATAGCCTAGCCAGGAGATCACGGTCGGCGGATTGCAAGACCGTTTCGGCGGTGTCTCCGGAAATGAATGTATGCAGGCCGAAGTTCACCCGAACCCCGGCAAAAGCAGTTTTCGCCGTGCGCAGGGCCTGGGCCAGGCTAACCGCCTTGTCGGCGGCGCTTTCATCATCGGCGACGGTCAGGATCACACCGAAATCGCCACCGCCCAGGCCGCCCACCACGTCGCTATCGCGGACTTCGGCCAGCAGTGTTTCGGCCAGCCCGACCAGCATCGCCTCGGCGGCGACCCGACCGTGTTCCAGGTAAATGTCTTCGATGCCGTCCAAATGGAAGCAAACAAACGAATTGGTTACCCCGGCGCGGGACGCCAGCGCCAGCGAACGCGATAACTGGCGGTGCAGCCCCCGGCGGTTCAGCAGCGGCAGCACCGGGTGCCGGTCGGCCAGTTCTTCGAGATACAGGATATGGGCGCGGGCGTTTTCCAACTCGGTGCGCACCTTGTCGAATTCGGCCATGATGGCGTTCAGGGTTTTCTGGACTTTCGGCGTCGCCTCGGCCAGCGGAATGCCCATGATCTCGGTAACGTCCGCGATTTCGTGGCTATCGACCGGCTCCGGCGGCTTGGCTTTTTCTTCGTTGCGTCGTTTTCGCTGCTGCCCATGCCGGTCGGTGGGCAAAATCGCCCCGATCGCCGCTGGTTGGGGAATGTCCGCCATGACGACACCTTCCTGCATAACCGGAAAGTAAGGCTAACATTCACCGGGGGCGCTTGCAAGGCGGGCCGTTGGCCCTATAATGCGCCGCTTTCCGGCAGCCTAACCAGACAGGAAAGCATTTAATGATAAACCCGGACCCCGTCGTCGGCATCATCATGGGCAGTCAATCCGACTGGCCGGTCATGGGCCGCGCCGTCGAGCGCCTGGATGCGCTGGGTATCGCCAACGAAGCCCTTATCATCTCCGCTCATCGCACCCCGGAACGGCTGGAGCGGTACTGCCGTTCGGCCCGTGATCGCGGCATCAAGGTAATTATCGCCGGCGCCGGCATGGCCGCCGCCCTGCCCGGGTCGGTCGCCGCGCTTTGCCCGCTGCCGGTTCTGGGGGTGCCCATGGAAGGCCGGATGATGGGTGGCCTCGACGCCATGCTGGCGATGACCCAGATGCCGTCCGGGGTTCCCGTCGGCACCCTTGGTCTGGGTAAGGCCGGGGCCGTAAACGCCGCCCTGTTGGCCGCCTCGATCATCGCCTTGTCGGATGAAAAAGTCGCCAGGGCCTACGACGGCTTCCGCACCGCCCAGACCGCCGCCGTGCCGGAATATCCAGAAGACTGATTACTTCGGCGGGTGCAGCAATCCCAGATGGTCGATCAGGCCGACCATGCGGGCCAGGGTTTCCTCGCGATACCCGGCCACGTCCATGTCGTCGAAATTGTAGAATCCCTGGCCGGCGCCCATGCCAATTTTGCCATCGGCCATATTTTTAGCGACGATATCGGTCGCCGCGTAGCGGTCCGACTGTAGGGCATCCGACAGGTATTTCGAGGCGTAATAAAGGATGTCGCCGCCACCCCAATCGATGAATTCCAGCATCCCCATGCTGGCATAGCGAATGCCGAAACCGACCCGCACCGCCTTGTCGATATCCTCGGCGCTGGCGACTCCTTCTTCGACCATGCGGGCCGCTTCATTCATGGCCACGGTTTGCAAACGCGGGATGATAAATCCGGGTGAGGCCTGGCAACGGACCGGCACCTTGCCGACGGATTCCAGAAACTCGATGAAGGCCCCGGTTACGGCCTCGTCGGTGGCCGCGCCGGGGCTGACTTCGACCAGCGGAACCAGATAAGCCGGGTTGAGCCAGTGGGCGTTGAGAAATCGCTCCGGGTTATTCATGAACCGGGCCAGACTGTCGACTTTTATGGTCGATGTGGTCGAGGCGACAATGGCCCCGGCGGAAACATGGGCGCTGACGGTTTCGAGGGCCTGGCCCTTGGCCTCGATGATCTCCGGCACGGCTTCGAAGATAAAATCGGCACGGCCCAGAATCTTGGCCGCGTCCGGCCTGCCGGCGCCGGTAATTCGATCCGTTATGGCCGCGATCCGATCTTCTTCCATAACATTTTGCCGGGCCAGAAATTGCAGATTGCCACGGATTTCCGAAAAGGCCTGTTCGAACAGGGAATGCCGGTCATCGTCGGAACGCTCTTTCAGGTCTAG
>VAPL011035798.1_pt1 | contig 15126 bp, 8 predicted proteins | sample 3395061 | NCBI WGS metagenome assembly VAPL01 (sample SAMN08290444, study PRJNA428436) | hydrothermal vent metagenome | isolation source: Deep-sea hydrothermal vent chimney 2 | place: Pacific Ocean: Juan De Fuca Ridge | depth 2182 m m | reverse complement strand
GTCAACTGCGAGTTGTCTTTTTTCTCGACCCAGGATTTTTCCCAATAAAACCGATAGTTTTCCGCTTCGCCAATTGAAATATAGGCGATGGGGGTCATTTTGTTTTCAATGAGGTGTTGCAGTTGGTTTTTGGGGAATCTTTTTTTGTCCGATCCATTGCCGGAATAATCTATGACCGCCAGGGAGAACCCGGATTTGGCCAGGTCGTCAATCTTTGGGTGCTGAAGCTGGTAGACCCAACTTGAGTTCGGAAGGTTCCTTTTTGCCAATGGGTTGCTTTCTATATTTGCGCAAGTCAGGGTGAACAAAAAAGGAATCAAAGCCAAAATTTTGCAGAATTTTCCTGTCATTGATGGTCTCATAGTCAAATCCTAAAGGCTGTTGGTTCTCATGATACCGATGAATTATTGCCGATGAAAGTCTGGAAGGGAAGACTTCTGAGGTAATAATAAGTCACCCCATAGGATACGGCAAAAGTCACTATTGAGGAAAGGAAATACCCGTATCCATAAAATGGAAAGCCCAGTTCCAGGGTCGCGTAGGTGAAAATGACGTTGGTCGCCAGCAGGAGAAAGTTGAGCCACATGGCGACTTTGCGGAAATCAAAATAATACAGAACGATGAAAATAAACATGGACATGATATGGAAAAACGCTCCCAGGACTCCCAGTCTGAAAATTCCCATCATGAGAAAATTGATTTTTAACCAGATAAAAACGGAGGGCGCAAGAAAAATTGTCGCCATCGAGATCACGCTTTGAAACAGGAAAAGCCCTTTGAAGCTGTCAAACAAGTTTTGAATGATGCCTTCCTGGTTCTCACGAATTTGTTTGTAGGTGGCGTGCCCTTGAATCTCCTGGTAAAAATGGACATACTTTTCAAAAAAGTTTGTTTCAATATTGACAAAAAATATGGCCATTGAAGGGATAATGGTTAGATAAGCCAGAAACATGGCCGAGTCATAATTCGGGTACGATATGAACCCATTGGCCAGGGTTTGCCGGTAGGGGGATAACCACATGATCCATTTATCAGCCCAAATAGCCAGATTATAAAACAACCCGCACAGAGCGAGCTCCCAATATTTTCTAAAATACCCCATGAACCCGAAATGACCTTTACTCTGGTAGGGGTACTCCGCCAGAATTCTTGCCATCAAAGAAAATAATATGACCCCAAGGCCGATGTTGAACCCCCAAAACAGCCCTGTCTGGGAGAAAGCTTCGCCCAGAAAAAATGCGGATGCAATTCCCGTTATCATTCCGACGGCGAAGGTCATGCTGATGGAGTTGTAATCCTTGAGAGCGGTCATGAAAACAGTTGTCATCCAGATGCCGCTGATCAGGAAATAATTGGAAAAAGCGGCCAGCTTGATTTCCAGAGGCAGGTCGATGTAATAAAAATAAAATCCAACCACCAGAGGAAGCTGGAGGAAGAAGGAAAACCCCAAAGCTCCGATGAGAACTCCGGGAACTTCATGAACATCCTTCACATAGATTTTATCCGCTATAAAGCGGGTGACAATAATCGTTATAGGTCCGGAAAAGACCAGTGAAGAGGAAAAATTGTAAATGATGCACAGGCGGAAATCGTTTATTTCCGCCAACGTGGAAAAATTTTTTCCGAAAAGTGTGATGCTTCCCAGGGCCAGGATGGTGAACAACCAGGGGCCGGCAGTGATGATGATAGAAAACAGATATCCTGAGAAAAGCCCGGTCAAGTTATCTTTTTTGACCAATTTTCGAACGACAAATCCAATTCCAGCCATAACGGTTATATCTCCTGGAGTTGGGGAACAGGTTGGTCCGATAAGTAGCCATCGTACAATTCGTTATAACGGTCAATGAGATCGCATTCATTGTAATATAGCCGAACCCGTTCTTTCATAGCCTGACCGCATTGCTCGTACCAACCGTTGTCCAGGAGAAGGTCGCCAACTTCCTTTGCCGTTGTGGCGGGGTTTGAAAGAGGCGTTACGGCTCCTCCCGGTTTCAACCGGGGAGATTCGAGTTCGTTTCCCAAAATGATTTCCGCACAGGCGCCTACATTTGTCGCGACGGACGGTATGCCAGCGGCCCCCATTTCCAGAATAACGAGGGGTTGCCCTTCGCTGATGCTGGTGAGAACGTTGACTTCAATTTTATCCATGTAATCGGTCAATTTTACGCGCCCGGTGAAGGTAATGGTTTCCTGCAACCCCAAATAATTGACCATTTCCATGCATTCTTCAAAATAAGGTTTGTCTTCATCGGTGGGCCCGATGATATAGGCCATCAGGTCGGGAATTCTTCTTTTCAAAATGTCGCAGACCAGGATATAAGATTTTATATCTTTAATGGGAACCACACGGCCAATCAGCGCGATCGTTGGGCGGACGGGCTTTTTTTTGATGATTTTCGAGTAGGTCGGATAATCCACGCCATTGGGGATCACTTCTAATTTTTCAGGATCGGCTCCATCGGCTATTTGCATGGTTTGATTTTCTGGAAAAAGGGTGATGATTTTGTCGCTGGCCATGTAACAAACTTTGGAATAAGTTATGAATGTGTCGATCCATAAATCTTTCAGGTCTTTTTTAATATTGCTGAGATTGAGCCATCCCAAAGATCTTTGATGGAACCAGTCGGACATGGATATTTCTATTCTTCGCTCGTTGGTATAAATTCCATGTTCGGTGAGAATCACGGGCCGATCAGTTTCGATCTTTGCCCTGGCCGCCAACAGGCCTGCGTAACCTGTGGACACGGCATGGTACAAACGGGCAGGTGGAATGTCCGTAAGCAGGACAGAGTAGAGTCCGCTCATCAAACTTCGCCAACTCCAAAAATAGTCCAGGAAGGAACTTGCCGGATACTGGGCGTCGTTCATTTGAGCCACCATTTCCCATGCTTCTTTGGAATCCAGTAGCAGATGTTTGCCCAACTTGTTTTTGTGCGGCTCAAGTAATTTCAAAATATTTTCAAGGTCTTTTAAATTTCCATTTGAATGAATGTTCTCAAGCGAGCTTTCCAGGTCTTTGAAAAATTGTTTTGCGCGTGGAATCCGGGAACCGCCTTCAGGCAATTCTTGCAGGGTGACGTGGGTGACGCCTGTAATATTTTCAGGAAGTGTGTAACGGAGCTTGAGTTTTGCCCCCGGGGGCACGATGGTCAATAGATGAAAACTCAGATGGGGCATTCCCAGGATCAAATCATGGGTCCAATTGGAAACCCCTCCCGGAACGTAAGGATAGGTCCCTTCAAGGATGATACAAATATCCGCCTGTTGATCTTCAGAAACGCTCATACTCTTTCCGTTTTCAATATTGTTGTGAAAGCTTGGGTGTCAGAATGACCGGTATTTTTATTTGCATCTGATTCCAGCTCAGTATCGCTTTTTTGCCCAGCCCAGATCCTGATCACCTCAAACACGTCGGGTTGAAAAACCTGTTTGAATTCCTGGATTTCCTCGAAATGCAGTGCGGCGGTTTCCCGCAGTTTTTTAAATTGACCCATTTGGTACATGCATTCGAAATACCATGCATAAATTTTTGGGCTGATAAAACCCTCGCGAATGCATTCCTCAAACCAGTTGACAGCTTGATCGCTTTGACCGTGGCGCAAGAACATTCGCCCCAGAATGAAACGGATATCCAAGTCGTCAGGGTGGAGAAGCAAATACTTTTTACAGGTTTTAAGAGAGCGTAGACGAACTTCCTCTGCGCGAATTTCATCAAGAATGCCGCTGTATAGATATTCGTCATCATTCAGAATCTGGATTTTTAAATATTCGGAATTGGTGATTTTATTGTCCTTAAAACGTCTTTCCAATTCCATATTGCGATCCAAAAAATGCTGTTCAATCTTTGTCATTCCTTTTGCCGCGAGAACCCGGACAGACCCGTCGTCGTCTTCCAGCGCCTTGCGCAAAACGTGGGCGAATTTTCCGTGATGATTTTTTATAAGTAAAACGATCATGGCTTGCTTTTGTTCGACGGTGCCATAATGAAGTACATCAATGAATGGAATGACCGGATTGTTTGCCGCATGAAAATTTCTTTCATCAACCGCTTTGTCAAAGATTTTTTTGATTTGCAGATGTTCCATATCCGGGAACAAAGATTGATACCATTCCGAAAAGGGAGTTGCGGATCTTTTGAACCAATGATAAAGCCCCGACGTGACCAGAATCCCCCCTGTTCCAAATGGGCCTAAAACGGCAGTGAAAAGAGTTAAAAGGTAGGCCAGTTGCCTGCCATGCCCGGAATGATGCGTTAGGCCGGTCCAAAGGGCCAGCGTGACCACCACTCCCAGGTGAATCTCAGCGACGGTTGAAGAATCCATTCCTTGACTGAACCAAAGCTGGACCGCCCAGATTTCTATGCACAGCGCTATGGACGCCAGGGAGATAAAAAGAGCCGCATCCCGAAACGTTATTTCCGAAATGCGATTCATTTCCCCGGGCAGATCCCAGTCATCATTTTTATGTAGCGGATCCTTGAGCACTGTTTTCTCCAACGGATTTAATGGAAACTGAAAATTCTGAAAAACTTATATTTTCGGATTGCCGGTCTATTAGTGATTTCATGAGCTTCAGAGAAACTTCCCTGGCTTGTTCTAAAGAAATATTGGCTATGACCACGATAAAGTCAGAATTGTCTTTTTTGCCTTCAAAAAACAAGTTCTCATCGTCCAACAAGGCCCGCATCGTTTCGTGCAGGGTGGCTTGAATCTCCTGTTGCAAATTTTCATTGAGAATAAAATTTGCGGGAGGGTGGAGGATAATGCTTTGTCCGGAAAACGCGCCTTTATAATTGTGCAGGGTCAAAAACTCTGACAATTGTTCAAAATAATTATTTGAAAACAATTCCTGGTTGGGGTTAGCGTTGGAGTTGGCGTGGATCACCATGGTTTCATCCTCCATGGCCGACTCAGGGTCGAGCAAAGTTCCCAGCCATTCGCAAAGCTGTTTAAAGGTTTGCACGCTTTGTACATTCAGGCTCAAAAAATCCATGTCTTCGATCTTGAGCATGCCATAAACTTTTTTTGTGCCCGGATGGATCACCGGCCCCGCCAGCATTCCCTGACCTTGAAAGAATTCCTCGTCCTCCGGGTTGGTGATTGAAAGGATGCGCTTATGTCGAATGACTTGCTCAAATAGAGGAGACAACGCGTTGAACGTGCGGGTATAAGGGTCGTCTATGTCCCATCCAAATTGTGAGTTTGATTCCAGAACGGCATTGTCGAGAACGTACCAGGAACATTTTTTAGAGTTTGTCACCCGCTGGGTAATTTCCAGGATATTATCAAAAACCTGCTCCGGTCCCACCGCACCAATATTCAGGGCGGTCTGGTGGAGGGATAGCAGAAAACTGGATTGTCCGGATACATGGGTTTCCAGACGTTTTCTTTCGATGTCAGAAATTTCGCAGGCTTTACTGAATATCTCAACCTGCCTCTGGGATTTAGCCCATTTTTTTTTGAGTATTTTTCGTTCTTCAATGTAGCGGTCCCTGAATCCGCCAAAAATGACGGAGGAAACGATCCATATGACGGGTTGCTGCCAGGTATGAAAAATATAATCGTAGATGTTCTCAGAGAATGTTTGTTCGGGAATGTTGCCGATGATCAGGGTTGCCGTGGCAAGCAGGGCTGACGCCAATCCTTCCACCGCTCCATACTGCACGCTGACCAGTAGCACGATGAAGAAAAAGGGGTGCGGTTGCATTCCCCAAAAACGATCGCCCGCAAAAAAATAATGATCCACCACCAGAACTGCGGCTAGCAGAAAAATGACTTCCTTGAGAAAAGAAAGTTTTAAAATATTCATATGTTCAAAGACTCAAAAATCGGGTCGGGTATGGCCTGGTGTTCAATTCAGGGAAGTTTCCAAACCATGAGCGGAAACGATGTCCCTGTAAAAAATAAATTGGATATACCTATGATATGGCATAACTGTAAATAAATCAATGAGTTTAATGGGTTTTGTTAGTGGTTTTTGGCGTAATACTTACAGTTGTGGTAAATAGAAAATCCTTGTAAATCCGGGAGTTATAGTTGAACAACGGGTGTAGGGCTTGAAGTGGTGTTTTTTGCTTTTGGAGAGAGTTAAAGCGTTTCCTGTATTGGTTTTGCAAAGATCCCAATGGGACTTGGGCAGGCTCCTTAACGCGGGGGGAGCGAGTTGCAGGCAGGTTAAAATTTCCAGATCAGGAAAGTGCCAAATTGAGCGTATGTGTTGTTGGTTCCTCTCAGGGTTTCCTGATTGTATTCCGCATTCAGGCCGACTTCAAGATTGGAAAACGAATCATAAACCAGTTCAAGAGAGGCAAAAGGGCCTTTACTGTCTACCCGGTTGTCATAACTATAGCCCGAGGATAAAACGAACCGGATGTGATCGGTGATCTGGTCCACCAGTGAAACATTCCAGTAATGCGTCTGGGTGTTCTGGATTGGCAGGGGGTTGAAATTTTCGCCGTCAACGTTAATTCGCGTATCTGTTAAATTGACGTACTCTCCGCTCAATTGATACCCGACTGATAATCCCGGCCACAAAAGATTCAACTGGTAACGAAGTTCGAGCTCTACTTCAATCGATTCCGCGACGTTGTCGGCATCCTCGACGCCATACCGGTTGGCGCGGATTCCCAAGAATGCGCTAATAGGGTTTTTACTTTTGAATTTCCCGATGATGGGGCTGTCCCCTACATAGGACCATTGAAGTTGCAGACGATCGGCAGTCCCCTCATTGATGAGGCCTTCCACAAAATCCCAATAGGGTTCATGGTAGACGCCTTTCAAACTCACTTCGCCAAGGCGTAACTGACGCCGATGTTCCAGGCTGACGCCGGGTTGGGACTCTTGCCCTACAAGGGATAAACGGGTGCTCGCGAATTCATGCGTTTTTTCTACATAAGCGTCCCAACGTTGCCTCGTTCCCTTGAAAACCTGCAATTTTCCATCGATCCGGGGGCGGATCAAGCTGTCGTTTATGACCCGGTTTTCAAAACCAACACCCACCATAAAATCCGAACCATAGGATTGTCGGGCCATTGCCCGACTGACCCATTGGACCTCGGCATTGGTGGTGTCGCGAAAATACTGATCCACCCGGACCTGAGGACCAAACTGACTGCGCAGAAAACTTTGTGATTGTATCAGGTCGATAGAATCAGGCTCCCGGCGAATTGCGACCCCGTAGTGTTTGACCGCCTGTCGCCATCGGCCCAACCGATTTTCCACCTCCGCAAGGTCGGCCATGAATTTTGGGTCGTCTGGATAAGCTTTCAACAGCTTTGTGATCCCGGAATGCGCATCGAATTTATTGGTTTGCAACAGCAGAGTAGATTCCAAATGTTCGAGTTCCAGGTCGGCCTCGATGCCCTGTAGCTCTTCCTTTAGAGGGAGCTGTTTGATTTGCACAATGATCTTGTTTTTCGACTTTAAAACCTGGAAGGCCGAGTTTTGGGTGGTTTGAATCAATAGACTGTCATAACCCGCTTTTATATTTTTGACCCATACAGGAATTTCCGTACCAAATTGTTCGATGCCCGGAGTCTCAATGGGTTCATCAAACCTCAGTATCAGGTTATTGCCTTCTTGGGTATTTCCATGTTCCAAAAATTTTTCGAGAGAAGCCGCAGTGGTTTCAGGTTCACTTAATTTAGTGGGGAGGAGTGTTGTTTTCCCAATCTCTGCTTTGAATGCTGGAATGGATGCGGGCCATTGGAGGATGATTTTTAACTGGTTTTCACCAAAGGTTTGGTGGCTGAACCGGATCGTTTCGGCATATCCAATATTTGTCCAAACACACAGGAAAACGATCAGCCAGGGAAAAACCATGAAAATTTTGAGCATATGGATTTGAAATTTAATTCGAGCGGGATTTAGGTTTTGAAGAAAATTAGAACCAATTTCAATCATCATTTCCCGGTAAAACAGTTTTCAGAACTGCTTTTTGCGTCAAAAAAAGAATTCGGACCGACAATAAAATATCGCAAGGGCAAATATTTCAAACCCTTAACGATGAACCCAAAAAACCATCCCAAAGTGGGCCGAAAAAAAGCAGAGACCGAGTCGCACAAGGAGGCTCAACCCCTTTAAACTTCGGATATAAGACGATACATAAGGTTGATCTTTTGTAGCAGATTTTTTGAGGTATGCAAAGGAAAATCAGTGGTTTTAGGAAGAAAATGATTGCGGCAGGAGGTGCCTCAAGAGGGCAATATCCGCATAGGGAATCGGGTTTGATCGGAGGGGAATTATTTAGCGGTCAAGGTCAGCCATTTTTGCGCTTGTTCAAAATCACCGACTCCCATGAGGCAGGAGATATATTTTACCCGGAGTTTTTTATCCGTGGGCGAAACTTTGAGAAGGCGTGCGTAAATAACGAGAGCTTCTTTTTTTCTTCCCAATCGTTCGAGAGAGATGGCCCTGGTCATTTCCATTTCGGTGTTCGGGGAAGAGTTTTTAGCGATGATTTCAAGGGTTTTCTGAAAAAACGGCAGAGACTTCGATGCATGTCCTTCCAGGTAGATGGCTTCGGCATAATAATAATTTGAGGCCCAGTCTTTTTCTTTTTTCGTCAATACTGGCTCCAGATATTTTTGCGTGTCTTTCCATCGATTCAAGTAAAAGGAGTTCCACCCCAAACGTGTCAAAGCGTTTTCATCTTTAGGACGAGTTATGAGGATTTTTTCATAAGCCTGGTTTGCCAGGTCAAGTTGGGATCGATCTTCCGCAAGCGATCCATAGCGCCACAACCGATCGGGGTTGGTTTCGGATTCCATCCATCGGGTTAAAGCGGAGGCAAAAATTTCATGATCTTCCAACTCTTCCATAGCCTGAACATAGACGGAAAACTGGTTGTCCGTTACCCTGGACGTGGGTTCCTGCATGGCAAGGCGGATGGCTTCCCGGGCTCCGCCGGCGTTGACCAGATGCCACAACCATTCGGTTTGTGCCTCCTCTTTTGACGCTTTTGCCCTGTCTGCCAGCCATTTTAGATCTCCCTTTGCAGGGCGCGGCCCCCAAAGAAACAGCAACTGCTCGACATCCGGATTTTTTGCGGAAGCCGTTTGGGCCAGTGCTTTGAATACGGCTAAAGCATCGGCTTTACGATTGAGTTCCAGAAAGCGAAAAGCGATTCGGCGTTTTTCATCCACAGCGAGGCCGGGGTGCTTTATGTGCATCCGGAAAAAATCGACGAGTTCTTCATTTTTTTCCAGTGTCACTAATGTTTCTTCGTAGGGATAGACCCAATCGCCTCCCTGCTGGTAGGCCAGTTGTTTCAGGTGCGGCAATACCTGCTTGTTGGCTTTCACTTCTAGCAGAGCGTAAACCAGTTCTTCTTTGCGTGACTGTGGGAGTTTGGGATCATTCAATTGCTGAGCGATTTGCCGGCTCAAATTTCGGGTGTTTCTGGTTTTGCCGATTTTGTCCGACTGACCGAGTTTCCCATACAAGCCCACCAGTTCGATTTGCTGGTCCAGCGTCATGTGAAGCTGGTTGTCTGCTCGTCGCACCCAGCGCAAAGAAGAACCTTTGTCTTTTAAGGCCAACATCAAGTGTGCCGCCAGAAGCGGGCGGGTTGTTAAAAAAGCATCGCCGTGTTTATCGAATATACCGCGCATCAATTCCGGGCGATTATTTGCCAGAACCTTTTCCGCAAATGTGATGAGCAAGTCGTTGTCTGCAACCGAATTGGGTGAATTTTTTTTGGGGGCCAGGAGGCGTCGGACCATTTCAATCTGAATCTTTTTTCCTTCCCTTAAAACCTTAAAGGTGACCTTGTCTCTGGATTGAAGCAGAAGCGTGTCATAGCCCGCCCGAATGGTTTCCAGCCAGGCCGAGGTTTCTTGCGTTAAAACATCCAGATCGAATGTCTCGATGGCTTTGCTAAATCGCAATAACAATTCATGACCTTCCGTCCCCGAAGGCATTTCCTGTTCATCAACCATCGCCTCGAATGAAACCACACTGGCCCAGTCCATGACTATTTTCAGACGATTGTTTGCAATCGCAGAATGAATTTTAACCGACTCCGCATGACTCATTGCCGCCGGTACAAGGAGGACCATTGCCATGAAAAACCCGGTCAACCATCCTTTGGTTTTATGTTTGATGATTTGCAGTGACATAACAGCCTCTTTAATTTTCGCGAAAATTGATTTAAGGGGAGCTCTAATAATTCGATATTTTTCTTTCAGGCAACTCGCGTGCCCTTATTTTATAAGGGCTGCTCATGGCCAAAAGCAATTTTTAGAGGCGCCCTTAATTTGAAATCATCAATTGTTGAGCTTTTTCATAGTTTCCTGATGCGATCAAACTGGAAATGATGTTGGCGCGCATTTCTTTGTCGTTCGGTCGTTTTTTGAACAATCGGTCATAAACTAAAAGAGCTTCCTGATATTTTCCCAAACGATGCAGGCAATGAGCCCGCGTCAATTCCATCGTCAAAGTGGGCGATGGAACTTTGTCGATGCTGATAAGCGACTGCTGATAAAACAAAATCGCAGTCGTTGATTTCCCCTGTAAAAAATCGGCTTCGGCGTAGTAGTAGTTGGCAGACCAGTCCTGCTGGTTTTTGTTGAGCAAGCGTTTGAAATAACCCTGTGCTTCCTGAAAGCGGTTTTCCCGAAAAGCGATTCCGCCTAGTTTTCTGAGCGCCTGCACTTCGTCGGGCTGGCCTTGCAGAATCTTTTCGTAGGCGGTTTTAGCGACATCCAGCCGGTCCCGGTCTTCCGCCAGTGTGGCGTAACGGAGCAATCTGTTAGAATTTTTTTCTGATCTCAGCTGATCGCGGGTTGCATTGGCGAAGTCGTTGTCATCGCGAAGTTCGCTTAACGCAATCAAATGGATCGCGAACTGTTGGTCTGTGACTTTATCGGATGGCGTTATAGAGGCCAGTTGGAGGGCTTCTTTAGACCCTCCTTTGTCGATCAAATGCTTCATCCACTCTGCGCGCTCTTTTCCTTTAGAGGCTTTTACCCGGCCCATGAGCCACAGTCGTGCGGCTTTTTCAGGGCGCGGTCCCCAGAGAAACAGCAATTGTTCGACATCGGCGCTTTGAGCGGGAGCGTTTTCGGCCAATTCCCTGAACACGGCCAGAGCGTCGGTTTTGCTGTCGGATTCCAGCAGTTGGAAAGCCAGTTGACGTTTCTCTTCCACCGGAAGGCTGGATTGCTTGATGCGCATGCGCCAGAATTTTATGACCTCCTGGTTTTGCCCCAGTTTTGTCAAAGTTTCTTCATAGGGGAAAATCCAGTCGCCCCCGCGGCTATAGGCCAGTTGTTTCAAATAGGGCAAGGCCTGCTTATGGGCCTTGAGTTCCAGCATGGCGTAGACCAGTTCCTCCCGGCGGGTTTCGGGAAGGCTGGGCGCTTGCAACTCAAGAAGAATCCGGTTCCTAAGTATTTTTGTGTCAAAGGCACGCCGAGCTTTTCCTGATCGTTCCAGTTTTGCGTACAAACCGGCCAGTTCGATTTGCTGATCCAGAGTCAAGAGTGGCAGGTTTTCCGCTGTTTGAATCCAATTCAAGGCGGAGGCTTCCTTGTCCAGCGCGAACATCAATCGGGCCGCCAAAAGAGGGCGGGGCGATAAAAATTCTTCGCCGTATTTGTTCAGCACCGCTTTTGCCAGATTATAATTTTTTGCCGTCAATTGTTTTTCGGTGGAACGAGAATCCCGCAGGCTGGGCTGACTGTCTGGTTCCATGACCAGTTCGATGAGATGGAAGGCCACGGGTCTGGGCAATCGATCGGCTTTGAACAGCCGGGTCAACCGCGCCAGGGATTCCTGACGTTCTCCGGCCTGAATTTCCAACTCGACGAGCAATTGCAGTAGATTGGCGTCCTGCTCAACCGGAGCCGCATAATCTTTTAGAAGTTGTAAGCTGATTGAGTCGTTTTTCCGGGATTTGAATAGGTCCAGATAGCGGGCAAAAACCACCGGATCAAATTTTCGGTCGAGCCATTTTGAAACCCGTTCCTTTGCCCGGTCTGGTTTTCCCGTGTCGAGAAGCAAGCTTAAGCGAAACTCTTCTTTGTCAGGCGATGCGGAGTCTGGATGTCTGGTTTCCAGTGTCTTGAGAGTATCAAGAGCGGAGGTGAAGTCGCGATTGTTTGCCTGCAAGTACGCAAGGGTCATATAATCGTTGGCTTTCCCGGAATACAGTTGCACCAGTCGCTCAAGCGTCTGTAATTGATTTTCCGGCTGGGCTTTTGCTTCGTACTGGGCGTACAGGTCGCGGATGCCCTTTTCGGTGGGCCACAGCCTTGAAAGTTTTTCCTGCTGGACTATGTATTCGTCTGTCCTCTGATCGTCCCGATACAAACCTGCGAGAACATGATTGGCCGAGTATTCCTGCGGGCGTCCATCAATGAAAACTTTTAAGACTTCGATCGCCTTATCGATATTTCCAAAGTAAATATGTAAATCGACCAGGGGCCTGGAGACCGCAACCGAACGGTCCCCGGCTGAAAATTGTTCCGCAAACTGGTAACGGGCAAGCTCGAATTCCCGGTTCTTCATGCGCATCAATGTCAATTCCGTATTTCCGGGAACGAAGGCCATGCTGATTCCCAGGCAGAGGATGACAATGAATGCGACCACAAGATGGCGTATCATAGGGCCGGCTGAACCTTGGTCAGGGTGATTTTTACGTTGTCAATGGCCTTGGACCCGAATTTGATTTTCAGAATTCCATCCGCATCGGCCACGGCGTTCAGCGTTTGCTGGACGCCCGTATCGCTTGATAAATTGAATTCGTATTGACCCGGCTCGGGAACTTTCCAAACCATTTCACCGCCTCCAAACCCTTGCGCTAAAAAAGTGGCCTGATGTTTGCGCGTAAACTCCAGGTTCCAGATATGCCAGCGTCCTTCTACGAGGTAGGGTTGCGAAGAAGCGGGCAGTTTGTTTCCCGGAGAAAATTCTTGCAACGCAATGACGGGGGCTTTCCGGGCTGTGTCAAGCGCGACATACAGGCTCCCCTGGAAATGCCGTTGTCCGATCACGCCCTGGGATTTTTCCATATTCACCGCAAGCCCGGTGGCGTCATCAAAACGAATGGTTTGCAGACGGCCTCTGTTTTCTATTCGCCACTTTTTCGGTCCCAGGGGAACAAAACGAGTCGAGTAAAAACCTTCCGCGATCTGCGCGTAATGACTGGTCGCAACCGGTGCGATCTCCTGGCTTTGCGCGTATTTCAAATTCTTCACCAGCGCGTTCAGGCTCGCGGTTTTTTGTCCTGAATACATATGGTAATAAATGTTGAAGGGTTTCAAACGGCGCGGAGATTCGGTGCTTTTTAGCGTCCCTATCAGATTTTGAAACCCGAAAAATTTGTCTTCCCACAACTCTGTATAAGTATTTTCATTGCTCGCGGACGTGTAGATTTGCAATTGATCTTCATTCTGAAACCCGATGGGAGAGAGCCATGAGCGCGATGGAAATTCGGAATCGAATCGCGGGTCGCCGCCGTTGATGTTCAGGACCTGGATTTGCCGGGTTTTTGCCAAAGCGGCGGGGAAGGGCGATGTATCCCCCGACCATTGCAGGACTTTCACTTTTTTCCCCGGGGGACATAATTTGTTGATGAATTCGATGGACCCGGTTATTTCCTGATCGAGATCAAACGGATAATCGAGATAGGCCCGTGGATAATCATATATTTTAGGAATGGGATTGTCTTTTTCCTTTGATTTCTTTTTTGCGGCTTGACCCGACTGGTTTTTCTTTACGGGAAGAAAGGGCGCAAATCTTTTGGCGATGGGGCTGTCCGGTTTTTCCTTTTTTTCCAGAAACTCCCTCCACTCCTTTTCCGCGCTGTAGTTTTTGTAATATTCCCAGTAAAACGGATGGCTGTAGGTATGGCTCCCCGCTTCCACTTGCGGAAGCGCCAGCATTTCTCTTGCATGGGCAAGGATATCCTCGGTGCCGTACCACTTGGGGTCCAGATCGCCGACGACCGGGGCCACGGTGACCGGCAGGTCGGGAAACGGTTCAAGAGCTTCATTGAAGATGACTTCTGCGGATAATTCTCTGGTGTCATGATATTTTTCGACTTCCGTTATGTTGCGCCAGCCGTCGCCGTCGATATGGCTGTAGTACATTCGCCTGCCGGAGAGCGTGGTGGTGTCCGGTTTGGGAAGGTCGTCCGTGGCAAAGGTCCGGCGAAAAAACTCAAACGGGTCGAGATACCATTGGTGGAAATCCTCGCGGTCAAGAATGGAATAACCGGGCGCCGCATATCCCCCATCAGGCCCGATCACGATCAGGTCGCTTTTCGCTGTATGGTTTTTTCCCCAGTTTGCGGAAAGAATGGCCGTGGTGGTTTCGTTCAATCGGTAAACTTGAGGGAAGGGAGGAAGGGCCCCCGTGTAGGGCCTCTCGAAATTCACCAACTGTTCATCCTGGTAAACCAACTTCACGTCATAAGTGACCTGCTTCCAGTGTTGCTGTGTTCCCAGCCCCAATCGACCCAGATAACGATCGACCAATGGCGGAGGTGTTTTTTTGCCCCGCGTGTCGGCATTGACTCCCAGATTGCCGAAAATGACCCATTTTATTTTATCGTCCATGAGTTGGTCGGCCCAGCGCAGGAACTCCGACGGGTTCGGCATCCGCTCCGAGTCAAACCAAGTGAACACTCCGCGAACATCTCCCAGATCTTTCAAAGGAGGCAAAGGTTTGTTGATGTCGAGGAATTTAAATTTCAAACCCAGGTGATTCAAAGGCATTTCCACATATTGGTGGGCGCGGGTCGTGCGAATGTCAGAACTTTCCTTGCTGTCGTAAAAAGTGATGATGGTTCTGGGGACGGAGGATTGCGCGGACCCGGTTCCCCAAAAAATCAGTACGATTAAAATGGAAAATAAAATGCCTCGTGTTTTCATATATAAAATGGCCTTGCCTTGGCAATGAGCAGAACTAGATTTACATCGGTGGTAGATAGAAACCGTTGAATTCTTTTATCTTATTGATTCTAAAGGGTAAGCAGGTTAATTGGAAACTTAATTTTCCCGAAAAGCGTTGTAATTTTGATGCCTGGATAAGGCCTGAGCGTGTTCCCAGAAAATAAGAGACGATTTTTCATCGGGTTTAGGTGAGAGGTGGCGTCAGTTGAAGTGGGATGAATCAGGGAGGT
>VAPL010872609.1_pt1 | contig 15128 bp, 13 predicted proteins | sample 3395061 | NCBI WGS metagenome assembly VAPL01 (sample SAMN08290444, study PRJNA428436) | hydrothermal vent metagenome | isolation source: Deep-sea hydrothermal vent chimney 2 | place: Pacific Ocean: Juan De Fuca Ridge | depth 2182 m m | reverse complement strand
TTCGGGGTACTTTGGCTTTACGAAAGTGTAAAGAAGTATTTTGGAAAGAAAGAGATTGCTGCTATTTTTGTTGCAGTGGTCAGCCTGATTTTGGTGCCGGCTAATATGGCCAAAGAGGAGTGGCCGTCGCATGACCGTGCCGGTAAGTTTTCGGCGCGTGATTTTGCGGTGATGTATCTCGAAAGTTGTCCCCCCAACGCCATATTGTTTACCAATGGTGATAATGACACTTTCCCGCTTTGGTATGCTCAGGAGGTGGAGGGCATCCGTACGGATGTGCGTGTGGTGAATTATATGCTTGCCAGCGGTTCGTGGTATGTGGATCAAATGTTTAAGCAGGAATATAACTCTGCGCCGCTGCCTCTTTCCATCTCTTCTGAAAAATATGATCGTGGTGCCATGAACTTTATCCCTGTTTATCCCATGATAAAAGGAGCCGTTTCGGTGAAAGACGCGATAGATTTCATTAAAAGTGATAATCCAAAGACCAAAATGCCTTTACAAAACGGTGATAAAATCGACTATCTCCCCGGCAAAGAGCTGTTTTTGAAAGTAGATTCGGCAGCAGTTGTGAATTCGGGAACTGTTTCACCGAAAAGTGCCGGAAAGATTGTAAAAGAGATTCGCTGGAAAGTTACCCAGGGTTATCTTTACCGTAGCGATGTGATGTTGTTGGATTTGATTGCTAACAATAATTGGAAACGACCCATCTGTTTTGCCAATCCTTCCAGTGTAAGTAAGGTACTGAATGTGGAGAAATATAGTCATATGCGTGGAATTGTTTATCAGTTTACACCTGTCCCTGCCATGGATTATGTTAAAGGTGTTGGTGGTGTCGATCCCGGAGATTCTTACCGTATTCTCATGAGTAAAAAAGCACGATGGGGACGACTGAACATGCCGGATGTGCATGTGGACCGCGAAAGTTTCCGAAACTCCTTTATTGCCAGACAATCTTATGTCCGTCTGGCACAGGCAATGGTCAACCTGCACAAATATGATTCTGCTGTCAATGTGCTTGATAGAGGAATTTACTTCTTCCCCAACAGTAAATTCCCTTTTAGCTATTACACAATCCACTGGGCGTTGTTATATTATCAGTCGGGTGCCTTTAAAAAAGGAGACAAGGTTGCAACGGATATTTACAACCGTTACATGGGTGATCTGAGTTACTACAACAATTTGAACAACCGGTTTATTCCTTATTACAACAACAATATCCGGGAGGCTTTGTCAGCGCTTCAGCAACTGTCGCGTCTTGCCAAACAATATCATCAGGATACATTGGCACAGAGGTTTAAGAAGGGATTCTACAACCAGTTAAAGATGATGGAAGGAACCATAAAGTAAACTTGATGGTTTATCAATTTACAAAAGCCCTGGAGATTAAACTTTCAGGGCTTTTTGTTTGCCTGACCATATCAACATGATAATACCCAAAATAATCAGCGGAATACTGAGTAATTGCCCCATATCCAGCAGCATGTGTTGTTCCCAGGCTTCCTGAGGCTCTTTGAGAAATTCGATGAGAAAGCGGGCTGAAAAAACGAGGAGCATAAAAAAACCAAAGAGTTTGCCCGGTTTTAAATTTTCTGTATGTCGCCAGTAATAACGATAGAGGAAAAAGAAAATGAGCAAATAGGCCAGCCCCTCAAAAATTTGCGTCGGAAGGTGTGCTCCAATGGTATATTGTGGCTCAAAAGCACGTTTGAAAACGAAGCCAAAGGGCAGAGTAGTTGCTTTGCCGATAATCTCAGAATTCATAAGATTCCCCATTCGGATAAAAAATCCTGCCAACGGAACGACAATGGCTATTCGGTCAAGCACCCAAACGTAAGAACGATGTTGTGTACGGGAGAAAATATACAGCCCCAGCAAAATACCAATCGCTGCTCCGTGACTGGCCAGCCCACCATGCCACACTTCTAGAATCTGTATGGGGTGAGCCAGAAAATAGTGAGGTTCGTAAAAGAAAACATGTCCCAGCCGTGCTCCAACCAAAGTGAATACAAACATATAAGTGAACAAAGTATCCGTTTCTTTTTCATCAATATTTTCTTTTTTAAAAATTTTGAGAATGATGAGATAGCCTGCTACAAAACCCAGCGCAAACAGTAACCCATACCAGCGTAAAGAAAAACCACCGATAAGTGGAATTGATTTCGAAAGGGTAAAGATATCGGGACTTACATTCCAGATGATGAAATTTGGCAACATAGTAGTAAACTTTCTGCAAAAGTAAGAAAATAGGCAGATGCGTGAATGAAAAAAGCCGGGGAGATTCTATCTCCCCGGCTTTTGGTGTGTTTGCGACAAAGCTAATTCTCATTGTCCATTTTACTCATTTTTCGGGCAACGAAATAATAGATGATAAGGCTAAGCCCGGCGAAAGTGAAAATACTCATGGGATAGGCAACCCCCTCTTCAAGCGGGATGCTTTTTGAAAAAAAAGCGCCAAACATAATACCTACACCGATACCTACCAGTAACATACCGGAAGATAAGGTAAAGTTCTTCCAGTTATACTTACGGTTGGCGTTAAACAGGGAAGCGTCAGCACCTTTATCGATGAGTGAAAGGCGCTCCTTGTTGCGGGTGGTAAGGAAAACATAAACAATTCCGAAGATTGTTGCGAAGACGATAAGGGGAACTAAAATATTGTCTGCCATTTTAATAAATTTTAAATGAATAATTCTGATTGTTTGTCTCTATGACGCCAAATTGCCAATCCGGTTACAGCCGAATGCACTATTTTTACCATCGGCAGCACACAAATTTTTAAATTAAAGTTGTAACCCGGGAGGATTTCCGGCGTCAAATTCACAATGGGGAAAGAACGTAACAGGGAAGATTTGCATTGGGTGCAGGCGGTATTGCAGGGTGATACCCATGCCTTTGGTTATCTTGTCGATCGTTACAAAGATTTCGTTTATGCCTTGTCATTCAGCCTGCTAAAGCATAGGGAAGAGGCAGAAGAGGCGGCTCAGGATGCTTTTGTGAAAGCGTTTCGCTACTTGTCCGGGTTTCGGCAGGATGCCAAATTTTCCACCTGGCTCTACCGAATTGCCTATAACGAGTGTATTACAAGGTTGAGGAGGCGAAAAACAGCGCTTCCCGTGGCTGATGGGTGGGACGAACAGCATTTGGCTGAAGAGACGGAGCCGGGTGAAATGCCGTGGCACGAACGCGAAGAACGATACCGCCAGCTACATGGAGCTATTGATGAACTTCCGGAAGCGGATCGCACCCTTGTCATGCTTTATTATTTTGAGAAACTACCGGTGGAGGAGGTTTCAGCCATCACCGGTTTGGGTATTTCGAATGTGAAAACTAAATTATTCCGGACACGGAAAAAACTATATGACAAACTTTTGCGTTTAAATGGGGAGATGGCTTCCCGGAAAGGAGAAAACAAAAAATGAAATATCAGAAAAATATTTCAGAAAAAGAGATGGACAAACAGTTGGACAGCTTGTTTTCTGCTGTTGGTACGGAACATGCCCCGGCGGACTTTACGCGGCATCTTATGCAAAAGATAGAACGGGAGGAAGTTTCCGGATTTGTTTATCAGCCGGTTATTTCAAAAGCTGCCTGGATGGCCATCGGTACGACTGTTGCTGCCATTCTGCTAGTGGCTGTTTTCCTGTTTCCCGCTTCAGGATCTACACCTGCCGTGATGCAAAAACTAACCGGAATTTTCAGTTTTCAGTTTCTGGATGGGAGTTTGTTTCACTTTGAAAATCGTCTTTTACAGTTTTTATCCGGATCGCATGTGCTGCTTTCCGTTTTGGCCGTTACGGTGGTGATAGGTTGGCAATACCTTTTCATGTGTGGCCGGAATACCGGAAAACGAAAAGGAATTTCAGGAATGCTGTTTTTTTAAAATAAGAACTTTCGTGGGCTAAACAAATTCTTTTTCCAGCTGTACTACCCATTTTTTGATACGTTCTGCGGTTTTTTCCTTTTGGTTGTTTTCATCCAGTACCAGCCCCACAAACTTTCCCTCTTTCTCTGCAAGTGAGAAATAATATTTATAACCTACGGTAGGCCATTCTCCAACCACAACCGACTTGTCGGGCAGACGGCAATAAAGCGTTCCCAGTCCGTCCACAAAACTCTCAGGGTAGGTTTTCTGATCTCCCAGTCCAAAAATGGCCACCTTTTTTTCTGAAAAATCAACCTCTTCAAGAGCATAAATCCAGCGTTCCCAATCGTCTTGCATTTCACCAATCCCCCATGCGGAAGTACCGAAAATCAGATAATCATATTTTTCCAACGCCTCTTTTGGCGCCTCTTTTACATCGTAAAGGTTAACGTCATATTTTTTAAAAGCCAGTTTTATTTTTTTGGCAATATTTTCTGTCATACCGTAAGTAGATCCGTAGAAAAGTCCGATTGCTTTCATGGTAATTTAGATTTTGTATAAATAACATCGGCAAAAATAGTGCTTTTCTTTATGTGTAAACCGTTTACCGGGAACTTTAACAGAATATTATCTTTTCTGAACTCTTTCCACAGATAGCCTGTCGGTTAGCTCTTTTCTGCCAGCTCTTCCATGAGTATCAGGTGGTTCATAATGGCATAAACGCTAAGCCCGGATACTGTTTTGATTCCCAGCTTTTTGTTGATATTTTTCCGGTGCGTGTTTACCGTATGGATGCTCAGAAACAACTTGTCGGCAATTTCCTGATGGGTTAGCCCTCTGACAATCAGCTTCAGAATGGTTATTTCCCTATGACTGAGCTCCTTATGTGTTGTCCCATGGTTTTGATAATTTCCCGTCTGGAAACGTAATTTTTTCTCCAGCGTAAGCTTGTCTTCCTCATAAAACAGTATTTCATCATAATCGGCGGAGAGTTGTCCTTTATCCTCTTTTCGTATCAAAGCTATGACAAGTGTACTATGCGATGAATGTATCTTGCGGGGCAATGCCGCATTTTCTGAGCAAAGCGAAAAAGGATTTATGATGAGTAAATCGGGTTTGTATTTTAAAAGAATACCGGTGAGATGGGACTCGTCGCCCGAAAAGGATTTTAGAAAAGTAAGTCCCGGAATTTCCTGTACCAGTGCTTCTATTCCGGCTTGGATGAGGTAGTGTTTGTCAACGATGATAATACTCTTCATACTGTCCGCTTTAGTATTTCTTCCATGGCTTTCACTTTGGGTACCATGATCAAATCCTCAATACGGGCATGTTCATTCAGCTCCTTTTCCAGTGTAAACAGCTCACGAAGAAGCCGGTAGCCAGGCTTATCATTTTTAGGTTTAGGTAAATATTTTATGAGTATATTTTTCAGATCAAACAGCTTTTCTTCTATATTTTCGTGTTCGGCTTCATATTCCGAAATAGGGAAATCACTGATTTTTTTGAAGATGTCCTCATCAATATGGCTCTCTGAAACTGCTTTTTCCAGTTGAAGGACATAAGGATAAATAGTCTCCTCTTCCCGAAGGATATGCTTTTCGAGTTCTTCGGTATAGTCTGTAAAAAAATTACTGATCAGGTTAGATGTTGTTTTATCCAGCGGGTATTCTTCCGCCATTTTGGCTATAAGTATAGAAATTTCCGGCACTTTCTCTTCAAGAAAGTAGTGGTGTGCCTTTCTTAAATAATCAATAATCATGGTGGAGGGAAAATTCCGAAGCTGTTCCTGAGGAAAATAGTGTGTATCGTGAAAAGCATTTAGAATAGTAACAAAAAAGTCAATGTTGAGATGCTGATGCCGACAAATTTCGGCAATGTTATCATCTCCGAATCCCAAATGGATGCCGAAGCGGTTTATGATGGGAACCAGCGTATGGTCATGTAGGATCACATCGGCCAGTTTCATGTTTTCCTGAATAAGCATGGCTGATAGTTTTTGAAAATTAGAGGACAAAGATAAGCATTCGGCAGCTAATAAAAATCAGTCGCAGCTTTTTATTAGCGCCTCAATGCGTGCTTTCAATATTTTATAATTATTGGTAAGATGCAACCCGTAGTATTTTTCAGATTCCTGTAATGCTTTTTGCAGAGAGAATTCCTTTTGGCTACATGAATAGAAAAGAGCCTGATCTTTTAGCTTTTTTGCCAGATATTCCTGTTCCGGTTGACCGGGTGTGGGAACAAAAACAGCTTTCTTTCCCAGACTTACCAAATCCATCAGGCTGCTGTAACCTGAACGGCAGATAATCATCTTGGCCGACTGCATCAGTATGAGCATCTCCTCATCGCCCGCATGGGGCCACATTTCCAGACTTCCCCATTTCTTCTTTTCCGTCTCGTCCGGTTTTCCCGAAAGGAGTACTGCCTTTAATCTGGTTTTTTTCAGCTGATTGATGAGGGCTTCCTCAAAAATAGTTCGCTGGGGCTCGGGGCCTGAGAGCAGACAAAGTACGTCCAATTTCTTTTTGTCAGGTTCATTTGTTCCCATTTCAGCTCCTTCAAAACGGCTTAACGGGCCTATAAAAAAGCTATCTTTCAGTGGCATTTTTTTTATATGAGAGAGTTTTCCCGAAAGGTTGGGCTCGTTTTCAAAATCGGGAACCCATAACTCATTGTGCCTAATGACAAATCGGTTAATCATTTTTCTGACCACCGGTCGTCCGCAAGAGAAAATACCGGGTAGCAGAATGTTCAGCTGATGCGTCATAAAAACCGTAGGAACATTTTCTGACCACAGCTCATACCGGTTGTCGGAGATAACTGCGTCGATGCTTTGTTCTTTAATAATTTTCTCCAGTAGCTTGTGGGCTTTGTCTGCTTCCTTCAGCATTTTGGGTATGGCAATCGCCATTTTAACAGGCAGTGATCCCTGTTTATGGTACTTCGGTTCAAAACCGGGAATTCTGACCCAGTCAGCATCGGGAAACTGTTGCCGGAGAAAGGCCAGCGGTTTGTTATCGGCACCCAAAACAGGTTCGGCACCAGCCTGCTGCAACAGCCGGATGATGGGAACTACCCGTGTGGCGTGACCCAGTCCCCAGTCCATGGGGCAAACTAATATACGCTTTTGTACAGACATTGGTTATTGCAAATGTAGGAAAAGCAGCGGGAAGGGAAGAGGAAAATCTACTGCCATCAGGGACTGGTTGTCTCCTGCAGCTTTTCTTTCGGTTTCTTTTTGGAAATAATGGGAATCCCGAAACTCAGCATGAAAATGGAGTTGAGTCCTCCGTAATTTCTCCATTCTGTGTATCTTTGCTTTTTATATAAGGAATAGAGATGAAAAAGACTTTTGCAAACACGGGCTTGTTGTGGCTGCTGGTGGTGGTGATTTTGGCTCCCGGTATGCTCCAGGCACAAAACAAACCGGACTCGGTGGAGCTCCCCGGTAAATATCAGAATTATACCCTTTTGCCCAACGGCTGGAGACTTACTCCCGCCGGTAAACAAATTCCTGTAGGGGAGTTACCGCTTAATATGGTGGTTACTAAAAACGACCGGTATGCGATTACGTCCAATAGTGGAATGGGTGTTAACTCACTGTCGGTGGTTGATTTAAAAACACTAAAAGAAGTGCAACGGTACGTCGTGAGTAATACTTGGGTAGGATTGACTTTTGGCCCTAACGACAAACGGCTATATGTTTCCGGTGGAAACAATAATGTTGTGTATGTCTTTTCATTTAAAAAAGGAAAACTCACTCCATCCGATACGCTGGTAGTGGGGCTTAAATTCCCAAAGGGAGATATCTCACTCACCGGGCTGGCATATAACAAAAAGAAAAATCAACTACTCGCAGTTTCTCAAAAAAGCAACAGCCTTTATGTGATAGATTTGAAAAGCAGGAAGGTGTTAAAGAAAGTGGCGATGCCCGGCAAGTGCTACGATATTAAAATCAATTATGCCCGGACTTATGCTTATGTTTCCATCTGGGGGAAAGCCATGGTTGTGGAAATTGACTTGAGCAATTATGCCATTACCCGTCGTTATAAAACCGGAGATCATCCCAATGATATGGTCATTAGCCGCGACGACAGCCGGCTTTTTGTTGCCAATGCCAACAATAACAGCGCTACGGTTATTAATTTGAAAAAAAATAAAGTTAGTGAGACAATCCGTACGGCGCTGCTCCCCAATTTGCCTTATGGCAGCACTCCCGATGCACTGGCTCTGTCGCCGGATGGTGATAAGCTACTTATTGCCAATGCGGACAACAATTATCTTGCAGTATTTAGTGTGGAGAAACCCGGCTATGCCAGAAACCTCGGTTTTATTCCTGTGGGGTGGTATCCTACAGCTGTACAGTATCTGAAAACGGGAAAAATATTGGTTGCCAACGGAAAAGGAATTGCTTCACGTGCTAATCCCAATGGTCCCAATCCGGAAAAAAGAAGACCGGAAAACTGGCGGGAAAATTATACGGGAACCATGTTTAAAGGAACAGTTTCGGTGATCAATTTTCCGCAGAGTAAAGCGTTGGCTGAAATGAGCCGAAAAGTTTATGATAACACTCCTTTTGTTAAAAAGGTGAAAGAGGAAAGCAACCAATCCATTATTCCCAAAAGTCCCGATGGCAAAGGAAGTTCTCAGATAAAGCATGTTTTTTATATTATTCGTGAAAACAGAACCTATGACGAGGTTATGGGTGATGTGGCCGAAGGCAACGGTGATTCCACCCTTTGTTTGTTTGGCAGAAACGTTTCGCCCAATGCGCATAGGTTGGCAAAAATATACACGCTGTATGATAATTTTTATACTGATGCGGAGGTTAGTGCTGATGGCCATAATTGGTCCACAGCAGCTTATGCCTCAGATTATGTAGAAAAGCTGTGGCCGGTGAATTATGGTCGCAGAGGGGCCACCTACGATTTTGAAGGAGGGGTTCCTGCTGCTGCACCTTCTTCCGGATATATTTGGAACGATGTGCTTTCGCACGGAAAAACTTTCCGTAACTATGGAGAGTTCATGGCTTTTACACATTCGTTGAAAGGCCCTTTTCATCCCCGCGATTCTATATTGGTACCCTATACCTGCAAAGCTTATCCCGGTTTTAATCTCTCTTTTCCCGACCTGACGCGTTACAAAATATGGGCGCATGATTTCGATAGCATAGTGGCTATTGGAAAAGTCCCTCAGTTTAACCTGATCCGTTTGCCCAACGACCATTGTCGCGGTACGCGTCCCGGAAGTCCGACACCGGTGGCGTATGTAGCTCGCAACGATTATGCGCTCGGTTTGATAGTGGATAAGATATCGCACAGTAACATCTGGAAAAGTAGTATTTTGTTTGTACTGGAAGATGATGCCCAGAACGGGCCTGACCATGTGGATGCTCACCGATCTGTGTTGCTTGTTATTGGGCCTTATGTGAAGCGGCATTTTGTAGATCATACCATGTACTCCACATCCGGTGTGCTGAAGACCATGGAGCTGATTCTCGGTCTTCCGCCCATGACACAGTACGACCTTGCTGCACATCCTGTTTTGCATTCCATCACCGACACGGCTTATTTAAAAAGTTACAACGCTATTGTCCCCAAAGTGGATATGAATAAACTGAACACAAGGTATTCGTATGGTGCCAAATTATCTGAAAAGTTAAATTTTTCACGTGAGGATGCTATTCCCGACGGAGAGTATAACAAAATTATATGGAAGGCAGTAAAAGGAGCTAATGCTGTTGTTCCTGCACCTGTTCATAGTGCGTTTGTGAGTGTAAAAGCTGCTTCGGATGATGACGGTAATGATTAATGTGGTATTTATTCTCTCTTTCTTGCCATACTAATCTGAAAAATAAAGCTTTATCACCGGCTGATATTTTTTGTTTAGGTGTGGTTTATAGAAGGAATAACCTTCCAGTCATCTCTGACCCGGGGAGTGGTTCAATAATAAACCCGTACGTAAGCCAAGGCTCTCGTACGGGTTTAAGCAACTTTATACTCGGAATAGAATTCCCAAATTAATCAGACCATCAGTTGGTTAGAATAAAAACCAAAACTGTAGGTAAATAGAGTTGTTGTCTGAAGCATTTCTTCCGGCACCATCGTAATCTGTTTTGGCTCCGTTAAATTTGCTATAGGCAACATATTGCAGAGAGATTTTAGTATTTGCCCAAGGTAAATAATCGAATTGAGCAAGAATTCCGCTACTGTTTGGTGTTCCTGTTCTGCTTCCTTCCATGTCGGCAGGGGCATACAGAACATTATCAGCGGTACCGGTTGTACTAAAATAACCCAGGGTGAAGTTGACGCCAGCTTTCAAAAATACGCTTCCGTCACATTTAAAAGTATTCAATTTATTGGAAAGATTTTGGCTGTCACCAGCATCGTGTGAAGCATTAAGCGTTTGCTTTTCAGCAATGTAAGTAGTGTGAAAAGTAAACTGACCATGTGAAAACATGTATTCATATTGTAAATCAAACGCAATATCGGCATATTTATCTGTCAAGCCGGAAACCCCCATGGGAAACATACTTGTTGACATTCCATAAGTACCTACTTCGAGATAAGATTTAGTCCATTGATGTTGAATAGCAAGTCTCCAATAAGGAGCAATTCCTTTAATAACGCCGGCTGTTGTTGCATCCGGGGGAAGTGCTGATCCAAGCTGGGCAGTACCATAACCTGTAAATTCAAAGTAAAAAAGATTATTCACGAGTCCATAACCACCCAAACCGGCAACCGTACCACCGAGATTTTCAATCATGGGTGCTGCACCAGGTCCGGGAGCTACTCCCGAAGCTGTATAAGGAAATCCCCAGGCAGCTGTTGTGTTCCAAAGATCCTGAACTGTAGGATTATTGTTCAGTGTAAGACCGTAAGTGAAAGGAACTTTTCCGTTGCTGTGATTTGAATAGCGAATATCAGTATTGTCCATACCGAAAGTTCCTGATTCATTATCCAGTGTAATCTGAATAAACGCTCCTATGTGAGGTGTGATTTGGCCGCCATAGAACAAACTTAACTGTTGAGGAAACTCAACATTGTTATTTTGGGTTCCGGGAATCGTTTTGCTGACATGTGTAATACCGGTTTGGAACATGGCAGAAATAGGAGAAATACTCAGCAGGTTAAGAATTGCACTTTTCGAACCATCCTTTTTTACCTTTGACTGGTTAATGGTTTTTATGCCGGTAAGCGTATATCCGTTGAGTTTAAAATTTCTCCCAAAGGAGGTGAGCTCAGGAAATACCGTATGGCAGGCAGAACAGGATAAACCCGTTTGCCGTGCAAAACTCGGAACGGCTTGTACTGTTCCGGAACTGGCTAATAAGAAAAGAAAGAAGACGAATCCACCCACAAGTGAAAGTCCGTTTTTCTTAAGAAAAGATACCTTTTTGGTTTTCTTTTCTTCACATGATAATTTTCTTTCCATAATTTTAAGAATTTGTTAATGTTGAAATAACTGATTTTGTCTGTATTGAAGTCTTCAAAAGCTGGCGCTGCAACTCTCATCAACTTCAAATAAAGAACGTGGTAAATTTATTCTCACTGCTACAGTTATAGTGTGACTTATGTCACATATGTATTTTGTTGTTGCGGGTTACTCGTGGTAATATATTGTATCATAAGTTAATAAATGTTAATATAGACTGTCTTTAAATTAATACCTGAAGTTTTAGCTCTGTTGATATATGAGAAAATGGCAGAAAATATATTGCGAAAGGTGTGTCAGGTTGTAGTTTTCAGTTATCTCAATAATAAACCCCTCTGGAAAACCACTGGTTTTCCAGAGGGGTTTGCGCAACTTTATTAAGAAATAATAAGGTCAGGAAAAAATCAGACAATTAAACTGCTAAAACAAAAACCAGAATTGCAGATAAATAGAGTTATTGTCTGAAGCATTCCTTGAGAAATTATCATAATTGGTTGAGGCTCCATTAAACTTATTATAAGCTGTGTAAATAAGAGAGATTTTGGTATTTTCCCATGGCAGGTAATCAACCTGAGCCATTATACCACTACTGTTTGGAAGGCCGGTACGGCTTCCGTTTACCTCTCCGGGTGTATAAAGGATATTATCAGAGCTACCGGTATTGGTAAAATAACCCAGTGTAAATTTGCAGCCTTTCCGCAGGAAAATACTTGCGTCTGTTTTAAAAGTATTCAGCTTGTTTGATAGGTTTTGGCTGTCTCCGGCTGCATAAGAAGCGTTAAGCTCCTGTTTCTCCGTAATATAGCTGCTATGTAGGGTCAATTGACCCTTTGCAAAAGAATACTCATATTGAAGATCAAATCCAAAGTCAGTGTAATTATCTGTTGCCCCTGAAACGCCGGTAGGGTATAGGTGCGTTGACAGCCCGAATGTTCCGACAGCGAGATAACTTTTTGTCCATTGGTGTTGAATGGCAACACGCCAGTACGGACTTAGTCCTTTAATCGTCATCATGGATGAATTGTCGGGAGGGAAAACTGTTCCGAATGGTGCTGTCCTATATACGCTAAAGCCCAGATAGAGCGTTCTGCCAAACAACCCGTAGGTACCAGCTCCCACTGTCCCCATAAGGCCTCCTTCAATAATAGTACCTGCTGTTGGGGCCGGTGCTGTACCCGAAGCGGAATAAGGATAGCTCCAGGGTGAAGCTGTATTCCATACATCTCCCATCATTGGGCCATTATCCAGGGTTAAACCATACAGAAGTGGCATTTCCCCCAGCTTGGCAGTATTGGTATAACGAATATCAAGCATATCAATTCCAAAAGTTCCCTCATCGGCCTCCATGGAAATTTGTATAAAGGAACCCAAATGTGGTGTGATTTCACCTCCATAATAGAGACTCAATGTCTGAGGAAATTCAACATTGTTATTCTGTGTTCCAGGTATGGTTTTTGCCAGATGCGTATATCCGGTTTTAAATGCCATTGATATTTGCGGGATATGAAGTAATTTTAATACATCCCTGCTGCTTTTGCCTTTTGAAGAAGGCTCTTTTTGAGTAATGGTCTTTATGTTCGTCATAGTATAACCATTTAACTTAAATTGTCTTCCAAAAGAAGTGAGTTCCGGGAATACCGTGTGGCATGCAGAACAAGATAAACCTGTTTGCCGTGCAAAACTCGGAATAGCCTCAGCTGTTCCTGAACCGAGTACTAAAAAAAGAAAGGCGACGAATCCTCCCACAAGTGACAATCCGTTTTTTTTAAGAAAAGATACCTTTTTGACTTTCTTTTCTTCACATGATAGCTTTATTTTCATAACTTTAAAAAATGTTAATAATTAATTATAATATTTTTTTTTGATTAAACTTTCCAATTACAGGCTGTTATAAACATTTTATAACTTCAAATAAGTTATTTTGATGGCAAATTTATCCCCCTCCTGACATTACATGTGTGACATATGTCACATAAGGATTTTGGTGACGCAGGTTGCGTAAAGCAAAATCCTGTTTTATAGGTTAATATCTCTTAATGCAGACTGTTTATAAATTAACAATTTAGACACAGTATAAACACCTGCTCTATATTTTACGTAAAAACTGTTTAAAGTGAAATGTGGAATTGGAGTTGCTATATGCTGTCAGTCAATGTAATGCTAAGTTTCATTTATTGCTGTTATTGTGAAATAAAAACTAAAGGAAAACCAATGAAAACAAGGTGTTTCACGTTAATTTCAGTTTAACTTTTTACAATCTCATTTGATAAGCAGACAATTCTGCGAAAAGCAGCAGCTCTCCATTTTAGTTTTTTCGTTATCATTGCAGCTCAATAAAAGAGATGAAACGCTTATTGCTTTTTACAGCTGTGCTGGCCGTGATAACGCTGGGTTCGTGCAATAAAGCAAATATCAATCCCAACGACCCTCGTGCGGTTATCCGGATTGATATTGACCCTAACTCGACCTTTTATCAGGGGCTGAATGCTGTTGGTGGCTGGATATACGTGGCTAACGGTGACCAGGGGGCTTACATCGGACAGGGATCACGTGGTGTGATTATTTACCGTGCAAGCCAAAGCGATTTTAAAGCCTATGATCGTCTTCCGCCAAACAACCCCGACAAGTGTTGCACCGGAGGTAAGTGTACGCAATTGATTGTGGGAAAATATTATCCATTTGTAAAAGATGAATGCACAGGGAACTCTTATCAGCTGTTGGATGGCTCATTATTTGAGGGAGCCGGACGCTACCCTTTAATTGAATATCAGGCTGTCTATGATGGAAATTTGTTGCATGTTTTTAACTGACAAGTGTAAGGCCTGAAAGGAGCCCTCCCTTAACCGTTAAAAACTCCCAAGCCGTTTATTTACTCCTACAGGAAAAATTTGGCGGATTATCCGCATTTGGAATAGCCGCAGGCGTTGCATGTGAGACAGCCATCCTGATATGCAAGGGCGTCTTCGCCACATTCCGGACATATTTTGTCCACTGCCTTTTCACCATCCTGTAGATAACGCTTCAGTGCTCTCACCACGCCGTTTTTCCAGGTGTTGATGTTGTCTTCTTCCACGTTGAGATTTCCCACGAGGGTAACCACGTAAGCCAGTGGCATACCATGACGGAGAAGACCGGAAATAAGCCGGGCATAATTCCAGTAAGTTTTATCGAATGAGCGCGACAGTCCTTCTATGGTAATCTTGTACCCCTGCTTATCTTTAAATTGGAAATCGTAACGTGAATGTTCACCTTTTTTCTTATGCTTGATGACCCATCCTTTTTCTATAGCCGGCGGCAAATAGAAGTCATCCGCTTTTCCGGTAAAAATTTCGTAAGGTCGGCCATCGAGTTTTCCCACAACAGCAATCCATTTTTCATAATTATTCTGAAAACGCAGGATGTTGGCTTCCAAAACTTTAGGTCTATGGGGCGCACTGGTCTCTTTAAATGCATTTTCTTCTTTTTTATCATTACTCACCAGTACTCCGGCACGGGAACCTTCACGGTAAATAGTCATTCCCTTACAGCCGCTTTCCCAGGCAGCCATGTAAATGTTGCTGACCATCTCTTCCGATACGTTTTCGGGGATATTGACTGTAACGCTAATGGAGTGGTCCACCCATTTCTGTATTCTCCCTTGCATTTTCACTTTGTTCACCCAATTGATATCGGCTGAGGTAGCCTCATAATAAGGCGATTTTTTAATGATTTCCTGTAATTGCTCATCCGGAAGGTTTTTCACCTTGGCCACATTATAATCATTCAACTTAAGCCACAACTCAAATTTTGGATGAAACACATTGTACTCTTCCCATGCATCGCCAACCTC
>VAPL010150935.1_pt1 | contig 15152 bp, 13 predicted proteins | sample 3395061 | NCBI WGS metagenome assembly VAPL01 (sample SAMN08290444, study PRJNA428436) | hydrothermal vent metagenome | isolation source: Deep-sea hydrothermal vent chimney 2 | place: Pacific Ocean: Juan De Fuca Ridge | depth 2182 m m | reverse complement strand
TTTTTTCTCGCTGCAATCAAGCATGCAGTGGGTTGATTTTTTCCGGGTCGATACCGTACTTGTCAATGGCCTCAGCCACGGTAACAGCATCAATGCTACCCTCATCCGCCAATGCTTTCAGTGCCGCAACAACAATATGCACAGCATTCACTTCAAAGTGTTTGCGCAACTGGGCACGGGTATCACTGCGACCAAAACCATCGGTACCCAACACTTCGTAACGCGCCGGTATCCACTTGCGTACCTTGTCGGCATATAACTGAATATAGTCCGTCGCGGCGATCACCGGGCCCGCATGACCTTCAAGACATTGCGTAATATAGGGCACGCGGGCCTCATCCACAGGATGCAGACGATTCCAGCGATCACAATCACGCGCGTCACGGGCCAGCTCGGTAAAGCTGGTGGCACTCCAGATGTCTGCATCCACTGCCCAGTCGTCACGCAGCAAATCTGCCGCTGCAATCACTTCACGCAAAATCGCACCGCTGCCCATAAGCTGTACCGTTGTTGCTGAAGCTGCCTTGGTACTTTCTGCGGCGCGGAATTTGTAAAGACCTTTGATAATGCCGACTTCGGCACCTTCAGGCATGGCCGGATGCACATAGTTTTCGTTCATCGCGGTCACGTAATAAAACACATTTTCCTGCTCGGCAAACATGCGACGCATGCCGTCATGAACAATCACCGCCATTTCATAATTAAACGTGGGGTCGTAACTGATACAGTTGGGTATGGTGCCGGACAAAATCAGACTGTGTCCGTCCTGATGCTGTAAACCTTCGCCCGCCAGCGTGGTACGGCCTGCGGTACCACCAATCATGAAACCACGCGCCTGCATGTCTCCCGCTGCCCAGGCCAGATCACCAATGCGCTGAAAACCAAACATGGAATAATAAATGTAGAACGGAATCATGTTGACGCCGTGCGAGCTGTACGCCGTGGACGCGGCAATCCACGATGACATGGCACCGGCTTCATTGATACCTTCTTCGAGAATCTGTCCGCTTTTGTCCTCTTTATAGAACATGATCTGGTCTTTGTCCTGCGGTGTGTACAACTGCCCCACCGAAGAATAAATACCCAACTGGCGAAACATGCCTTCCATACCAAAAGTACGTGCCTCGTCCGGCACAATGGGCACCACGTTTTTGCCAATATTTTTATCACGGCACAACATGGTCAACATGCGCACCCAGGCCATGGTGGTGGACATTTCCTTCTCACCACTGCCCGCCAGCATCGCATCAAAAATCGACAACGGCGGAATCTCCAGCGGAGCAGCCTGTGTACTGCGCACCGGCAAATGACCACCGAGTTCTGCACGACGGGCATTCATATATTGCATTTCTTCGCTGTCTGCATCCGGTACATAATATTTACCGACTGCGGCATCTTCATCATTGAGCGGAATATTAAACCGGTCGCGGAAATCCAGCATTTCATTGTCTTGCAGTTTTTTCTGCGAGTGCGTGCGGTTTTGTGCTTCACCAGCAGAACCCATGCCATAGCCTTTCACGGTTTGCGCCAAGATTACCGTAGGCTGGCCACTGGTATTCACTGCTGCATGATAGGCTGCATAAACTTTATGTGGGTCATGCCCTCCACGGTTGAGTCGCCAGATATCCTCGTCAGACATCTTCGCCACCATGGCCTTCAGCTCCGGGTATTTGCCAAAAAAGTGCTCGCGCACATAGGCACCGTCTTTGGATTTGTAATTCTGGAAGTCGCCATCCACACATTCCATCATGCGCTGCTGCAACAAACCGTCTTTGTCCATGGCCAGCAAAGGATCCCAGTAACTGCCCCACAACACCTTAATCACATTCCAGCCGGTACCACGGAAGTTGGCCTCCAGCTCTTGCACGATTTTGCCATTGCCGCGCACCGGACCGTCAAGGCGTTGCAGATTGCAATTCACCACCCAGACAAGATTGTCGAGTTTTTCACGGCCCGCCAACGAAATGGCACCCAGGGTTTCCGGCTCATCGGACTCACCATCACCAATAAACGCCCACACTTTGCGTGCTTCGGTATTGACCAGGCTGCGATGTTGCAGGTACTTCATGAAACGCGCCTGATAAATGGACATGATCGGCCCCAAGCCCATGGATACCGTGGGGAACTGCCAGAAGTCATCCATCAGATGTGGGTGCGGATACGAAGACAGGCCTTTGCCATCTACTTCCTGGCGGAAGTTATCCAGCTGCTCTTCTGTCAAACGGCCTTCAAGAAAAGCGCGTGAGTACATGCCGGGTGAAGCATGGCCCTGGAAAAAAATCAGGTCGCCACCATGATCAGCATTGGGGGCATGCCAAAAGTGGTTGAAGCCAATATCGTACAGCGTCGCTGCCGAAGCAAAGGTGGCTATGTGCCCTCCCAGCTCACTGCTTTTACGGTTGGCCTTAACCACCATGGCCATGGCATTCCAGCGAATGTAGGAACGAATACGATCTTCGATAGCCTGATCACCCGGCAGTTCAGCCTCCAGATGCGTAGGAATGGTGTTCACATAGGCGGTATTGGCGGAAAATGGCAGATTGGCACCGGAGCGCCGCGCCTTGTCGATAAGCTGCTCAAGCAAAAAATGGGCGCGCTCGACACCTTCGTGTTCGATCACCGCAGCCAATGCCTCTACCCATTCCTGGGTTTCTACGGCATCAACATCCGACGTTTGTAATTGCTGGGACATATTCCAACCTCTTTAGAAATTCGTGCCTGCTTGATTGGCCAGGACACCCAAACTCCGTCAAAGTAACTTTGACAAAGTAAACAGAGGCCGCGGCAACAAAAAAGAGCCGCGTATGATCGTTGTTTTGTTAGCACAGGTCAAGCCAGCGGTGCGCGGACCCCAGCACAATCCTTGCGTACAAACCCATAAAAAACAATAGGTTAACGATCAATATCGGCACTAATACACGATCAAGGCACCGCGCGGACTAAAACCAGAGTCAGGACTCCACCGCAGTAATAACACAGATCATGCGCACCAGACGCCCTGCATCATCTTCAATCATCCTGCCACGCTGCCGCACACGCCCTGCTCCATGAGTCAGGCGGTGGGTTACATCAAAATCTGTTTCCCGGCTTTCAATGACCTCGGTCAGTGCTTCATCCATCCGAGCACGATCAGTTACCGCAACATATCCCAGCAAATCGTTTTTGTTACCGCGAAAACCATTTTTGCCCACTCCCAGCAGCTTTTCCGCGACATCGGACAATACAATTTCATCATCCACAATATCGAAATCCCAGGTGCCGATGGCAGCGACTTCTAATGCCAGACGCATACGTTGCTCATTTTCAACGATAGACTTGATCACCCCACGACGCACTTTGCTACCGGTACGACGCTCACTAAAGGAAGTCATTGCGTCATCACCATAACGCAGCCAGATCCAGTTCACATCAAAATGAGTTGCCACCGTTTTAAGATTATCGTATTCAATGTTGCCGCCCTTGGCCCACTTACCCACAGCCTGACCGGAAACCCCTACCACACGGCCAATTTCTGCGTGGGAAATATTGTGCTCACGAATCAGCTGGGTTAATCGACTGGCAAATGTATCTTGTTCACGCATGTGTTTCATCCTATGTTATTAGCAGATACCCCTCAGCGTATAAAAACGCTGCCTGACACCTGCTTTTATTTATTCCTTTAAGTCCTTCCCATATGCTTTTCGCTCTGACTCAACCCTGCCCCAACCCTGCCAGTAGCGCGCCGCGAATTCTGTCAGAAAATCCCTGTAAATGACAGTAATTTGTGATTCATTAAACAATGCTGCATCCCAGTGTATAACTACGTTATCTTCCAGTCCTCACCCCTCGGTTATGACACCTCCTATAACAGAAACTGCGAGTGAATTTTCACTGTTCAAGTGAACCTCTTTTTTCGTCCCCTGTTATGGCAGAAGGAGCAGCATACCCCTTAGGGCGAATCGCTACTGTATTCGTTATCCGACTGCACAACACACCATCCTGTCGATAAAAAGCATATTCAAACTGCGGGGTGCTACGACCACGAGCAGCAAGGTCATCACGAATCTGCTGATCGATAGCAGCATCAAATTCAAAACGTAATTCCAAATCACTATTGCCTTCAGCAACAAAATCAATATGCATGGCACGTGTCCATACCTCGTGCCCCGGATAGCGATGCGCACAGGCCAAAGCAGCAATGGGGTCAGCCAATGAGGCTTGGTAGCCACCAAACATACTGTTACTCATGTTGCGCGAAAAAGCATTCAGCGGCAGACGCAAACGTACGGTATGCCAATCATCGGTTAACTCTAGTACTTTTATACGCATCAGAAAAAAAGGGGGGAACCATTCCAGCCGCTGACGCACCGACAAAAAACGCAACCTGCGTAGAAAGGTAAGCACGTTCATTTGTTTTTCATCCCGGCAGTGAAATCACCCCAGTGCCACTGTAGTACAGAAATCGCTGCTAACGCCGCAGTTTCCGTGCGCAATACCCGTGAGCCAAGTCTCCATGGCACAAAACCGGCAGCTTCCGCCGTCGCAATTTCCTGTACTGAAAATCCACCTTCAGGGCCAATCAACAAACTCACCGCTCCTTGTGGCGCTGCTAACGTGGCAAAGTTTGTCTCAGCACGATGATGTAACACCAGTTTCAGGGTATCCATTTCTGCCATCTCGGCAATAGCCACAGCAAATGATTTCACTGCCTCCACTGTCGGCACCCGATTACGGCCACACTGCTCGCAGGCACTATTCGCCACCCCTTGCCAGTGTGTGCGGCGCTTTTCCTGCCGGTCACCTTTAAAATTGACCACCGTGCGCTCACTCAACACCGGCACGATGCGGGATACACCCAGCTCCACAGCCTTTTGCACGGTGAAATCCATGCGCTCTCCGCGTGAAATGCCCTGCAATAACACCAATTCCAACGGTGATTCCGATGAACACGCCACAAACTCACCCACTTCAATCATCGCCGACCGTCGCTCCACCGCATTCACGCGCGCGGCAAACTCCCCTCTTTCACCTTTATCATTTTCTTCACCATTAAAGAGCACCAACGCATCACCCACCCGCAGGCGCAACACTTTGGTGAGATGCACCGTCGCCTGAGCATCCAGCTTGATTGTCTGTCCACTAAGCAACGGCATAGGTTGGTAGATTCGGGGAATACGCACAAAACCTCCAAAGCATAAAATAAACCGCATTGTCACCCGACACGCCGCACTGCGCCAGCAGCAAACATGGCATAATGTAAGCATTCCCGAACACCCCAGGCTGGAACCACACATTTGAACTCATCCATCACCCAACTCACACTGACACGCCCCGATGACTGGCATCTGCATGTGCGCGACGGGGCTGCTATGGCTACCGTCATTGGCCACACTGCTCGACAGTTTGCTCGCGCCATTATCATGCCCAACCTCAGCCCGCCGATAACAACAACGGCACTGGCGCAGGCCTATCATCAGCGCATTCTGGACGCTCTGCCAACGGACAGTGATTTCCAACCACTGATGACGCTGTATCTCACCGATGACACGTCGCCGGGCGAAATTTCCCGTGCCAAAAACAGTGGCGTGGTGTTTGCCATTAAGCTGTACCCAGCAGGTGCTACGACAAATTCTGACAGTGGTGTTACTCAATTGCAGAAGACTTATTCTGCATTAGCGGCCATGGAAGCCTACGGTCTACCGCTGCTGGTACACGGGGAAGTCACCGATCCGGCGGTGGACGTATTTGACCGTGAAAAAATGTTTATCGAACAGCAGCTCATCCCTCTCACTCAACAATTTCCCGGCCTGAAAATTGTGTTTGAACACATCACCACCAAAGATGCCGTCGATTTTGTATTGGGAAGTGGCAATAACATTGCAGCCACCATTACACCGCAACACCTGCTACTAAACCGCAATGCCATGCTGGTCGGCGGCATGCATCCGCACAATTATTGCCTGCCCGTACTCAAGCGCGAGACCCATCGCGAGGCGCTGGTCGCCGCTGCTACCAGCGGCAACGCAAAGTTCTTTCTCGGCACGGACAGCGCTCCACATGCCAAAGGCGCAAAAGAATCTGCCTGTGGCTGTGCCGGAATTTACAGTGCTCATGCCGCACTGGAATTTTACGCCACGGCCTTTGAGCATGCTGGTGCGCTGGACAAACTTGAAGGTTTTGCCAGCCACTTCGGGGCTGATTTTTACGGCCTCCCGCGCAATACCGACAACGTCACCCTGGAACGACGCGAGTACACTCTGGCTACTGAAATGACTTTTGGCAACGAAACACTGGTGCCCTTTTTTGCCGGAAAAACACTGGCGTGGAAATTATCATGAACACTCCAACCGACCCTCCGAGCAAGCTTCCGACAAAAAACCCGGACGCCCCGGAAAGCCCTGAAGAACTGGCTGCATCCGCCCCAACAGGTGGAGGCATTGCTCGTCGCTTTCGTGGCTTTTTACCCGTCGTGGTAGACGTAGAAACAGCCGGTTTTAACGCCGACACTGATGCCCTGCTGGAAATTGCCGCTGTACCCATTCACATGGATGAAGCGGGACTGGTTTATCCTGGTAAAACCGTCAGTGCTCACGTCGAACCCTTCCCTGGTGCCAACCTGGAAGCCTCCGCATTGGCTTTTACCGGCATCGACCCCCATCACCCTCTGCGCATCGCCGAGCCGGAGGGTAAAGCGCTGAAAAAAATCTTTGAGCCCATTCGCAACATACTCAAAGGCTCTAATTGTTCACGGGCAATTCTTGTTGGCCACAACCCATCCTTCGATCTCGCCTTCGTCAAGGCCGCCGTAGAACGCACAGGCATTAAACGCAACCCTTTTCACCAGTTCAGCACCTTTGATACTGCTACGCTCGCAGGGCTTGTCTACGGCCAAACGGTGCTGGCCCGCGCCATTGCCGCTGCTGGCATTGAATGGAACAACAATGAGGCACACTCCGCCGTTTACGACACGGAAAAAACCGCTGAATTGTTTTGCGTTATTGTTAATCGCTGGAAAGAACTAGGTGGCAGCCCGATTTAACATTCTCTGCGTGAACTAAAGGCTAAATCACCCTGTTTTCATGCATATGCCGGCTGGATCTGAATAATGAAAATCCAACGCAAAGACGCGAAGGCGCAGAGAACGCGAAGGGTTATGAGGATAACGGGCAAATATCTCAACTACTATAGATCTCTGCGTTAGGTTTTATGACACTGTGATTCGTGGTCGAGGAACAGCCTGTTCCACCGAATGTAAACCAATGATTTTATTCGGTGGAATATTTTTAACACTTAATTCACATTTTAATTCTGACTGCTTTCCTGCTTGTCAACAAAATGCCCATGCAAAAAAACAGCCCTTTCGGGCCGTTTTTTTACGACTTGGGTGAAACCTTGTTTTAAGTGGCTTTCGCGTTTTCCGTTGCCTCTGTCACCATTTTTTTCAGCTCACCCTGCTGGAACAATTCCAGCGTGATATCACAGCCACCAATCAACTCACCGTTGATATAAACCTGTGGAAAAGTGGGCCAATCAGCATAACGCGGTAGATTTTCAAAAATCTCCGGGTCAGCCAACACATTGACATAGGCAAACTCCTGTTCACAGGCTTGCAGTGCCTGAGCAGTGCGACTGGAAAAACCACACTGCGGTAACTGCGGAGTACCCTTCATGTAAATGACCACCGGGCTGCTTTCAACTTGTTGTTTAATACGTTCCAAAACGTCCATTGGTTTCATAACCTCACTAGCTTTGTACTGAATAATTCACAAAAACAATGACAATGATCCTGCCCATGACGTAGGGAACGCTGGATCAAAGTCAGCGTTAGTGTAACCCATATTACCCGAGCATAAAAGTCAGGTATTTCCCCGAAATGCCTCCGCCGCCAACCTCTCCAACAACGATAGCCCCGCAGGCTCAGCCTGCCAAGGAGCATTTCAAAAAAAGTCACAAAAGCAAACCATTCAACCGCAAATTCCAGGTTAAAGATTTCTTCCTGACGGATAGGCAATTGCGGGCGGCTCGGTTATTATGCGCACTCTGCGATTATCCGTTGAGTAATTTTGTATATGGCCTCGATTCCTTGTCCGCATTGTGAGCAGAAAACCTTTGGCTGGTGGCACAAATACCTCACTGGCAAATGGGGGGTAGTGCATTGCCAGCAATGCACTGGCCGGGTGTGCGCACAACCCATAGTATTAGCCGCATTATATTTCTTTTATGTATGGGATGTAGTGCTGTTTGGCTATCTCGCCTATCTGGATTCGCTGTGGTACCTGCTGGCGATGCTTGTAGGCTGGTTAATTCTGGATTATTTTTCCGTGTATGTGCCACTGACGCCACTACGTTCCGCAAACGGCGCAGCATCCTCTAATAAACAACCTCCGTCCGCAGACCCAAAACAAAACCCCTGACCGTCCCATGGCGCGCGTGTTAGTAGTGGGCATTGCGACCCTCGATATCATTAACACAGTGGATGATTATCCTGAAGAAGATGCGGAAGTCCGCGCCAGCACCCAAGCCATGCGACGTGGCGGTAATGCCTGCAACACTGCTGTGGTTTTACAGCAATTGGGACACCAATGTAGCTGGGCGGGCACCCTGGCAGACGACACTAGCAGTGTAATTATCCGTAACGATCTCGCAGGTTATGGCGTAAATATGGATGCGGTACAGATAGTAGCAGGCGGACATTCGCCAACGTCGTATGTCACCCTAAACCAACGCAATGGCTCTCGCACCATTGTGCATTATCGTAATTTACCCGAATACAATCTGGCAGCTTTTCAACAAATTGACCTCACCGGTTTTGACTGGCTACACTTTGAGGGACGCAATGTGACACAAACCCGCGCCATGCTCGATATTGCCCAACAACAGGTTCCCGCAGTGCCATGTTCAGTGGAAATCGAAAAGCCGCGTGAAGCAATCAAGTCCTTGTGTGAAGGCACAAAGCTGCTGCTATACTCGCGCAGCTATGCACAATCCCATGGCATAACAAATAACGAAATGAGTAATCCTGTTGCTTTTTTGCAGATACAGAAGCAAACAGCGCCCACAGCAGAACATATTTGCAGCTGGGCCGAGCGAGGAGCCTGGGGAGTGGATCAGCAAGGCAAAGTATTGCATAGCCCGGCTGTAGATTTACCCTGCGTAGTAGATACCCTGGGTGCGGGTGATACGTTCAACGCAGCCATCATTCACGCCAAACTGGCTGGCCTGCCGCTGGCAGACTGCTTGCGTGACGCCTGTCAACTGGCCGGTCAAAAATGCGCCCAACAGGGATTTCAGGGATTGTGTTGAAACAGCATTAATTGATAGAAGGGAAAACCACAACCATGGCGGATTTTTTAATCATCGGCGGCGGCCTCATCGGTCTGCTGACTGCGCGCGCACTGAATGCCAGTGGTGCAAAGGTGGTCCTTGTCGAACGCGGCCAACTGGGCCAAGAATCATCCTGGGCGGGCGGCGGTATACTTTCACCTCTATACCCCTGGAAATACCCTACGGCGGTGAATGAATTAGCAACCTGGAGTCAAACTCGTTATCGCCAGTTGATTGAAGAGCTGGAACAAGCCACAGGCATTGATGCAGAGTGGACGCAAAGCGGGCTGCTGATACTGGATGGCGATCAGCGCGAGGCAGCTCTGGCCTGGGCACCCACCTGTGCCGCTGACGTGAAAGCCATAGACGCCAGCGCAATCCAGCGTTTGGAACCTGCGTTACCCGCAAACCACTCATCCGCCCTGTGGATGTCTCAGGTGGCACAGATTCGCAACCCGTTATTAATCAAAGCGCTACGTGAGGATTTACGGTTACGCGGCGTGCGTGTGGCAGAAAATACCGAAGTCACACACCTGTTATCCAAAAAAGGTCGTATCCGGGGCGTACAAACCGAATACAGCGAAGTAGTGGCGAACCAGGTCATCATTGCCTGCGGTGCCTGGAGCGCTGCCTTGCTTAAAGAGCTGGGTCAGGAGCTACCCGTAATGCCGGTACGCGGGCAAATGATTTTATTCCGCATGCAGCCCGGTCAATTGCAGCATATCGTGTTGTGGCAAGGGCATTATGCTATTCCCCGGCGCGATGGACGGGTACTGGTAGGCAGCACCATGGAGGACGTAGGCTTCGATAAAACCGTCACTGAAGAAGCACGCGATGGTTTGGCCCAGGCAGCCTATGAAATGGTGCCCGCCCTTGCCGATGTGCCCATGGAACGCCATTGGGCCGGTTTGCGCCCAGGCTCGCCCACGGGCGTGCCTTTCATCGGTGCCCATCCCAAAATCGACGGGCTATTTATTAATGCGGGGCATTTCCGCAATGGCGTGGTGATGGCTCCGGCCTCGGCACAACTGCTGGCCGATATCGTGCAAAACCGACCCACCATGGTCGAAGCAAGCCCTTTTGCGTTGGATAATTGCTCTACAGCAGCTTAGGAGGCGTTAAGTTAAGCCAGACTTCCGGTCTGTTGTAGGTTGGTGGTGGTTTGTTCACTTAATAACATTGGGTTACATACGCATAAGTATGCGTCCCTTAATGTATGCCTTGAAAACGAAACGATATCCTGCGCAATCTATCCAGGGTATTTTGTCACACTTCCTTAAGTCACATTGCACACAGCCCCTCCCTGGCGATATACTCAGTGACATGCTAGGAATTACTGATAAAATCGAGACGCAGGACCAACATGTGCTAAATGTCGGCGAACTGCTGGCACAACACGATATCGCGCCCACCCAACAACGCCGCCAAATTGCACAAATCCTGTTTGCCCAGCCGCAGCATCTTTCGGCAGATCAGGTGCTGGAACGTGTTAACCAAAAAGGTACCGTAGCCTCCAAGGCCACTGTGTACAACACTCTGGGGCTATTTGCCCGCAAGGGTTTAATCCGTGAAGTGATCGTTGATCCCAGCAAGGTGTTTTATGATTCCAACACCTCACCTCATCACCATTTTTACAATATCGACACCGGCCTGTTGCAAGACATCGAAAATCAGGAATTGAACTTGCACGGTTTGCCCACATTGCCTTCGGGTGTGGAGCTGGACAGTATCGATATTATTGTGCGGATACGCACGGCGGAATAACAAATCACGGTTGTTTACATCCCTGTACGTCTTTTATACTCACGCACGTTGCTCTATCCCTATGCATCTTTGCCCGAGATGCAACATCAGAAATACGCCGGTGTAGCTCAGTTGGTAGAGCAGCGCATTCGTAATGCGAAGGTCGGGGGTTCAACTCCTCTCACCGGCACCATCCCTGACACCCACCCTTCAGACGCACGTTGTTACTACGGCGCACTGTAAGTGACACGATAAAAAAAAGTGTTTCCGCTGGCCGGGTCGGTAAGGTAATAACGTGCTTCGATACCCTGATCCGTAATATCTGCAGGAAGCGTATAGACAAGCCCCATTTTCAGCCCACCAGATAATACGTTGTTATTCAGAAAGAGTGGATCAGTGGTGCTGAACAGAATATCGCCACCGTTACGCAACTCGTATCGCAACAGGCCGAAATCTCGATTCGACAGGTTGTACAGGAAAAACCCGAAACGACCACCACTAAATACCGTCGTGCCAGAAACCTGAGCATCAACAAAGGCGGCATGGGCAATCACATCTGCAATGACTGCTGAGGCGTACAACACAGTGTCGTTGCTGATTGCTGTTCCCGTTTCCGTGGCCCGAATCTGTAATATGCCGTTTTCCATCGTGGTAAAGCTGGTGCTGGCAATGCCACCGGTAGTGAGCAAATTTTGTGTACTTAACACGATGCCATTCTGACTGATTTGCAGCTCGATGGAGGTACCATCCGCTACAGTAGCCGCAGGATTAGCGGTCAAAATCTGAATTTTAAGGGTGCTAGCATCGCTACCATCATTGAGAAGCACGTTGGGGGTAGCAAGCACAACCAGCGAAACCGGTCGCTGAGGCGTGTCGTTAATCGTCAGGTTAAGTGTGGGGTTGAAACCACCATAACTGACAGCGATAGTGACGTTACCGCTAACACCTACGCCGGCTTCAACAAGACCGCGATCTTCCAGCGTGTTGCTGACAAAAGCCAACGAGGGATTATCAGAACTCCAAATCGCCTGATCCGTGAGGTCTTGGCTACTACCGTCGGAGAAAGTCCCGCTGGCAATAAGTTGTTGCTGTTCGGCACTATTCAGGCTGCTATTTACGGCGATAATACTCAGGCCGGTTAGCGTGGCAGCCCCAACATTGACGGTAACACTGTCCTGCACCCCATCAAGGCTGGCTGTCACCTCGACACTGCCACTCATCAGGGCAACCAATCGACCCTGCTGACCCGCTCCATTTTGTGCAAGTAATCGAGTCTCGTCAGCACTGCTCCAAATAACCTGCGTAGTAACGTCATTCTGGCTACCATCAGAATAAGTCGCCGTGGCCTGAAGTTGTGTTTGTGTACCAACCACCAGAGCAGGTGTGTCAGGGCTGATTTGCAAACTGCTCAAAATCGCATTGGTCACGGTGAGCGTGGCACTACCGGAGATCCCACTCAAACTGGCGCTAATGCGAGCACTACCAGGGACAAGGGCATCCAGCGCGCCATTGTTGACTGCGGCAACATCCGTATTATCAGACTCCCAGGCAACCTGCTCGCTGATGGATTGTACTGAGCCATCCGAAAAACTGCCTTCAGCACTCAGATTCTGGCCCGTACCGGCAGGCAGACTTAATATCGATGGTTCAACATTAATGGACACTAATTGAGCAGCGGTGCTGGTCAGCAAGGCATTGCCGACCACGCCGTCCAGCGTGGCCGTAATGCCTGTCGTACCCGTATTCAGCGTCATTGCCAGACCTTGGCTGCCAGGGGCATTACTGATGCTGGCAATGACCGTGTCAACAGCCAGCCAGCTGACTTGCGTACTCACATCCTGAATTGTACCGTCGGAATACCGCCCGATGGCCTGAAAGCTTGCCTGGGTGCCCAAGGCAAGGCGGGCACTGGGCGGGGAAATATCAATGCTGCTCAACGTAGCAGCGCTGACACTGAGCCCCAAGTTACCGGAAATATTCCCTAGGGTCGCCGTTGCCGTAAGACTACCGACTGCCAACGCGGTCGCCAATCCACGACTGCCACTGGCATTACTGATGCTCAGGAGCTCGGAGGGCATGCTCTGCCAAGTCACCTGTTCGGTAATGTCTTGCAAACTGCCATCGCTATAATGCCCAAGGGCGAGCAGTGCCTGCTGTTTTCCTAAAGAAAGCGTGGTAGAAGTGGCGGAAATTTCAATACTGCTCAACACAGCATTGCTGATAGTCACAAGGGTATTGGCCGTAACTCCGTCCAAGCTGGCACTCACAACACTGCTGCCAATGGCTTGCGGCTGCACAAGACCTGATGCATCAATGCTCAGGATGCCGCTATCAGCATTGCTCCAACTCACCTGATTACTGAGGTTCTGGCTGCTGCCATCGCTGTACAAACCGGTTGCAGACAAGCTGAGCTGAGTGCCCAGAGGTAAATTCGGAGTATCAGGACTAAGAATAATTTGCGTCAAACTGGCAGCGCTGACGGTAATATCAATTTGTGCATTGCTGCCTCCCAGGCTGGCCGTCAGCTGGGTGCTGCCAACAGCGAGACCAGTCACCTGTAACGAGCCAGTGACAAGCGGGTCAGAAAGGCTGGCGATAACGGTATCCATAATTGCCCAGCTTGCCTGGGTTTCCAGGTTTTGCGTGCTGCCATCACTGTAATGCCCAATGAGATCAACCTCCATGTGGGTACCCGCCGCTAACTGAAGGCTGCCAGGACTGATTTCCAGGCTCGCGAGAGAAGCATTGGTGACAATGAGGATGGTGCTACCAACAATACCGTCCAAGCTCGCCTGTAGCGTGACCTGTCCAGCCGTCAGTGCAGAAACAACGCCGCTGCTGGATATGGTAGCAATGCTGTCATCACTGGATTGCCAAACAACCTCACTGGTTAATGGACGTGTACTGTTATCACTGTCAACACCCGTTGCAATGAGACTGAGAGTTGTGCCCTGGGCAAGAAAAGGCAGGTCAGGTGTGATTTCGATACGAGACAAGTCTGAGCCAGCAACAGGATCAGGAGGAGAACCTCCGCCACCTCCACAGGCAACAAGAAATAGAAACAACAATGCAGGCAAGCACCGCAAAACATATGTTTTGGCGAAGAGATACAACATTCAACCCCCAAGAGACGGAAGCACAAATATCCGTCATTCGGTCAAATTTTATACAACTCGAAGTGTGTTGGGAAGCCGTGCGATAAACTTGTGGGAAAACCCATAGTTACCCCGCTACGCTCACCAAATTATCGGCCAACCGAAGAGAGTTCTTTAGAGGATGTATGAACAAGCTGCCATGCGTCATGCCAAAAATGACATACGCAGAGTGAAAAATGCGGGCCAGCAATCCCCGCTTGCCATGCCAGAATTGCTTTATTCTTGTTTTTTGTTGTCAGACTTGCCAGCGCCCTTCAGTTGCACGATGACGTTGCCGCTGGGCTCGTCAACAAAACGAGGTTTCCCAGAGGAAACATTGCCGCCCTGAGCGACCAGTTCGGCTTCGCGTGAAACGATCAAATCCAGGCAGCTACGCATGCTGTTGATAGTGCTATCGGAGAGCGGGTGGCGCATACCGGGCGGAGTGTGTGTATCTTTGGCAATATCGGTAATGACCTTTTTGACCATGCGCAGAATGCGCTGTTCTTTGCTTTCAGATTCAGTTTCTGTAGACATAAACGGAGCGCTCATGATGTAAGTGAAATCAGTTAGGAACAGTCTGGCATAATTTGCCAGAGCAAATGTACTGCCTGTTGTGGATACACGGCTTTACACCCGACAACACTGGTGATGATGGCATTTTGTAACAGAAAGGGATGTTTCGTGACTGATAGGGGTTAACCGGGCAATAGCACGGGTTGATACCATAAAACTGAAACTGACAGGGAATCAAATGAAAAAAGCGCTTAACTCTCGTAGTCTGGTCGTACTGGTTGTTGTCTTACTGATAACGGCCTTTTTTGTGTTTGACCTCGGTCAATATTTGACACTGGATTATCTTAAATCCCAACGACAATCTTTTCTCGATTTTTATGCACAAAATCGTTTCGCCACGCTGGCGATCTATTTTGCCATTTACGTTGCCGTTGCGGCGCTATCGTTACCAGGAGC
>VAPL011008729.1_pt1 | contig 15153 bp, 13 predicted proteins | sample 3395061 | NCBI WGS metagenome assembly VAPL01 (sample SAMN08290444, study PRJNA428436) | hydrothermal vent metagenome | isolation source: Deep-sea hydrothermal vent chimney 2 | place: Pacific Ocean: Juan De Fuca Ridge | depth 2182 m m | reverse complement strand
TCGCCTGTAAGATAATACTTGTTGTTTAGTTAAATGTTTCTTCATACACATACCCTCAATTCTAAACGACTAAAGTGTCGCAGAGACTGGGGCTTAGTATATGTTTCCTAAGATTAAGATTTGACTGATGTCCTAATATTTTGAAGTAATAGGTAGTTTATAATCTACTTACTGTAGGATGTATAATTAACGCATGGCAAACAAGAAAAAACGCAACAAGAAGTATCGTGGCAATGACTCGGTGCAGACTCCTGTAACCATTAAGATCACCGCACCTGATCGCTCTAAACCAGCTCAGTGGTTCTATGAAAATCGCCAAAAAGTCGCCATTCGACTTTTCCAACTCGGTCTCATCCTGCTAGTCGGCGCTATCACCTACTTCATCATCTTTTAGTTATATAACTATATTACTACCTATGTTGTCTGGTTATTACAGATACAATTTTGCCTAGTTATATATTTAATTATATAACTATGTTTACGATAAATTCATCGTTTAACAGAGTAAGATACTCGTGTAATTCAATCGCCTCGGTGCGTTACTAGCGCAAATCGAAATGCGTAGAGTCAGACTGCTCAGCTTGAGTGCAGGTTAACATCTCTCTGTGAAACACGTAACTGGGCTGTGCAAAAGCACTGCCCAGGCGTATTGGCGCAGAAAACTTCAACCTGCGCCAAAAGAAATAGCAGTGCAGTCAGCTTTGCTGATTGGCAGGCTATTTCGGCTGAGTTTGCTTGAGGGGTAGGTTGAAACCAAAGGTGGAACCCTTGCCTTCCTTCGACTTAAACGTCACTGACCCACCCTGCGCTGTAATTATCTTCTGTGCCATATAAAGTCCAAGTCCAGTACCGTCTGGGCGTGCTTTTTTGGCGTTAGAGGCTCGGAAAAACTTAGTAAATAACTTGTGCTGGTCAGCTGAGGGAATCCCGATACCATTATCTTTGACACGATATTCTACATGATCTTTTTTAGCTGTAACTGTTACCGTTATATCTCCCCCACTTTTGGTGTAATAAATGGCGTTATCAATAAAATTCATAATCACTTGCCGCGTCTTGGTTTTATCTAGCATGAGGGTCGGGAACGTTGCTGGTGGTGTGTATTTAATCGATACCTCACGCGTCGTTGCTGTCGGAGTCAGCTGATCAACTTCTTCAGCAACCATAGTGGCTAAATCTACCTCTACAGGCTCAATCACGAACTTACCTGTTTTGATTCTAGAAACATTTAAAAGATCAGCGATTAAATAAACCATGCGTTGCGAGCTGGAAAAGGCCTCACCAAGAAGCTTTTTCTGCTCCTCGGATATCTTGCCAGCGTCTCCATCCATAACCATGGAAACGTAACCTTTAACTGCTGTTAGTGGTGTGCGCAGTTGGTGTGAAGCCATCGAAATAAACTCATCTTTGGCGGTATCAAGCTGCTTGAGTTTCTTGTTGGTTAGTTTTAACTGGGCTGTTGCTTCGTCGACTTCACGTTGCAAGGTAACGTTGAAGCGTTGAATCTGGTCGAAGCGCTGTGAGTTTTGCAACGATACAGACAGTTCGTTGGCGATAGTAGCGAAAAAGCTTAAATCTTTTTGAGTGTAACGTGAGCCACTTTTTTTGTCGCCTAGAAGTATGAAGCCCTCGAGCTGTCCATGAGTCGACAGGCGTACCGAAACTTTCAAAGAGTTTTTAATGAGCTGTTTTTTTATGTTTTCAAGGAATGGATCGTCATGAGTTTTAGATGCACCAGCAACGTACACGGCATTAGACTGATATTCTAGCGCTTTGGCGAGTTCATCCCTGTCGTCACCATGCAAGATGCCATCAATATCATGCCATTCACCCGTTCCCTCTTTGTAAAGCACTACCAGGCTTGTAATTGGATTTGCGATTTTACCCATTAACACAAGTGTGCTGTTAATAACTTTTTCTGTATCGATTTCGTCGACCAGAAAATCTGTGTAGTCGCTAAGCAGCTTTTCAGAATCATATTTGTTTCTGTAGAAGATTGCATCTGTTAATTTATCGAAGAAATTCTTTAGCGGCTGGAAGGTGAAAGCAATCAACACAGCGAAAACCGCATAAACAAGTTTTTGGGTGTTATCTATAGCCGAATCGTCGAGAAAAAGGCTCGTTGCGCCAAAAATTAACACTATATACACTGCCAGCATCGTTCCTAGTGATAATGCGTATGCAATTGATCGTGCAATTGCTGTGCGTATATCAAACAACTGATGTTTTGCTATAGCATACGCAGAAGCAATTACGTAAAAAATCGTGAACACTGGACCCAGCCAGACATACTCAGAATTTCCAAAGTATGGCAGGGCTAGGTTCGTGACTAAAGCTAAAGAGCTACTAACAAGAGCTCCTAGAAGTACGTAATTTATCTGAATCCTTGTAACTCCTTTTGATTTTCGAGATTTCAGGAAAAGGATTAAATAGGCAATTGCGAAATAAATTACGAAAAATGAAAAATAAATCAAGAAATTAACTCCATTAGTCGTAAAGCCGTTGACTGTACCGCTCTTAAAGAATTCCGACACTAGAAAATCACTACTACCAAGTATTAACGACCCGATTAAAACAACTGGAATTATTAATGATAATGTAACAGTTTTGGATAACTTTTTATTGTCTGGGAACGCGTTTGCGAACAAAATAAGGTAGTACGCAGTTAGCATAGGGGCCACAAAAAACAACCGACTCCAAGAATGAGCAACCGCCAACGATGACGAGCCTATCATAATGGCGTCTCCTACAGCCCAAAGTACGTTGAAAAATATTGTTACTGCAAACAACAGATGTACACGAGAACGGAAGCTGCGGACGACGATAGCACTGACAAATACAAGATTAATGACTGCTATTGCAATCAGTATTTTAGATTCCACCGGCATGCTCATATAATACAGCTTATGCTTGGTAATTTCACTTGTCGTTTAATCGACCATAACTCTGAAACTCAGCTACTCCAACCCCTATTTCATTAAATAGTCCGCCTATCTTTTCTACCTGCTCTTGAGTTACGTTATCCCTGATTGCGAGATCCGGTCGTCCTGCGCGTGCAATTGCCGCTACTTCTGCCTCGCATCCCCATAAATCATTTGATGAATGTAGACCATTAGGACCGTAGGAGTACCCGCTACGCCTGGTTGCAAAACCACTGCCAGATTTGTCACTCCCCACAACCCAAACCAAATTTCCTCCTGCTGCTTCTATCTGCTCGCGGTCAAATTGTCCTGGCTGGCTATCATCAATGAAAACCTTGCCTGCTAAATTCATATCAAGAATATCAATCTTGCTGGTGATGGCCGAAAGAATAATGTCGCACTTTTCGATCAAACCACGGTTTGATTCGCTAATTTGAAGGTCAATCCCCCGCTTACTCATCTGTTCTTTAGCGCTCGTGTTCATTTTTGGCCTAATATCATAGACCCAATACTCAAATTCTTTATAGCAACCTCCAATGTTCTCAAGCGCTGACATACCAATTGAACCCGCGCCCACGAAACCAATGCTTAAACCCCTAGATTTACCGTTAAAGTATTTCTTCAAAACCAATTCGAAAGTTTCCTGCATCAGCCACACTGTACCAGCGTGACCCGTAGTAGTGATGACCCTGGTGCTTATCTTGTTGCCGAAATCTGTAAGTTTTGGCAGTAACGCACCAAGCCCAATGTACTCGACACCCATTTGGTTGTGTGCAAAATCAGTTGCTTGATTAATACGCTTTATTACTTCTCGTCTAAGTAGTAATTTGTTTCGATAATCTTTTAGCATATCGGCAAATATTGGCACGAATAGTACTACCCCGTGTGGCTGTTTGCCTTGTTTTCCGTACAACTCTATTTTCAGTGGAGGCATACTGGCTAAAATAGCATAACGATAATGAGCATTAAGATACCTAAGTGCTGGTAAAAAATCATAGACTTCTGGCCAATATTGTTCTTCGAAACGTGATGCTCGTGTAGGTAAGCAAAAGGCAAACTCAACTTTCTCTAACGTATTAAGACCTTCGTAGTCGTTAAACGCAGAATCAATAAAAGTTTCGGTTAGCTTTACGTCCGCCTCTGCCTGCTCCCAGTCACCGTAGGCTGCCTTATTCATGAGTAAACCGATCGCCCTGTCTCGATCATACTTATATCTAATTTTTGACCGTAATACTTTTTTTTGTGATGACATTTTGTTTTGATTTACTTGGATACGTATATCTTATCACTATTTGTTGCTGCGTCTATAGGACTTACTTTGTTGGTTGATGTATACTTTTCGACATAAACCCATGCAAAAACTAAAAGCCTACTCCACTAAATACATCAATGCTTATTCTTGGTTTCATTTTCCGTTGTACGGATTAATCGCTAGGGCAATGATGCGGAAAAAAAAGTTACTCCTGCGACCGAAGGACATCGATTTAACTAAAAAGTATGTTTTTGTCGTAAATCACCAGGGCTTACCTGATTTCTTCGTGGTTTTCTTCGGGATGCCAGCAAATATTCATCACTTGATTGGTCCTTACAGATTCTTCATAGCGAATCGCTTTTTTAGAAACTCGATTCTGCGCTGGATACTACTTTCCTTCGGCGGGTTTCCAGCAAAAAAGCATTCAAGTTTGGAATGGGGTATTTCCGCTGCCAAGCATGCAATGGAACGTGGAGAAACTGTTGTAATATTTCCTGAAGGCAAAGTTTCATTAATCGACCGCGCTTATCCTCCGAAGCGTGGTGTAGAGTTCTTGGCTAATGAACCTGACGTAATGATTATACCTACACGAGTTAAGTGGAATCGCGCCAAGGGTTACCTAAATAGTTACTACCTCGCAGTCGGTAGGCCATTCGATGGTCATGGGATGAAAGCTACGCAGATTATGGATCACGTATACGACTTAAAATTTTGATTACCAATTAAGACTGGGGCAAAGTATTATTAAGTCATGAATAAAATAGCAATTATCGAGGATGATCTGGCAATAGCCCAGATGTACCGACTAAAATTCGAAAGCGAAGGCTACGAGGTTAGCAGTGCAGGTGACGGCGTAGCTGGATACAAACTTATCGAAGACTTCAAACCTGACATCGTACTTCTAGACATGATGATGCCAGAAATGAACGGTGATGAGGTTCTGGCGAAAATCAGGAAACAAAGTTGGGGCAAGGACATTACGGTCTTAATACTGACTAACATGGGTAAGGAAGAGGCTCCGGCGGCACTGGACAATCTCAACGTCCACTCCTACATCGTTAAGGCTGAAATGACCCCAAAGCAAGTCGCGGAAGCCGTCAAAGAAGCTCTGGCTAGCAAATAACCTCGTGGAGACTAAGTTCGTCCGGAAACAAAAGGAAGCTGAGAATATTATTAGCTTCTTTTTCGCAAAGCCGTCGGCTTTTGTTTTCGATGCCGGCGATTTTACTGAGCTTGCCTTCGATTTTCCTAATGGTGGTGGCGATAAAAGGTGGTTTACGGTTGCATCTGCCCCAAGCGAACCAGAAATCCAAATAACCATGAAATTCCCACCCAAACCCAGTGAGTTTAAGCTTCAGCTCAACAAACTAAAACCCGGTTCAACGGCATTTCTGTCACCCGCTCTTGGCAAGTTTAACTTGCCTCGCGACAACGCTCAAGAATTACTTTTCGTCGCTGGTGGTGTTGGTATAACACCTTTCAGATCAATGCTAAAGCAGCTGAAAAACGACGATGAAAAGCGCAATATTGAACTTACCTACATCGCCAAAAACAGTGAACATATATTCAAAGAGTTGCTTGATAGCTCTTGTGCAGACGTCAGATACGAAAATTCTGAATTTAAAATAAACTCTCTAGAAATAGCTGACCGATTAGTCTTTCTGTCTGGCCCAGAGCCAATGATTAAATCTTATTTCGAAATATTGCTAGCTTCCGGTGTCCACAGGAGTCAAATTATGCTCGATTACTTCCCTGGCTACATCGAACTCTAAAACAACAAAGACCTAACATTTCCAGAGTAGTTTTCAGATTTAGTTTCCAGAGTAGTTTCCAGGGTTTGTTTCCAGGGTTTTCCAGGGTTGGACCCTGGAAACTACTCTAGTCGATTATCCTACGCTCGATGTATGAATTTAACTTCGTAAGCAAGCCGTAGCTAAAAAAATAGTAGTCTTTGCTTAGCTGTTCTATGGAATTGGAATCAAGTTTGTCCGAACTAAACACAACAATCTCATCACCAACATTAATATCTTTTTCGGTAACGTCCAACATGGTGTGATTCATGCAAACCCTGCCGACTATTGGCAGAAATTCATCGCCATATTTTAGGCTACCTTCGTTGCTGAGTGATCTCGGAAGCCCCTCGTAGTAACCGAGAGGTATCACGGCTATTTTCATATCTTTGTCGGCAGTAAAAGTCCGACCGTAACTAACGCTTTCACCGGCTTTTAAGCTGCGGATTTTAGTAACCGTACTTACTAGCCGCATAGCTGGCTGGACGCCGCTCATGACATCATGATTCGGATCGTCTTCGGTTAGTGGGTTAATGCCGTATATGGCAATACCCGGACGAAAAGACGTCGCATGTTTTGAGTTCACTTTGGAAAACCCCGGAGCGTTTGCCAGGTGAACATATTCGGGGTTAAACCCACGCGCCTGTATTTTAGCTACCGTGTTATCAAATTTGCTCACCTGTTCTTCGATGAACGAAAAGTCGTGGGCATCGCCATCTGCCAGATGAGACGCAACACCATCAAGTTCTAGATTGTCGTATTTCTCAATTAAATCAAGGCATTCGTCAAGCTCGGTTTCGTCAATGCCGTAACGCTTCATACCGGTATCAATATCCAGGTGAATTTTCAGGCGTTTATCTAGCTTGCCAAGACTAGAAATGAAATCTCTGTCATGAACATAGATTGCGACTTTATCGCGATCTAGTGAAAGCAGGTCTTTTGTCTCAACTACACCCAGAATTAGTATTGGCTGGTCACAAACATCTTGAATGGCTTTGGCCTCGCGGACGTCGTTTACGGCAACGTACGGCGGATTGCGCTCGCTAAGAATTTTCGCAACCAGCTCGACCCCATGTCCATAGCCATCACTCTTGACTACTGGAATCAGTTCCAAACCACTGGCCTTTGCCAGCAAATCATAGTTGTGCAACAAAGCCGAACGAGAAATCTCTATTCGATTATTCATCTTTTACTTTATTCGCAGCTTTAAGCACATTTTCAAACAGTGCGCTGACAGTAAGCGGCCCGACACCACCCTTTTGCGGTGTTATAGCTGCGATATCTTCGCGATCATAAAGGTCAGGCGAGACATCGCCAACCGTTTTGCCGCTTTGTACAGCTACCCCAGCATCTACGACAACTGTTTCTGCTGTTACCATTTCGTTAGTAACCAGCCCTGCAACACCTGTGGCGGTTACCACGATATCAGATTCCTGAACCATCTGTTCTATATCCTCGGTAGCTCTGTCTGCGGAACTTACTTCGTGTCCGCTAGCTTCTAGTATACGAATTAGTGGTGCGCCAACTAGAGGACCTTTGCCGATGACTACAAATTTTTTACCCCGAAGATCAATGTTGTAGCCCGCCAAAAGCCACATGATGGCTGTTGGGGTTGCTGGATCGAAACTAGTGCCTTCAGCCAGGCCATCGACATCTTTATCGAGCGTGACTGCATTTAGGACTTCGTCGCGCTCAGAAGGATTATCCAGCGGTAACTGGACGATTATTCCGTGAATAGAGTCGTCGGCATTTAGTTGTTCCAGTTTTTCTAGCACTTTCACCTGCGGAACATCGACTATTTCGACTTCTACGCCAATCTCATCGCCGTACCGTTGCTTTAGGCGAACATAGGTGTTTATAACAGGGTCGTCTTTAGTCTTCACGATAGCTAGTTTTGGCTGGATACCGTGAGCTTGCCTTAAACTTCGAGCCTGCTTGGCCTGACGTTCTTTGATATAACCTGCTAGTTCCCGGCCGTTTAATAATTTCATAACTCAATTAGCATATCACAAACAACAGTAGTCAAAACTAAAAACTCATGATACTATCGTGAGCGCGCACCGGTAGCTCAGCTTGACCCAAGCATCTGACTTCGGATCAGAGGGTCGGGGGTGAGACATGCCGATGGTATGTTGCAAGGAAACCTTCCGATGAAAACTAGTTTTCAATCGCGAAGTTTCGGGCCCGCGGAACGTGGGCGAATCTGTTGATTCGAACCTTTACAGTTTAAAGTTAGCAACATAAGCACCCGTAGCTCAGCGGATTAGAGCATCTGACTTCGGATCAGAGGGTCGTAGGTTCGAATCCTGCCGGGTGTACCAGGTTCTTTCTAGTCTCCTTTGAGACAAGGAAGAAGCTCGATTCATCGAGATAGGATTTAAACCGTACGGCAAAGCCGAGGTTTGATCACAAGATTCACGCACAGGTGCTTGCACCGAGCATGAATCGCAGGGAGTAGCGAAGCGTTTATCCCTCCCGGTGTACCGTTTCCTTTGATTCTACAGTTTCACAATCCGAAGAAGCAAAGCGACTGTTTGTGAAATTGAGAGGAAGAGCTTCGAAGGACTTGCCTAAAAGCGGAATGAGCGCATGCTGATTCCGGTTTCCAGCAAGTCTGGAGAATGCTCCGACGAGGGCCATTAGCTCAGCTGGTTAGAGCATCGGCCTCTTAAGCCGAGTGTCCTGGGTTCGAGTCCCAGATGGCCCTCCAGTAAAAATGCCTCGCCTTGTGCGGGGCTTTTTTGCTGTTTGGTCACTGAGACTCTAACCCATCTTTTGCTTCGCAAATGGGGTTCGAAGACAAAGGTCACGCACAGAAGCTTGCTTCGAGCATGACCTGCAGGCACATCGACCAACGGGAGATAGTCCCAGATGGCCCTCCATATCACTTATGCTTAAACAGGGGTTAAATTCCTCTGTTTTTGTTATACTCAATGAAGACGTGGCTAAAAAAATATTACCGGATTCAACCATACAGCTCAATGATGGACGATTTATTCCAAGACTCGGCCTTGGAGTTTCTGGACTTATAGAAGGTGAACAAACTGAGAACTCTATTCACTGGGCTTTAGATGCAGGATATCGTCATATAGACACAGCCAAGTTGTATGGAAACGAGTCCTCTGTCGGTAGAGCTGTGCAAGAACACAACATGGACAGAGAGGAGGCGTGGGTAACCACCAAGCTGTGGCCTACAGATTTTACGAACCCAAGAAAAGCTATCGAAGGAAGCTTAAGCAGACTTAATTTAAAATTCGTTGACCTATATCTCATTCATTGGCCAACACCTATAGAAATCCCTGGCCTTGATAAGAAACTGTGGCGATCACTGGAAGCTTTCAGAGACGAAGGTCTTTGTAAGTCTATAGGCGTAAGTAATTTCCAGTCAAAAAGGCTAGCCAAATTACTTGGATTTGCAAACATACCACCCGTAGTAAATCAGGTTAAGTGTTCTCCTTTTCACTTTCCGAAAGAACTATATTCGTTTTGTCAGACTAACAGCATCTTTCTTGTCGGTTACAACCCGTTAAATCAAGGCAAGGAATTGGAAAACAGTTTGTTGCTAAAAATTGCTGACATACACAAAAAGACTGCCGCACAAATCATGCTACGTTGGGCTGTTCAAAAAGATGTAATTCCTATACCAAAATCAAAATCCGAGGACAGAATACATGAAAATATAAACATTTTCGACTTTGAGCTTACTCAAACTGAAATAGAAGAACTTGATTCGCTGTCTGGCATAAAATAAATTGCAACAGCATTCACGATGGCCCTCAATTCCAGTAAGCTATTCATTATCCTCTTCATACGTAACAAACTTGCAACCATCTAAAAGAAGCCAGTACTGATTCATCCGCTTGGGCACGGGTACCCCATCATCTCGAACCCTAATGTTACAAGCTACATCACACCCCCCCACTTCACAGACTAATCTGCCAAAGTCTCTACGACCTAGACTTGTTCGATCATCAAGTAGGGCTTGTATTTCTTCGGCGGTTGCGTCGGGTGAAGTAGCTAAGCCGAGACGATTCGCCACACAGGCATATAAATTGTCTTGGTCTTCTAGTGTAACCTCTCCAGCACTTTCAGGTGTATCCATATTCAACACAGTGTACCATCCCAGTGGACTTTACTTCAATTGCAACAGCGTTCACGATGGCCCTCCATATCGCTTATGCTTAGACAGAGGTTAAATACCTCTGTTTTTGTTATGATTAACATATGGCAAGAAACCAACAGCAATTCTGGAATAATAAACATAAGCTGTGGGAACTAGACCCCCATTCCACTCAGCAAACAGCTTTCGCTAAGGAATGCCAGCTGAAACTTACAGCAGGGACGCTTCTTGAGTTGGGATGTGGTGTCGGTAATGATTCAAAATACTTTGTGGAGAATAATCACAAAGTTATTGCTACTGACTTCTCAGATGAAGTGATAATGAGAAACGAGGAAGATAATAAGGATGTGGCAAATTTAAGATTCAGCGTACTCGACACATCTTCTGTGCCGTACTCGTTTGAAAATGGAACTTTCGACACAGTGTATGCACGATTATCGCTTCATTATTTCGACAACAAGACAACTGTTGAAATATTTGATGAAATCACGAGAGTTCTCAAGCCTGGCGGTAAAATCTGTTTCATGTGTAAATCGACTCAGGATAGACTTTATGGCGAAGGAGAGGAAATTGAGACTGATATGTTCATTAGAGATGGACATATTCGTCATTTTTTTAGCGAAACATACGCAAAAGAGTTACTTGCCAAAAGCTATAAGATTGACTTAATAGACTCTGGGGAAAGAGAACTTTATGGCAAAACATTTTCGTATATAAAGGTTATTGCAACCAAGCAGTAGACTTGTTTGTCGTTAATCCTGTCGCTTGAATACTAGTTGCTACAGCATTTACTATGGCCCTCCAAACAAACAATCGACCTTTTGGTTGGTTTTTTGTTTATACTGATACATATGGAAATCCTAAACAACGTCAGCCTCGCAGAGTACACGACCATGCGCCTTGGTGGCACAGCAAAGTATTTGGCAGGCGTAGACAGTAAAATCGAACTGCAAAACACTATCAAATGGGTTAAATCTCATAATATGCCTTTGGTAACCATCGGTGGTGGTTCGAACGTGCTTTTCACCGACAAAGGTTTTGATGGCGTGGTAATTGTTAATAAGATAGAAGGTTTTGAGACCATCGAACGCGACGACGAAAGCGTGAGTATACGGATTGGGGCTGGCGAAAACTGGGACTCAGTAGTTAGAAAATCGGTCGAAATGGGTCTGAGTGGCATAGAAGCTCTGTCGATGATTCCTGGAACTGCAGGCGCAGCTCCAGTACAGAATATTGGAGCATACGGACAAGAGCTAGCCGATGTATTCGTAAAACTGGTGGCTTTTGATTTAGAGTCTGATGAATTCGTTTCACTGGACAAAGAACAGTGTAGCTTTGGTTACCGTACTAGTATTTTCAAAGATGCTAACCCAAGACGTTACGTTATCGCCTCGATAACACTCAAATTAAACCAGACTCAGATGAATCCACCGTTTTACAGCTCACTGCAAGAATACCTAACGTCTCATTCCATAACCAAATTCTCGCCTGGTGTGATTCGTGAGGCAGTAATAGCCATTCGTAAAACAAAACTACCCGACCCAAAGATTCTCGCCAGCAGTGGTTCATTTTTTCAAAGTCCAATCATCGAAAGAGCTAAATTTGATGGACTAAGACAACAATTTCCAGATATACCGGGATACAAGCTCGACGAAACTACCGTGAAAATTCCGGCCGGTTGGCTTGTAGAAAAAGCCGGCTACAAAGGCATCTCCGACAAGAACGGAATGGGTACGTACGACAAACATGCACTGGTTGTCATAAATAATTCCGCAAAAAGCTACCAAGACCTGGAAAGTTTCACTGAAAAGATAGTTAACGCCGTCAAAAATCAATTCGATATCACCCTAGAGCGTGAACCCGAGCTTATTACTGACGACTAGGAATCAGACGGCAGCGGGAACTTGAGACAGAAGTCTTTGACCTCGGCGCGAAGTTTGTCTAGTGCTTTTTCGTCTTTACGATTTACAATCGCCTGCTCCATCCACTGCGCCACCAGCACCATGTCGTTTTCGTTCATTCCTCTAGTGGTGATTGCGGGTGTGCCGAGGCGAATTCCGCTGGGACGGTAAAAAGGTAGTTCGTCGTCTGGAATAGAATTTTTATTAAGAGTAAGCCCGATTTTATCTAATACATCTTCCGCAACTTTCCCGTCAATACCAAACGAAGTATAAACATCCGAGAGAATCATATGGTTGTCTGTGCCGTTAGTTACAAGCTTGAAACCACGATTCATAAGCTCCTCGGCTAGTTTTTTGGCATTGGCGATTATCTGCTTGGCATACTCCTCAAATTCCGGTTGTTGAGCTTCACCCAGTGCAATCGTTTTGGCTAATACGTTATTCATATGCGGTCCGCCCTGCATACCAGGAAAAACTGTTCTATCGATAAGTGTTGGTAAGTTTTCAATGGTGTGCTCTGGAGCTTTAAGCGGATTACCAACCTTACCTTTGCTCATAATAATCCCACCACGAGGGCCACGAAGGGTTTTGTGCGAAGTCGTAGTTATTACATGAAAACCATCATCAAACGGGTTTCTAAGAGCTTTGCCCGCAATCAGTCCTGCGATATGCGCCATATCGGCCATAGCCACAGCGCCGACTTCATTGGCGATATCGGCAAACTTTTTATAGTCAAGCTCTCGAGTATAAGCAGAAAAGCCAGCCAAAATAATCTTTGGCTTATGCTTGATTGCGAGCTCACGAATTTCGTTGTAGTCTAGCTCCCCAGTTTCGAGGTCGTTAATCTTGTAGCGAATGAAGTTAAATGCCCTAGCCATCACCGTGACTGGGTGTCCATGAGTCAAATGTCCGCCGTGGCTGAGATCCATACCCAGCACGGTGTCGCCTAGTTCCAGCCAAGACCAGTACACAGCCTCATTCATCGGTGCTCCAGAGTGTGGCTGCAAGTTCGCATGGTCGGCACCGAAAAGCTGCTTGGCGCGCTCGATACCAAGACTCTCTACTGGATCCATATTCTGCTGACCACCATAATACCTCTTACCTGGATAGCCTTCTGAGTATTTGTTAGTAAAAACACTCCCTAGAGCATTCAGCACATCTCGACTGACATAATTTTCTGAAGGGATTAGTTCTAAACCTTCTCTTTGGCGAGCCAGTTCTTTTTCCATAAGATTACCTATTTCGTCGTTCACGGCAAGCCTCCTTTATTCGCCTACAGTTTATCATAGCTCTTTTTTATATTGCTATTTATACGTGTTTATGTTATCGTAGGCATATGGAAACAGCATTTTTTGAGAATACATTTAAACTCCCGTTCGCTGAAGCGAAAAAATTCGAGGAAACTCTAGTAACTGTAACTGCTAAGTTGCTTGCTCTACGTGAATCTGATGAATTCCCTATAGTCTGCAAAACAGACGATGCCTACCCCGACGTAAGTATCAGCGCCGACGATGATGACTCGCGAATATTCAACGTAACCATCGACGACTCTCTGTACAGCGTTACTAGAACGTGGGCTGCTCGCATAGGAATTGATGGAAATAGACAAGATGATTTACTCAATGTTCGAGAGGGTGAATTAAGCGAAAAAAATGAAATAATTGATCCCGGTGAAAGCAAATACCAGCAGGTCATCAAAGCTATAGCGCATGCTCTAGAATCAGTAGAGATACTAGATGCAGAAGCTGATACCGAGCGTTCTGAACCGGCGGACAAAACTCAAGGCTTTGTGCGTCGTCTCCTTGGGCGCTTGTTTAGCTAGGTTCTGTTGCTAACATATATCATTGGTGATATATTCTGATGTGCAATGACCGAAGATTCTAAAAAAATTGGTTCACTCATTTCGAAGGTTCGTAAGGAGCGTGACCTAACACAGGCCGAGTTCGCCAAGGCTCTCGGTACTAGTCAGAGCGCCGTCAACCGCATAGAAAATGGTAAGCAGAACCTGAGCATGGAAATGCTCGGACGCATAAGCGAAGTACTAAATAAAGAAATTATATCTATAGCCGACCCCCAGTCTGACAGCTTCGAGATAAATGGTGGCAAAGAGCTCTCTGGTACCGTAAGTACCAAGGTTTCGAAAAACGCAACTATGGCCCTGCTTGCTGCTTCGCTCATGAACCAAGGCACGTCTACCTTTAAAAACGCACCTAAGATTGAGGAAGTTTTTCGACTAATCGAAGTGATGGAAAGCATCGGCGTGAATGTAAGATGGACAGACAACGGCGATTTAGTTATCAAACCACCGAAAAAACTCGCTCTGGACAAAATTGATGCCCGTGCCGCCAAGCGAACCCGAAGTATCCTTCTGTTTTTGGGGTCACTGATGCATTCTCAGAACAAATTCGCACTTCCCTACGCGGGCGGCTGCAAGCTTGGGGCAAGAACTGTCCGACCTCACCTTTTCGCATTAGAAGAGTTTGGCGTGGATGTAAAAGCCGCACAAAACAAATACCTGGTCTCGGTCAAACCCAAGCAACCGAAAAAAGTCATTCTCTACGAAATGAGCGAAACCGCTACAGAAAATGCCATTATGGCGGCCGCCGGCACGCCTGGCAAAACCACTATAAGCTATGCCTCGCACAACTACATGGTTCGCGACCTTTGTCTGTTCCTGATGGAACTAGGTATCAAGATTGATGGGTTTGCCACCAACACCCTAGCCATTCACGGCAAGAAAAATATCAAAAAGAATGTCACCTATGCACCAGGAGAAGATCCTATAGAATCTATGATGTTCCTATCGATAGCCGCCACAACCAACTCGAGTTTCACCATAGAGCGTTGCCCAATAGATTTTTTAGGACTAGAGCTGTTAAAGCTCAAGAAAATGGGTTTTAAATACGAAATTATTAAACAGTACAAAGCCCACAACGGCATCCTCGCTCTAGCTGATATTAAAACCCTAAAAACAGATGCACTGTACGCGCCCGCAGATAAGATTCATGCTTTGCCATACCCAGGCATTAACATGGACAACCTGCCATTCTTCGTACCAATAGCTGCAAAAGCTCGTGGACGAACACTGATTCACGATTGGAGCTACGAAAACCGTGCAATTTACTACACGGAGCTGTCCAAACTTGGTGTTTCACTGGAGTTGGTAGAT
>VAPL010621794.1_pt1 | contig 15153 bp, 13 predicted proteins | sample 3395061 | NCBI WGS metagenome assembly VAPL01 (sample SAMN08290444, study PRJNA428436) | hydrothermal vent metagenome | isolation source: Deep-sea hydrothermal vent chimney 2 | place: Pacific Ocean: Juan De Fuca Ridge | depth 2182 m m | reverse complement strand
ACCGAGCCTTTGACTGAGGAGGAAGTTCTGGCGGCAACTTTTGAAGATGCAACTGGAGAGCAAATCAAGGTAGACATGGAAACAAAAGCACAATGCTGTGTGGATCATTTGTGCGGTTGTTCGTAACCTGTTGTGAATAGGCATAGGCGGGCTATTAAGATTATTTATAAAATTTTGTATATAGCCTGTCTATGCTCTTTTTAGTTATGTCAAAGCTTCGTGATCACGTTTGGATAAATGGTATAACCCTAGCTTAGTAATAAACTAAAATGATGCATAACTTTGATGCTTCGGTTGTAAATGCGGTTTATAAAATGTTTCCTGTTCCACTACCATCATGGCAGATAGGCTCCAAGGGAACTAGCGAGATCACATCGGCCGTACGTTTCTAAGGTATTTCCGGCGTAGGATTATACTGCCTGGGTTCACGCATACACTGTTTTGGGATACTCGAATGCCAGTGTGAGGCAGACAGATTCCAAGTCCTTCAGACTCAGTCCGACTGGAAACCAAATAGTGGTGAATGACTGGTAATGGGGTACCCATTATCATATTCTGCGAATGTGGCATCAAGGTATGCGGGGATACATATTAGTAATGTTGGGCTACACTTGCGTATCTACCGCTATTATGACAGAGAGTATTTGAAAATAGACAAAATGTATATAATACATTGAATATATTATGAATATTGTCAATGAACTAATTATACAATGCTAAAATTAATATCTGGCCTGATTTTTGCTGTATAGCTTTAGGTACACAAAGATTTATGGCAAAAGATCTACTATTAGGTGATATCAATTTTAAAACTATGCTAGTTAAACGAAAAATACTCATTCCTGAGCTTGTTGGTGCTGGCCATGTCATAGACACGGTTCGGGGCGAGAGGGTCAAGTACCTTAATCTCGATAACGCCGCCACAACACCACCTTTCAAATCTATAGAAACAAAGCTTGGCGATTTTCTGGAAACCTATGGAAGTATTCACCGGGGTAGTGGGTACAAGTCACAGGTCTCGACGGTGATTTTCGAGGAAGCCATTCCAGTGATCCTGGATTTTCTTGGGGCGTCACCAGAGGACTATGCATTAACCACCACTCATAACACAACGTCAGCAATCAATAAGCTTACACGGATGCTTGATCTTTCAGCGGAAGATACAATATTTCTGTCTGAATTCGAGCATAGTGCGAATGATCTTCCGTGGAGGAAGGGATCCAGGATAGTTCGTATTCCCGCAGACGAAACAGGGCAATTTGATATTGGATACTTTGAAGATGCCCTGCAAAAAAATAATGGTAAGGGAAAAAAGTTTGTTGCGGTATCAGGTGCTTCCAATATTACCGGCGCGATAACTCCTGTCCATGAAATAGCAAAGCTGGCTCATGGTTATGGCGCGACAATCATGGTCGATGCAGCGCAGTTGGCTGCTCATCGAGAGATTGATCTTCATGGAAAAGTGGCCGGTGAAGAAATTGATTTTATTTTGTTTTCCGGCCACAAAATGTATGCCCCCTACGGTGGGGGTGTGCTTATAGGCCGCAGGGAAATCCTTGAACGAATGGCACCTGATGATATTGGGGGAGGAAACGTCGATTTTGTTACCCCGGATTCCTATGATCTATCGAAGGACTTCTTTAAAAGAGTAACAGCAGGTACCCCGAATGCCCTTGGTCTTGTTTCCATGGCTCTGAGCTGTGTGATTCTAAAAAAACAAATTGGCTTCGAGTGTATCTCTGATCATGAACAAGCCATACTGAATCAGGCAAAAGAAAAATTACCATCTCTTGCGAGTGTGCAAACCTATTGCGATCTGGATTACGATGCGAACAAGAAATGCTCGATCCTTACATTCAACGTAGATGATGTCCACCCGAACCTGGTGGCTGCCCGTCTTGGGCATGAATTTGGTATTGGGGTAAGGCAAGGTGCGATTTGCCAGTTTTCATATGTTGCGAAACTCCTGGGCCTGGATGCTGGGCAAGTACAGCAAGCAAGACAGGCAGTGCTTGCTGGCGATGCTGATCATATGTTTGGCATCGTCCGAGCCAGCTTTGGTCTTGAAAATGAACCGCAAGATGTAAACCGCCTAATGGAAGCACTTTTGGAGATTGTAGAAAGTCCAGAGTTGGCTGAGAAGTATTATTTGAATTCAGACGGTGAATACTGGCCAATAGGGAAACCAGAAATTAATGTGTCAAATTTTTACAAAATTGGAGGAGAAAATAAATGAGAATAATCGCAACTTTACTGAGACTTATTCTGGTATTGGGCATTTCTTTTAGCCTTCTTGCAGGCTGTGGGCGTGATGTTGGGCAGGCGGTTCAGCAGGAAAAGAGCGTACTCGACAAGGTGCAAAGCGCGGGTGTGCTGCGTGTTGGCTATTTCCTGTTCGAGCCGACGATTATGCACGATCAAAATACTGGGAAACCCTATGGATTGTTTGTGGATATGATCGAACAGGTCGCTAAAGATCTGCGCTGGAAGGTGGAATACAAGCAGGTTGATCTGAAGAATTTTGCTGCCGCTCTGCAAACAGGGGATTTCGACCTTTCTATAGGCGCAACGTTTTCTTCACCCAATCGGGCGTCGGGTGTGGCGTTTACTCGGCCGATTTTTTATCTTGGTTACACGGGAGTAACAACACCGGATAAGGTTGATCAATTTAAGACATGGGTGGATGTTGACCAAAAAGGTGTGCGCGTCGCGGTCAAGCAAGGCTCAGCAATTGGGGATTACGTAAGAAGAAATTTCAAAGATGCAACGATAATAGCTCTTGAGGAACCTGGGTTGAGTGCGCCACTAGCTGCTGTGCCAGGACAAGCCGATGTGGGTTTGATGAATCAGATTACCGTATTTTCATATATGCGTGACAATCCTAATGCGAATATCAAGGAGATTCTCATTGATGATCCACAGGAGTTTACCAGTGTCAGTTGGGCGGTCAGGCAGGGAGATCCAAAATGGTTGGAATTTGTGAATACGGCGATAAAGCATTTCGAGGATACCGGCAGGATGAGGGAATGGGAGCGCAAATACAAGATACCTTATCTCTATCATGAGAGGCGCCAGTTTCAGTTCGACTCAGGTGAACAGCAGGGTATTATTACTAAATAATTCTGACTGGGAGGGAGAATCATGCCATTTATCATTGTGTGGGCGGATGAAGCGGAAAAGGGTTAATCAATGACTAAAAGGTTACTCATGTTTGCAGGGTCTGGGAGTCCATATAACGATAAATGTAAGGGAGGGTTTGATCTTGTCGAATCAGGTGCTCGTCAGTATGGGTATCAGGAAACCGAGATAGTAAGTTGGCCTGGCCAGGATAAAGACTCGTCTTCTTACTCGGGGGAGCTTGCATTCGATGGGGCATGTCAGGTTGCCCGTTCCCATTTGGATGAATGGCGTAGTTGTGGAGAGCAATTTACATTACTCGCACGTTCCTTTGGAACGCTGGTCGCTGCAAAGGTGCTGAGTGAATCAGGAGTAGACGGGATTGATCGTGTTGTTCTGTGGGGACCGCCTCCATACCCTGTAATGTGGTCCATTTTCCATCGTGATTTCGCAGATACAAAGAGTAAATATGTAGCAAAGGGGACATTGTTGCATGACAACTTTTTTCAGTTCTTGGAACCATTCGAGGCTTATTTTCTCGACATTCCTGGAAAGGTGATTGTCGTTTTTGGAAGTACAGACAAGCATGTTCCACCAACATTCCGAAGATACTTAGAATCCTTAACTGAGGAAGCTAGCCGATATGAGTTCCGTGAGGTTAGAGATGCACCGCATGAATGTGATTATTCGTGCCCGCAACAGGTGCAAGAGGAATACTTGCATGCACTTTTTTCAGAGTAACAGGTGGTAATGCCTAATGGATTTTGATATTGCTCTAAGGTACCTGCCAGATATGTTAGTCGGATTGTGGCAGACCACCATTTTATCGGTGGAGGTTATTATCGTTGGAACTATCGTAGGGAGCCTTTTCGTTCCGCTTCGCATCGCGTCAAACCCGGTCGTCAAATGGGGTGCATGGCTTGTTATAAACCCCTTCCGCATTCTTCCCGTACTGGTTCTTCTCGTCTGGGGTTTCTATTCGCTTCCCATTGGTTTAGGAATCAGGATACCACCATGGTGGGTGGCTGTTGCCTGTCTGGGGCTGAATATGGGAGCGTTTTGCGTGGAAATCTTCCGCAAGGCGGTCGAGGAAGTTCCTGCGGAACATGTAGAGGCTGTACAGTTACTTGGTTTTTCGCGGGTCGCTGTGTGGAGGAAGGTGATATTGCCCCTCGCATTCCGTAACGCCAGTATTCCCTACCTCAACCAGGTGCTTCAGACAATCAAGCTGACGGTATTGGCGGCAATTATCTCTGTGCGGGAAATCTATCATATTACGGCGGATCTTATTCAGCAGACCAATAAACCGATTGAGATGTATACCATGCTTGCCTTGGTGCTGTTTGTGCCACTGCTTTTGATTACTTTGGGTGTGGAGTATGTTGAGCGACGGGTCGATACCAGTGGTCGCGTCAAACGCTGGGCCTGGTTATGGAGATCGTCATGAAAGTCGTTCTCATCGAAACCACATCTGAGGCCTACCGCAAAAATCCGTTAAGCCAGATGGACCGGGAGCTGGAGCCGCTTGCCATTGAATATATCGGGTCACATTTGGAGGCGTGCGGCCACGAGGTTGAGTTGATCCAGCAACGTGTATTGAGTAATGAAGAAGTTTTGAACCAGGTAGTGCAGTTAGAACCTGAGCTTGTGGGATTCTCCTGCATGACTTATGCCTATCCAGAAACAGTTTCATTGGCCGAGACCATAAAGTGTGAGATGCCGGACGTACAGACCATGCTGGGCGGCTACCACGTGCTCGGCATGAACGAGGGGCCACCATGTTTTGACTTCGTCATCAACGGTGAAGGGGAGATCGCAAGCGAGAGGATTGCCGATTTTCTGGTGGGCAAGGCAGACCTTCATCTCATTCCGGGCCTCAAGTTCTACCAGGGCGAGAGTTGGAACATCCCTCTGGAGCGCGTGGACATCAGTCAACTCGAGAACCCCATACGGTTACCGCGCGATAATTTTCATTCCCTGAGCATGGGAGAAAACCTGCCCGGCACACGAATCGCATGCGTCGTTGCAGGTCGAGGTTGTCCCTATCGGTGTGATTTTTGTTGTACTCCCCAGCTATTTCCGGGAAAGAGAATGCATCGTCCGGTTAAAGCTGTGGTGGATGAAATCATCTACCTGCGGGATGAATTAGGCGTCAATAATATCAATCTACGCGATGAGACCTTCACTGCCCATCGCGACTATCTTCAGCATTTTTGCGAGGAAATGATTGCGAGGAAAGCAAATATCTCCTGGCGGGCGTTCGCCAATATAGGCAATCTGACTGGCAGGAAGGAGTTGGTGCAACTCATGGCAGAGGCAGGCTGCCATATGTTGTTCTATGGTGTCGAGGCCTCTGATCCGGAAACATGGAAAAAACGCCGCAAAAACTTCCGGAAGGAAGAGCCTATTATTGAAGATATTCATGTGGCTCAGGAGGCGGGTATATACGTTCGTGCGGGGTTCATTGTCGGCCATGAAAATGACACGCATGCCTCGTTCGAACACCATGCGGAGTTTCTCCGGGAAGTCTGCCCGGATGAGTTGTACGTGAGTTTCCTGACACCGTTCCCAGGTACGCCGCTTTACCAGGAGATCGAAAAATCTGGTCGCCTACTCACAATTGATTTCAGGCGCTATGACTGCGAGCATCCCATTGTTGATATAGGAATTTCCGAGGATGAGTTGGTTGCTCTGCGTAGTGAGTTATATAAGGATTTTTATTCCAGTACTGAATGGGTTGACCATCTCAGAGGGCGTATCCACAGCAAACCGCAGGCACATGAAGAAATTGAACGGTTTACCGCGTTTGTGTCACAGAAGTTTCATGTGCCTGATCCCTTTGCTTCAGATGCTCGTATATCAGCAGGGGTAAATCCATGACGGGTTCGGCAGAAATGATCTTTAATACCGTTGAACCCTCGCCATCCGTAGTGGTGCAAGGGCTCAAACTCTCATATGCTCACTCAAGCACCAATGGCTTTGCTCTGCACGTTGACGACCTGCAAATCGTTGGGGGCACCATTCATTGCATCTATGGTACGAATGGTTGTGGGAAGACCTCCTTGCTCAAAGTACTGGCGCGCGTAATTCCGGTGAGCCATGGCAGCGTGAAGTGGACGAACCTGGCCACACCCAGACCGGGGAAGGATTATGTCCTGGTAACGCAGGCAGGGCCGTTGCCGCACTGGAACGTATGGCGCAACATCGTTCAGCCACAGATTGAGTTGGGTACTGAGGATGGCGCGGCCGCAAGCAAAGCCGGCACGGTGATCGGGATGCTGGGGCTGGAAGGACTGGAGAAGCGCTACGCGCACCAGCTTTCAGCGGGCCAGCAACAGCGCACAATCCTTGCTCGCGCACTGGCCTTGTCGCCCAAGGTGCTGTTGCTTGATGAAGTAATGAGTGGGCAGAGCGAATTCTGGGCTGAGCGTATCGCGGCAATTCTGCGCACATTCGTGGAACAGGGTGGAATGGTGATCATGGTCAGCCATGATCCGGAGTGGGTTTTGGTAAACGCCGACCGAATCACTCACATTGTCTCAAGCCATGGTGATGCAATATCTTCGACCCAGTTTTTCTGTGGATACGATGGCGACGGTAAAAACTGGCCTGCCTTCCGTGAGGAACGTCTCCGCCAGGCATTGGAAGAAAAACAATGAAAGTGCTCGGAATCGACGATTTCTTTTATGTTCCTGACCGGAGCTATGATTTCCTCGCGGAGAAGTCGCTGCCTTCATATCATGAGGCGCACCGGATTCTGGTGGCCGCTTTATGTATGGATAAAGATGCTGAATTTGATGTGACTGATCTTGGAGTCGGTTCCGGTGTTACCTCCGCTTATATCCTTAAGAATTATCCGAATGCACGGATCACCGGGGTCGACCTGTTTGATGAGATGCTCGAAGATGCGCGTGTGCGCTTGGCGCCATATAAGGATCGGGTAACCCTTGTGAAGTCTGATAATGCCGAATATTTGAAAAATACGCAGGGTAAGGTTCAGGTGATAGTGAGTGCCTTTTGTATTCATCACCTCGACGAAAGGGGCAAGAAAGAGATGTTCAGTTTGATTCATAACAGCCTGCTGCCCGGCGGTCGGTTTCTCATGCTTGATCTCACGACCTTTGATGATCCTTGTGTTCGCGAACTAGCTCGCAAGGCTACTATCGAGCACATGAAGACGAACGTGGAGGACGAGGAATACCGGAAGAAGTGGATACATCACTGGAGCGAGGTTAACATTCCGCACCCAGCAGATAGAATGGGGAGTTGGATGCGTGAAACTGGTTTCGAAAATGTGGAAATCTGCTTCAGGAATCTTGAAGTGGCTATGCTTGTGGGAGGGAAGATATGAGTCTGTTTTATTATCCGGGCAAACCAGTCCCGCATATAAGTGGAACTAAAAACATTGATGAGATTTTTCCAGAAGGTAGAAAGGTTGAAGATTGGTCGGATATGTGTAAGCCGGAAGTTTGTAAGGAAGGCTGTACTGACCATGGGGATGGAAACTATGTGTGTGGGGATAAGTCGCTTTGGTATATTTTTGCTCCGTTATTCTGCAAAGTGACGGAGCTGCTACAGTGGGGTTCAATTGGTGTCGTGACAACGAGGGAAGAAAGTGGGGATAGTCCTTTTTTTAAATATTCTTGGCGCATGGTAAACGGAAAAGCTTGCCCTGAATCAAAGGCGGCACTAGACGAGTTTTTTAAAAAGGTATTAGGTGACTCTGTAACTGACTATCTTCTCCTTGGTAAGCAAGCAGAGAGGTGTTTTAAGGTTAAATCTGAAAGTCCTAGAGAAGATGCGAGCGAGCTAGAATGTCTGGCTATAGTTCCTAAAAATTGCAAGGTTACCAAGCCATGGTTAATAACAATCGGTTGGGACGCTGTGCTAAAAGACCCCTCAGAAAACTCCTTTGCTGAGCTTAAAAACGATAAGGAAAAGAAAGCTTGGAGTAATTACATTAATGAAATAGGAACCGTAGTTGGAGCGATAAAAAATGACCATTCTGTGATATACATCCCAGCTGTTTGCGCTGGGATGCCAGTACATAGCTTTGATGGTGATGGCGTTTCCGTCCTGCTGGCGGGGGGGCTGATCTGGTGTGTAGATGATCTAGATAAGGCTTTGACAGTGGTGCCGGAAGCCCAGTTGTACCTTCGCTGGTGTTTGGGTGAGATACTTAAGACATGCTCTAACATTGGGTTGTCATCAGATCCAGTTGATCGCCTGAGGGTAAGATTGAACGAGTGCATGGAGCGTAAATGGTTTGACAGTAGAGTAATGCCGCACGAATGGAAAGAAGCATGGAATGTTGAGACAAAGGCAAATATTATTTCTCTGATCAAAATGCAATTTGGTTTAGACGGCGGACTCGATGAGATCAGCAGTGGGAAAATATTTAATGCGGCAAAAGGGATATTTTTGTTTGATGGTTATCGTCCTACTTCCGTAGGCTTTATTGTAGCAGTGCTGAAAGGTCTTGGAGGACAAATTAATGAAGATGTAAATGGGGTTGGTCTGTGGGACATAAATCTAGATCTCAAGGAGTTCATTAATGCTGACGAGAGTAAGCTCGACTTTTTTGTTGTGTTGCTTGGATTTCTTCTGCAACTACCAGTGAAAGGTGAACAATCGTGGGCGGTATCAGTGGAAACTTGTAGCAACATTCAATCATTAAAGTTTTGTTGTGAGGGGGGCAGGCGCATGGAAAAAGATGGTGAAGTAGAAAACTTAAGCTTTTCTGCTCTGGATGATTCAGAGCATACTCACCATATTTCAGCTCTCTGGAAAGTGCTTAAGAAGCAGGCTAAAATTCATATAGAGAATCGCGATGGGCAATGCCCCAGTCCACCGGTAATAATTGCTTCAGGTGCATGTTTAGAATTTAAATGTACGGCTATTAAAACTACACTTGGCGCTCAGAAAGGAAGATAAGGTTTCAGGTAAGACGATGAATATTTTCATACTAGATACAGCACAGAGATTTGAAGATGAAAATGGGGTGCTATTCGAGCGGTATAATGCATTGTTGTCTGCTCGTACGACCATACTAGATGAGCATGATTTGACCTACCCGGATATTGATGTGGACATATTTAAAGGGCGATTAGGGGAGGGGGAAGTGCAGGCCCCACCCGTCGAGGTCGCGGATATTGTGTTTATCCATCAAAAAGATTTAAACGATCATCCGGAGTTGAAAGGGCTGTTGAGGCTTAATGATAAAAATGGGCCGAAGGTGGTCAAGTTCAGTGGTGCTGAAGAGGGCGCATCTTTGGATCAAGCTGATTTCCCTAAGCGTGTGTTCGCGATCAATCGTAGTATTGAAGATCCAATTTTTAATGATAAGGACACATGGGAAAAAACTCTTTATTTTCTACTAAACAATGAACATGCATCTCGCCCCAAGTGGATTTCACCAAATCTTGTGCCACCGATTCATGCGGCGGCATTGATTCTTCTGCAAGGATACCAACTGGCATCTCATGGGATGGACGGATTGTGTAAGGATGAAGATAAGTTGAAACCAGACCAACAGCTTGAGGCGGTTGTGACGCATGCTCAGGCAGTCTGGAAGGGAATGACGGCGGAAGAGAAGAAGGAATATTGGGTTCCGCTTGGCGGAGATGTAGCATTTCTTGAGAACTTTAGTGCTCTACAGGCAGTAATCAATGACTCGACGGCAGGTGATGTTGATATACAGACGATTTTTGGAGTGGCCGATGCGATTCGCAAGGACGCTGGATTTTTTGTCTGATGGCTGTGTGTGATGATTGATCAATGGCTTAGGCAACGGGCGAATCTGAATCACCGTTGGTTGCAGAATGAATATAGTACTTTTCTTCATCGGATTGCTTCGGGTGAAGCTGTGACCGAAGAATGGGCAAAGAGGCTTGAAGAGTGGAAGGAAAAGCGTGATGAACTGGAAGCCTTCGTGAATGAAACAGAATTAGCGCTCAGCCCCAGGCAGTTGCTGGATGTCCCCCCTTTGTTAGGGTTGCCGGAGCAGCACAAGGAATGGCTGGGTCCTTTGACCCATGAATATTATTGTTTCAGAACGGGTATCCGCAACAACATGGCACAAATGAAGGCAAAGATATGCGAGGTGGACCGTATTTTGGAGACCTTCCAGATCGGGGTATCGCAGCCGGATGCAGGCCGGGAGATGTTTCAAGCGTGTTTTGGGTTAAGTGAAATGATATCGGCTCTGCCGAAAGAGATTCAGGTCTGATGCGCCCGCCAAAGATCCTTGTTATCGACGACCAGTTCGGACAGAGTGTCAAATCCCGCCGGGATCTATGCGCTATGTACGGTATTCAGGATGTGACCGGAGACGACTCTCAGCCGGAAGAGGTTGGTGAACCTTTGGCGGAGGCTGTCTTCTGTTCAGGACAAATAATTTCCGGTAATACAGTAACCAACGACGTGGAACTGACTGTCCGTGCTGCCGAACAGGGGTGGCCTCTTCCTGGTGGCGGACGCTGGGCACTGGTTTTGCTGGATCTCTGTTTCGTGTCAGGTTCTATGAACACGGAAGGCTGGGCCGATGGGCAGCAGGGCGACGAGGCATTCGGGTTGGAGATATTGGGCAGGCTAAGAGAGTTGTTTCCCGAACTTCCTGTTGTGATCCTATCCAGCCGCGAGCGCAAGGAGGTGATTGATGACTGCCGTAGTCTTGGCGCTGCTGATTTTATCCAGCGTCATGCATCTCTGGATAGCCCGAGTCCGCGGGAAATCCTGGCAGAGAAGCTTCGCGAGTACGGTCTTCTTGAAGATGACAGTGGGGTGGTCATCGGTCGTTCGATTTCCTTGCTAAAGGCACTGGCAGCAGCCCGGCGGGCAGCGACCGGCGGCGGGAATATTTTGATTTTGGGGGAAAGCGGTACGGGAAAGGAACTCCTCGCGCGCTACATTCATGACCATTCACCAAAAGCAAAAGGGCCATATAAAGTATTCCATGCTTTTGGGACTGCCGAGAATCTCCAGGAAGATTTGCTGTTCGGTCATGTAAAAGGCGCGTTTACTGATGCGAAAAAAGAGCGTAGAGGGCTGTTTGAACAAGCCAGTAGCGGAACGCTGTTCATTGACGAGGTTGGTGATATTCCTGAGACGTTGCAGAACAAGCTGCTGCGCCCTATCGAGATGCGGCAGGTATCACGGCAGGGTTCCGATGAGGAAATCGACGTAGATGTGCAACTTGTACTAGCGACTAACAAGGCGCTGGATGACTATGCTGCTACCGGGTGCTTCAAGTTCGATCTCCTGAATCGCATCCGGGCGTACACCATCAAACTCCCGCCGCTTCGGGAGCGCCGGGAAGATATTCCTCTCTTGGTGAATCAGTTGCTCGAAGGATTATGTCGGGAACACAATTCCCGTTGGCCCCGTACTATCCATTTGGATGCGATGGAAAAACTGAAGACCCATGACTGGCGGGAAGGTAATGTGCGCGAGCTGCGCAACGTGTTGGAACGGGTTGTCAAGGACAACAAGGATTCCGAGATCGTAGTAGTGGGAGATATCCGTTTCGATACCATGTCACGAGCAGCATCGGTTCCCGTTCCAGAACCTGATGTTTCGGCGACAGGAAAAACGGAAACAGAATTATCTCACGGGGATTGGCTGGCTGGACTTCACGATATGTCCATTGACCATGATTATGCTTTTCTCCATGGATCATGGCCATCGTTGCAGCGGGAAATTGCTTTACTACTTGCTCGTTACCTTGTTTCAGCTATTGAAGTGACCCGGAAACGGCGAGCCGATGGGCCACCAGAAGGCGAGATCAATATGACCGGTGCCGTGAGCTGTCTGCTTGGCCGTCAGATCCCTACCGTGAAAGCGGCCGATTTTGTAAAGCGACTCTTGCAATTTGGCGAAGAGACTGGCGAAGAAATTATTAAGGCGCATCCTTCACTCGAGACTGTTTTGGAGCAGGCGCTCCGTTATCGTCCTAAAAAAGCAGCTGTGAAATCAAGAGGGGAATCATGACTGCCCCGTTTGGACGTCCCACACTCATGGTGGCATCCTTGCAGGTACCGGTGGCGAAAGCGCTAGCGCAATTTGTCGAACTATTTCTTGGTGAGCATCTTATACATTCCTTTCCAGATGAGAATGCGGTTCCATTACGGTGTGTAGAGGATCTTCATACACGGCTTGATAGCCTGGATCGTCATGTATTGTTTGACACAGTATGTGTGGTAGATCTAACAAGTGAGAGCACAGCCTGGGATATTACGCGCCCTGAGGCAGGAATGCGGCCCTCGGAGCTGGTGTTGCGTTATCCCGGCGTGTATTGGATATTTCTTGTGCGGGATAAATCATTTGCCTTAACGAAAAATAATGCGGCGCAAGAACTTCATTGTGTGGATCTTGGTGAGATGGCCCAGCTTGCAAATCTTCTCAAGAGGCACGCTGATGGGTTTCGTGCATGGTTTGATCCAACAGGTTTGAGACGTACTGTGCGTGGAGAAACTCAAGTCTGCAAAAAATATGCGGCTGCCATTGATGATGAGACGGATTTCTCGACTTTAAATGGATATGTTTTATACCAGAATAATTATCCAACTTATGTTATCAGTACTTTTTCAGAAATGAATGAGGTGCTTGGCAATAAGCAAAAGGAACGTAGCCTCGCTGTTGTTATGGAGGATGTAGAACTAAATTTTAGTGATCTTCAAGATAAGGATAAAACACTTCTCTTTACTAGTACAAAGGAAGGAAAAGCAAGAGGTATTGCGAAAGTTTTAGAGGATCGGAAAGAAGAGTTTACGCCTCTTCAAAATGCGCGTCGGATTTTTGTATCGTCCGTGTCAGATATTCCAGTAACAAGACCGCAAGATAGTTTTGTGACAAAACCGTATGGCGGAATGTTTGCCAGGGAGTTGGAGTCGTTAAGGGGAGCTGTTGAGAATAGTTCTGACAAGGAACAGTATAAACAGTCGCCATCAGATGGACATAGTGTGGGTAATTCTCGAGCCCAACAAGTTGCGGCAGGGCTATTAGAAAGGGCAAAACAGGCAGCAAATAATGTTTGTACGACAGAGGCTGCTATTCATGTTGCCCTGATGGCGCTTGATGCTCGTCGGTTGTTGCGCGGTGAATGCCTGTCTCTTTCGCTTGAGGCATTAGCCCTTCAGCATAAAATGGAGGTAATAGCTGAGTGTACATTTATCGGAACAGCAAGCCAGTTAGCAGTAAAGGAACGATTTAGCTCACTTAATGAAGACATTAAAAAAATCGTTGGCGAGAAAAAATATGGCTCCCATCAAATCAATAATGCGTTAGTGGAAATTGCTGACGATATACGGCGAATTTATAGTGAATATGACCAGTTTGTTGAAGAAGAAGAGGCGATAATACGGCTCAGGAAATATGAATGGACCCTTAGATATTGGTCTTGTCAGCCGGGAGAGGGTGTGCATAGAGTTGTTCCAATTGCTTTGTCTTTACCAAAACTTATTTTTGCAGGTGTACCAGAATACTACTTCAATCATGTAGTCAGCAGACTATGGAAAATGGGACTGTGGATAGGAATATGGATTGTTATTTTTGCCCTCATATACACAGGGCTGAATTTAGATGGGATTACTGAATTAAAAGATAGTAGGCAAATAGGATTTCATGAGTGGATACTGCATTCAACAGCTAATTTTCTTGCTCCTGGGACAGGGGTATTGGATGATATAAGGCTTGGTAAAGCTCCCATAAGATGCATATCATCACTAACGGGGCAAAATCTCGAGGCATTTCGTCGATATTGGTATGTATCACTCACTGAAATGTTATTTGGTTTTATTCACCTAGGTATTTTTATATCTTATTTTTTTCAGAAGATTTCACGTAGGTAATGTGCCATGGTTGCAAGAGTAAAAAAATGGTGGGAAATAAATAAGCCTGTAATATTATTCGTGCTGATCGCATCGGTTGTAATTGTAAGCCTGTTGTTCAGTGTGACAACAATACTGGAAGCGATGGATGTGTGGGTATGGGATGGCGAAAAATACTGGGCTGTATCTTCCATTATGCTTACATTATTAATTGTTGTATGTGTATATGGATATATTCATTTTCCATATGCGGTAATTACTCTTGTGCCTGATGATAGCGGAGGATCTCAGAATAAGAATATTGAAGTATGGTGCGATGGGAGAAAAATCCCGGTGGCAAAGTTTCCAGAGCAGTTTAAAGTTTATTTCCGAAGAGTTGGTGAATATAATATTTATTTGTTACAGGACAGCAAAATAATAACTCCTGAAAAAGATTGGGACACTTTATCTTTTTATCAAAGCCATATTCCACATGTCACCTTATCTATGAAAGTTCAATAATTGTAAAAATAAACGAAGTTGTAGGGCTGACTTCAGCCGACCATGGCGGATGATAATCAACCCTGCAAAGGTTAAGTGAAAACTTCACTCAAGGTAAATTCCACTTCATGGTTCTAATTGGTGTCAATAGTTCGCTATATTAAGAATAATAGACATACAAATTGCCCCATGATTTTGTGTTTATGATTTTTCCTGTTTCAAAAACTGAGATTGAGATTGTATTCCAAACTGCATCCGATGCTAGTGTAAAGGGTTGCCTGGATAAAAGTAGGGAACAGATAATCAAAAAGAAAAGCGAAACAGGGTCTGCCACGCAGCAGGTTTTGGCCTATGCATTACAGTTGGCGGCATGGCTCGGTCTGATTAGCATTTCCATCTGGGTCGTTGTAGCTCTTACCCGAGATGAGTGAAAGGAGCCTCGGTTTCATAATGCGAGACAGTAGACCCCCACTTTTTTTTACGACTTATGATGCGCTCTGCAATTGCTGAGTTCGTCGCGGTTGTGTCCAGTTCCGTTGCAACACTGAATGGTGGGGCGGCTTCACCGGAAAAGAGTGTGCTGACGTAACCCTGGAAATTGGGCAAGTTCATGAGGTCGCCCTGGCAAATGGAGGCTGTAAATAATTCTGTGTAACTGCCCGAGTTAAATATAATCTGTCAGTCGTTCTTCAAATTCAATCATAAACCGATTTAGTGCTGTTTTCCAATT
>VAPL010638973.1_pt1 | contig 15178 bp, 10 predicted proteins | sample 3395061 | NCBI WGS metagenome assembly VAPL01 (sample SAMN08290444, study PRJNA428436) | hydrothermal vent metagenome | isolation source: Deep-sea hydrothermal vent chimney 2 | place: Pacific Ocean: Juan De Fuca Ridge | depth 2182 m m | reverse complement strand
GGAACCGTCCTGGCTCCGGCGATCGATATCGCGAGGGAAGGTTTCGCCGTCTCCATCGAGCTTGCCGACTCCCTCGAACGTCTCACGGACCTCATCGGCGACCAGGCATCGAGCCCCCCGCTGTACCCATCGGGTGCACCGGCTCCTTTCGGTTCGACGATCACACGACCGGCGCTTGCAGATACCCTCGAGGCGATCGCGTCGTCCGGCCGGGACGCGTTCTACCTCGGAGCCCCCGGCAACGGGATCATCGAGGCAACGGGAGGATCCATCACGTCCGACGACCTCTCCGTGTGCCAGGCTGAGTGGGTCGATCCCGTGTCGCTGGAAGTCTTCGGTCGCACAGCATGGACGATCGGCCCGAACTCCCAGGGCTACCTCACACTCGCCACTGCATGGATATTCGAGCATCTGAACGCCCCGGAGGACCCCGACGATCCGCTCTTCCATCACCTCCTGATCGAGGCGTACCGATCGGTTGCCTGGGAACGGTCCATGTACGTCACAGATCCGGCGACGGCACCCCTCGATGCCGGTGAGCTCCTCGACACCGAGCGCCTCGCCGAGCGGGCCGCATCGATCGACCGTTCACAAGCAGGAAGATGGCCGATGCCGAAACCTGCGCCGGGCGGAACCGCCTATATGACGGTGAGGGACGGCACAGGGATGGGCGTGTCGTTCATCCAGTCCAACTACGCAGGGATCGGTTCCGGACTCTCCGCAGGCAGCACCGGCGTGTTCCTTCACAACCGCGGGGCAGGCTTCAACCTCATCCAGGGACATCCGAATGAGTACCACGCCGGACGCCGTCCGATGCACACCCTCTCACCGACCCTGTGGACCGATGGCGACTCGCTCGATCTGCTCCTGGGGACACGAGGGGGCGACCAGCAACCCCAGTACCTCGCCCAGTTCGCGGCGCATCACTACCACGCAGGCACGGACGTCGACGCTACACAGATCGCACCCCGGTGGAGCATGGATCAGCCTCTCCCTGGTACAGACAGTTCGATCATCATCGAACCGCGATTCAACAGCGAAACGGTCGACTCCCTCCAGGCGTTCGGCCACAACGTCACGGACGGCCGCTCCTGGGAGCCGGGGTGGGGGCCGATCTCTGCGATCGACGTCGGAGGAGAGATGAAGGGTTCCGCCGACCCGAGAGTCTCGACATCGGCAGCACTCAGCCTCTGAACGTCAGCTCTCGGTGAAGAATCCGGGAATCGGTGGTGCTGTGTCGTTCCGCCTCTTGCGCCGGTACTTCGAGACGAGGCCGAGAACGATCGCAAAGAGGGCGACCCCGACGATCCCGACGGCGACCCCGACACCGAGGAGCCAGTCGGTCGTCGGCGTATCCCTGCCCGTGAGGTCGGCGCGTAACGATGTCCTCCACTCCCCCTCGATGCGCGACCACGCCGCTGCGTCCGTCTCGGCAAGCACATCCGTCCCGTACGTTGCCACAGCGAAATCGACGAAGTCGCCGATCGCGCGGAAGTTCGTCTCAGGGTTCCAGTCCTGAACGGGCTCCTGGAGCGAGGCCCCCCAGTCGACCACCGCTTCGGTATCGAAGAAGTTCTCGACCATCACATCTCGGTGGTAGTACTCCAGGCGATCCAGGATCCTGGCCCGGTACCAATGAGCGATGACGCCGGCGATCGGCTCGGGAAACGGCTCATCACCGTTGTTCTGCCACAACGCCTGATGCGTGAGGGCAAAGGCAGCAGCCGGGCCGATGAAACCGGGACGCTGCGTGTTGAGCAACACGAAGCGCTCCTCGAGATTCTGATGCGCGTGGAACTGCTGACTCCCGGACACGTACTCGTCCCCGATGAACCGCAGTTCGTTGTCGACGAGACACACATCGGCTTCGAAGGTCCCGATGTCATCCACGATCCAACCCGACACCATGGAGATCTCGCTCGCAAAGCGTTCCGCCATCGCGAACGGGACGCCGGCGACATACACCGACACGTCACCATCGGACACCTGCGTCCACGTGACGGCGGGGAATCGATCCGCGCACCCTTGTGATGCCGCTTCCACCGGGGTCGCCACACCGACGAGAACAGCAGTCAGTGCCCCGACGAGGATGAGGCGGCTCCGGATCGTCTTCATGGAGGAACGGTACCGGCCACCGTCGTACACAGACACCGTCGGACAATGGCAATGTCTTCCAGCATCGGGGTTGCTGTATCGAGTCGCAACCTATACCCTGTCGCACGCGGAGACACCGCGGCCAGCGCTGACTGCCGGAGTGTCGAATCTTCGGGCGTTCGTTTCGCCCCGGGACCGCAGAGAGTAAGAACAAGCGAGTTCCACGGAGTTACGTGAGACCTCGAGCACCCCTCGCATATGCCGGACTGCTCATCGTCGCCTTCCTGGCGGTGATCGGGTTTGCCGCGTTCTCCCCCTCGACCGACACTTCAGCGGAGGAGCTCGTCACAGAGCTCACCGCAGTAACGGTGCCGCCGAATGGAGGGATGTCGGCGCGCGTCGCCTCCGCCGTCCTCGCTCTGCGGGTCTCGGACGCCGACAGCCGGACCGCCACGACACAGACCGTTCCAACGACGACCGCGGCGACCGAATCGTTCGTGATCCAGGAGACCAGCACGTCGAGTACACAGGCACCACCGACAACTGCCGCGCCGACGACTTCACAGAGCGATACCACTCCCCCGACGATCAAGGTCACCTCCCCCGACGATGGAGACACCGTCACGAAGCGAACCGTCACCTTCAAGGGCACCGTCGAGAAGGGTGCCACCGTCTCGTCGGGGCCGTACGCAGCAGACGTGAACGATGACGGTACGTGGTCGATCAGGCTCGTCGTCGTCGATGGAGCGAACGGGGCAACGTTCACCGCCACCGACAAGGCCGGCAACTCGGCCAGCGTTCGCATCATCGTGAACTACGAGGAGAAGAAGGCTGCACCCCCACCGCCCACCACCACGACGACGGCAGCGCACGACGACCAGGCTACGACAACGACGAAGGCGCCGAGTCAGACGACCGCGCCGAAGTGGTCGCCGAAGTGGCCCGCCGATGCGGGCGGGATACGCAACGTCGAACAGTGGCGTTCCCTGGTGGGGAAGTACTGGGCTGCCGATCGGGTCGACTGCGTGCTCGGCATCATCAAGAAGGAGTCGCGTGGCGACCCACGCGCCTACAACTCCGCAACGGGGGCCTCGGGCCTCATGCAACACCTGAGCAAGTACTGGAAGAACCGAGCCGCCTCTGCCGGATTCCGTGATTCCGACGGTCTGTACGCCACGCCGTACAACGCAGAGGCGAACATCGCCGCCGGAGCATACATAGCTGGCTCGGGCGACAACTGGTACACGCCGTGGGGTTATCTCGCCGCGTACGGCTCGTGCCCCGGCTCCTGAGACTGGCGTAGTATCCGAGCATCATGAACCACACAGCGAAGAACCTCATCCGAATCGCAGGCCTTGTTGCGGGCCTCGGCGCCACAGTCTGGGCTCTTCGCGATCGACTTCTTCCCGCCCCTGAAGTCCATGACGAGCCGCCACCTCGATTCCGCACCGCCACGACACAGACCGAGGCAACGAACGACGACCTGACGGCGATCAAGGGGATCGGCCCGGCGAAGGCCACCAGGTTGCACGAAGCCGGTGTCGATACGTTCGCTGAGCTCGCGTCGATGTCTGCCGACGATCTTGCGGACACCGCGCGAACGTCGACGGCGTCGGCACAGGCGTGGATCGAGGCAGCAGCCGAGCTCGGCTGATCGTGCTGTATCTGACCGAGCCTGAACAACTCGGCGAGTTACTCCCGAACGAACCACGGTACCGAACAGACCAGCTCCGCGACTGGCTGTACCTCACCCCCGTCCTCAGCGCGCAGGACATGTCGAACCTCCCGAAGCCGCTTCGTGACCACATCGAGCCCGACCTGTGGCCGTTCACCGTCGACATCGAGCAGTCCGCCGATAGCGGCCAGACCGTCAAATGGCTCTTCCGCTGCACCGACGGGTCACCGATCGAGTCCGTTCTCATGGGGTACGCCAATCGCACGACACTGTGCATCTCGTCACAGGTCGGGTGTGCCATGGGCTGCACCTTTTGTGCGACGGGCCAGTTCGGCTTCGATCGCCACCTCGATGCAGGAGAGATCGTCGCCCAGGTGACCTATGCCAACGCCTATCTCGCTGCCACACCGATGCCCCACAGTCCCGAACGCGTCACGAACATCGTGTTCATGGGTATGGGTGAGCCTCTGGCGAACTACGCACACACCATCGAGTCGATACGCAGGATGATCGACGTGATGGGCATGTCTGCACGTTCGATAACGGTGAGCACCGTCGGTTTCGTGCCAGGCATGCGCAAGCTGATCAACGAGCCGTGGCCGTTGAACCTCGCGGTGAGCCTGCATTCGACGATCCCGTCGGAGCGTTCGAAACTCGTGCCGATCAACGATCGGTACCCCATCGACGACGTGATCGATGCTGCGGAGGCCTACTACGTCGCGAAGGGACGTCGCATCTCCCTCGAGTGGACGTTGATCTCCGGCGAGAACGACTCCGACACCGAGGCCGTCGGCCTTGCCAGGATCGCAAGGAAGATCAAGGCGCATGTCAACGTCATCGCCCTGAACCCGACACCGCTCAGCACAGACCGTCCGCCCGATCACGACCACGTTCGACGGTTCATCGGTACTCTCAAACGTGAGGGTGCGAACGTAACGCTGCGGGACACCCGGGGCCAGGACATCGACGCAGCGTGTGGCCAGTTGCGACTCCGCGCTCAGACCAGACGACCCGAGACAGACACCAAGCCGAACGGAGCACCATGAAACTCGAATCGGGTGACCAAGCACCCCTGTTCACCGCCGTCGATCAGACGGGGACGGAACGACGATCCGACGAGTTCGCCGATTCCAAGCTCGTCATCTACTTCTACCCGAAGGCGTTCACACCGGGGTGCACGACGGAGAGCTGCGACTTCGCCGAGCGCTACCAGACGTTCATCGAGAACGGCTACACGATCCTCGGCGTCTCCCCCGACGCTCCGGAGAAGCTCACGAAGTTCAAGGCAGAGTACGAGCTACCGTTCGACCTCCTCTCAGATCCCGATCACTCGGTCGCTACCGCCTTCGGTGCGTATGGGGCCAAGAAGAACTACGGACGCGAGTACATGGGGATCATCCGCTCCACGTTCCTCATCGATGCCGACGGGCATATCGAGCACGCGTTCTACAACGTGCGCGCGAAGGGACACGCCGAGAGGATCGCGGGGACGATCAGATGATGAACTCGACCGTTCGAACCGCGGTGTTCCCAGTCGCTGGTCTCGGCACGAGGTTCCTGCCTGCGACCAAGTCGATACCCAAGGAGCTTCTCCCCATCGTCGATCGGCCGCTCATCCAGTACGCCGTCGACGAAGCCCGCGCATCAGGTATCGAGAACTTCGTGTTCGTCACCGGGCGCGGAAAGGGAGCGATCGAGGACCACTTCGACATCAGCTACGAACTCGAAGAGGCCCTCGAGTCACGGGGCAAGGACCAGGAGCTCCAACAGATCCGCGAGCTGCGTCCGGGACCGGGACAGGTCGCCTACGTTCGCCAGATGCAACCCCTCGGACTCGGCCACGCCGTGTGGTGTGCCCGGCACCTCATCGGCAACGGCCCGTTCGCCGTCCTTCTCGCCGACGAGTTGATCATCTCAGATCCCCCCGTCCTCGCCGACATGATCGCAGTCCGTGATGAGCACGGGGGCAACGTCGTGCTCGTCGATGAGGTGCCTCGAGAGAAGATCAGCAGCTATGGGATCATCGAAGCAGGCACGGAAGCCGGTGCCGTGATCGAGGTGACCGGTGTCGTCGAGAAGCCTGCGCCACATCATGCTCCATCCAACCTGGCGATCATCGGCCGGTACGTTCTCGACCCGTCGGTCATGGGGATCCTCGCCAGTACAGCTCGGGGTACAGGTGGCGAGATCCAGTTGACCGATGCTCTCCTGGCCTCCATCGGATCGGACCCGTTCCACGCAGTGCGCTTGAGCGGACAGAGGTACGATTGCGGCTCGAAGCTCGGCTTCATCGAGGCGACACTGAACCTGGCTCTCGGCAGAGACGATCTCGGGACAGACGTACAACACATGATCGACGCTCTCGCCACGACATCGAGACGATAAGCTCTCCCTCGCGTATTCATCGACCCGCCGAGGACCACTGTGACACGACTCAAGCAACTCCACGATGCCGGCCAATCGGTCTGGTACGACTTCATCCGCAGAGACATGCTCACAGGGCCGGGACTCGCCGACCTGGTCGAGGACGGCATTCGTGGCGTGACGAGCAACCCTTCGATCTTCGAGAAGGCGATCGCCGGTTCCGATCTCTACGACGAACAACTGGCATCGCTCGGCGGCCTCGACCCGCAAGCAGCGTTCGAAACCCTCGCCGTTGCCGACATCCAGCATGCCGCCGACATCCTTGCCGGAGTGTTCGACTCTTCAGGAGGCAACGACGGCTACGTCAGCCTGGAGGTGTCTCCACGGCTCGCACACGACACCGCCGCCACGATCGCCGACGCGATGCGACTCTGGAACGTCGTGAACCGTCCCAACCTCATGGTGAAAGTGCCTGCTACGAAAGCGGGGATTCCCGCCATCGAGGAACTCACGGCGGCGGGAGTCAACGTCAACGCGACACTGATGTTCTCCCTCGAACACTACGAGGACGTTGCATCAGCCTACGTCAGGGGTGCCGAGCGAGCCTCGGATCCATCCACGCTCGCCTCCGTTGCCTCCTTCTTCGTGTCCCGCGTCGACTCCGCCACAGACGCAGCGCTCGCAAATGTCGGCACCGAGGACGCTCTCAGGCTCCGGGGCAAGGCTGCCGTCGCCAACGCGAAGCTCGCATATCGGCGGTATGGCGAGATCTTCAATGGTCCACTATTCGCCTCGTTGCGCGCCCGCGGCACCCGGCCCCAACGCGTCCTGTGGGCTTCGACATCGACGAAGAACCCGAACTACAGCGACGTCATGTACATCGAGGAACTCATCGGGAAGAACACGGTGAACACGGCACCCCCCGACACGATCGAGGCATTTCTCGACCATGGAACCGTCCGAGCGGATTCACTGTGCGACCAGGTCGAGGAAGCACAGATTCTGATCGCATCGCTGCCCGACGTCGGCGTCGACTTCGACGCGATCACATCTGAACTGCAAGTTGCTGGTGTTGCGGCGTTCTCGGCAGCGTTCGACACGCTGCTGGCCGCCATCGTACGGAAGCAGCCTGGGACGCTCGTATGACACTTCGACTCGAACCGCACACGATCTCGGACGCTGTGCTTGCCGAGGCTGCACGGTGGAAGACGGATCGGCTCATGGGCCGTCTCTGGGATGCTGATCCAACCGTGTGGGGCACAGCGGGGACACCGGAACTCGAAGACCGCCTCGGATGGCTCACACTTCCGTCCACATCACGCGATCTGGTACCGGTCATCGGCACCCTGACAGCAGAAGCGCGCAGGTCAGCGATCAGCGACATCGTCCTGTGCGGCATGGGTGGCTCCTCCCTCGCTCCGGAGGTTTTCGCCGATGCGCTACGTGGCACCGGATCCGGGCCGAAGCTCACCGTCCTCGACTCCACACACCCAGACGCTGTCGCCGCAGTCGACGATGCGACCTCCCCCGACACGACCTGGTACATCATCTCGTCCAAATCGGGATCCACCCTCGAAACGCTTTCGTTCTTCCACTGGTTCTGGTCGAGGGCGTCACGTGAACTCTCATCACCGGGAAGCCACTTCATCGCGATCACGGACCCCGGGTCGCCACTGGCCGACCTTGCGACCGCGCGTCAGTTCAAGACGGTCGTCGACGCCAACCCGAACGTCGGAGGAAGGTACTCGGCTCTGACCGCCTTCGGTCTCGTTCCCGCCGGCCTCACAGGCGCCGATCCCACCGCGATGCTCGATGCGGCGGCAGCAGTGGCAGCAACGTGTGGACCCGACATCGACCTCCTCGAGAACCCGGCGTTCGTTCTCGGTGCGACCATGGCGACCAGAGCTCTCTCAGGCGCCGACAAGGTACAGATGGTGGCCGGCGGATCGCTCACATCCTTGCCGCTGTGGGCCGAACAGCTGATCGCCGAGTCCACGGGCAAGGACGGCAAAGGCATTATCCCCATCGACGGCGGTCCCCACCCGTCGATGGCAACCGACGGGTGGGTCGTCGCCATCGACGCAGCCGACGGTGCCGGTGCCGACATGGCGCTCACGACAAGTGGCGAGTACGACATCACCGGGGTGATGCTCCTCTTCGAGCTCGCAACGGCCATCGCAGGCGAGATCCTTGGCATCCACCCGTTCAACCAACCCGACGTCGAGATCGCGAAACGCCTGGCAGCGTCCGCCATGGCGGGAGAACTCGCAGACTCAGCCCGGCCACCCATCACCATCGATGACGACGCTCTCGTTCGTGTGCTTGGGTCGATCCTCACCGGACATCGGCCGTCGTATGTGTCGATCCAGGCATATCTGGCGCCGAGCCCCTCCACCGATGCCGCTCTCCAGTCCCTCAGGGAACTCATCGATACGCACTGCGGCGTGTACACCACGGTCGGGTACGGACCACGGTTCCTCCATTCGACAGGTCAGATCCACAAGGGGGGCCCACCAGGAGGTGTGTTCCTTCAGATCCTCGACGATCCGCAAGCCACACTTCATGTACCCGAGACGGACTTCACGTTCAACGAACTGATCTCCGCCCAAGCCGCAGGCGACCGTGCCGCCCTCACCGATCGGGGCCGCAGCGTGGTCAGTGTCGAACTCGGCCGAGACGCCGATTCGGGTCTCAGCCTGTTGATCGACGCGGTACGAACAGCGCTTCAGTGACGACGTGCGCCGCTACTCGATCGCAGCGACGTCCACTCCGATCCGACTCGATCGGATCGCGCTCGAGAGACCGATCGGCTTGCCACGATCCATCTTGGCCTCGGGCTCGTTGAGCGACGCGTTCATCTCCCTCGGCAGTTCCAGAGTGAACACGCTCTTGGTGTCGAAGCGGTAGGTCAACGATCCGCCCATCAACTCGGCGAGGGCTCGCGACACGGTGAGCCCGATGCCGACCGACCCCGGTTGTCCCGGTGTGTCGTGGGCGCGCTCGTAGGCCTCGAAGATGCGCTCCCGATCGGCCTCAGGTATCCCGGCCCCGTCATCGACGATCTCGACGGCGACGGCACCGCGACTCGACGACATGCGTGCCTCGATGTTCGTACCGCCGTATCGGACCGCGTTCGTCAGGAGGTTCCTGAGAATCTGACGCACCCTGACAGAGTCGGCGTCGACAACACGTGACTCGACGGAGCACGTGACCGTCGTACCTGGCGGTACGGTGATCCCTGCGATCACCGTACGAACCTGAACGTCCAGCTCGACGGCCTCGGAACGAACGATGACGCTGCCGATGTCTGCTCGGGCCGCTATCAGGAGGTCGTCGATGAGGTCGGACATGTCGTTGCTCTGCTCGACGAGGAGGTTGGTGAACTCCGCCATCTCGTCATCGGAGAACTCCTTCCACCGATCGTTGAGCTCGTGGGCCATTCCGGTGACGACGGTCAGGGGGGTGCGAAGCTCATGTGATACCGATGCAACAAACGCGTCCTTGGAACGAAGCAGGTCCTCGAGCCTCGCCCTTGCGCTCGCCCGATCGACGGCTGCTGCGAGGACGTTTGCGACCGACTGGAGGAAGTTGAGGTCGTCGACCGTGAAGACTCGTTCGTCGGAAGACAACACGACCAACGTACCGAAGTCGATCTCAGAACCTGGGATCATCACTGCAACGGCAGACCTGAGACCACGTTCCGCCAGTTTCGGTGCAGCGAACCTGACCTCTGCTTCATTGCGCAGAACGACTGAGGCTGCCGTCATGTGCGCACGGTCGGCGATTGCTGTGACGTCGTCGGCTACCACATCGACAAGTCGATCCGATCCGTATATCTCGAATCCACCTTCACCAGACCGTCCGAGAATGAGGGAGCCTTCGGTCCGCAGAACTGTCGAGACCGTCTCTGTGACCGATGCCATCACGTCGGTGATGACGTCGGCCTCGAGCGCGATCTGACCGATGGACGCAACGGCCTCTTGCTGCACGGCACGGGACCACAACTCGTCCTCGACACCACGCCGACCGGTTACGTCGATCATCGCCCCCTCGTACACCGGACCCGATTCGGTGGTGATCAGGCGCGACGTGTCGCGGATCCACAGCATCGATCCATCGAATCGACGCATCATGGTCTCGTAGCCGATCACAGTCTCTTCATGATCGAGCATGGAGGTCAGATGCTCTCGATCCGTCGACTCGACATAGAACCTGTGCGCATCGGAACCGATCAGTTCGTCCTTGGACGTCACCCCAAACATCTCGACCAGCGCTGCGTTGGCGGCGAGAATCGTCCCGTCTGGAGCCGATCGGTAGAGAGGCACGGGTATGCGCTCGAAGAAAGATCGGAAGTCGACTTCGGAACGCTGGAGTTGGTCCTGGGCATCGTGAAGATCGGAACGATCGACCACAGCGACTTGTACGGCGAGGTCGTGTCCGTACTCGACGACGTTCAAGGACACGTCGACCCAGCGGCACTCGCCCGAGATCGCCTTCATCCTGACATCTGTGAGTTCGAGTGGCTCCAGTCGCTCCTCTGCCCGTCGGAGGTCCTCCATGACGTAGTCCCGCTGTTCTTCACAGATCAGATCCTCGAGGCGACGACCGAGGAGATCTCCTACAGGGCCACCCAGAAGGGCTTCTGCAGGATCGTTTCGATATATGACTCGACTATCGACGACGATCAAGAACGCTGTGGGCGCCATGTCCATCAGACGTCGGTACCGCATCGACCCCGATTCCGCAGCAACGTTGATTCGCTGGGCGTATCGGTCGATAGAGCGGAATACGACGTAGGCACCGATGATGGTGCCGGTCCGCGCAAGGATCGACGCGATCTCACCCGGCTTACTCGCCTCGGCTAGATCGTCGATCCATGAGATAGATGGGGTGACGAGCAGCATCGAGATCTTGGATATCTCGATGGCCATCGCAGCGATCACTGTTCGCTGCGCTGCCCGATCCGTTGCCATGAACACGACAGATGCAACCGCCCACACCGTCAACAACAGAGAGACTGCCCCTGCCGAAGGGACGAGCAGCCAGATTGCGTATGCGGCGAGGATGTCTATGAACGCGGAGAGCCTCACCCCTGTGTAGCGGCCCATCGCTCGGGTGAGGAACGGGAGGCCGGTCGCAGCGATGATCGCGACCACGCCGACGATCCGAACTTCGATCGTCGTCTCCGGGATGAACAGGATGGAGATCCCCGCGATCCAGTACACGACGGTACGGACCCGCAAGAGGAAACCTGCAAGCTTTCTACGATCATGCTGAGAGAAGAGACCTGAAGCCATCTCCCCTCTATCGGAAGGTTTCAACACTGCCTTGACCTGTCACGGACACAGAAACGAAACGCCGGACGAAGGACTCCAGGCCACAGTCGACCGTCCACCCACAACGGCTACATCGGTCTCTGCCGTATCTGAGGCTGTCCCTGAGGTGATGTGACTGTGGCCCGTCGGCTCAGGCGTCGCACTCGGACTCCGGTAGTGCCTCTCCCGATGGTGTCGATTGTCCGTCGATCACCCTGCGGACCTTGCCTCTGATTCGATCCACGTCGGGGATCGGTCTCCCGCCGTAGTCCCGTTCGGGTGCCCAGTACGTCGGGACGAACCCCACCGTTTCGATGTCGTTGAAGTCGAGCTTCGCCGCTGCAGCAAGAAGGTCCGGAGCGAAGGAGAGTGGAATGTCGGTGACGACCGATCCTTCCACAGCGTTGACGATCGCCGAGAACCGACGGAGGAGTGTCAGCGGGTCGGCCTTCGCTGCGACGGCTCGCAGCATGCACCGCTGACGCTGCATCCTCGTGTAGTCGCTCGAGCCTTTCCGTGCACGGCTGTAGGCGAGTGCCTCAGGGCCGTTGAGATGGTTCCAGCCGACGTCGACGTTGACGTACGCCCAGCTATCACCTTCCCGCGGGGGGGACACCTCGGCTTCGAGCGGCTTTTGGACGTATACGTCGACACCACCGATCGCATCCACGAGATCCACGAACGCTGCCATGTCGACGAGCGCGTAGTAGTCGATGCGCAACCCCATGAGCTGCTGGAGCGTGTCACGCAGCACCGCCATGCCCGGATCGACCTCGTTGGGATAGGTGCCCGTCCACTTTCTGGTGAAGGGGTACAGGGCGTTGAGTTGGTCCGGGAAGCATCGGCAGCTCTCGAACACCGGCTCTTCCACCACCGGGGGCTGCTCGCCTTCTGCCAGCGTTGTCGTGGTCGTCGACTGCTGTTCCTCTTCCGTCGGTGGCGGGGGCTTCGGGATGAGGCGCTGCTCGAGTTCGATGAACGCAGTGTCGTAGCGGCGTGGCAGCGGGACCTGACCGAGGTTGCGGGGAAATCCGAAGAGCGCCGCCTTGCCGGTGACGGTGTCGAGTGTTGCGACCATCATCGTGTCGGTTCTCATACCGCCGCGTCCCGGACCGCCGTCGCCACCGGCGAGCAGGATCGTGATCCGTTCTGCCCCAACCCGCTCGGTGAATGGGAGGAAGGGAGCGTTCGCCCCGGGGGTGCCTCTGGAAGCGAGGACGTCCTCCCACTCTGCCACGGCGTCGGGGTCGCCGATCCCCTCCCTGAAGATGAGGTTTCGAAGCGACACTTCTCGTGGAGCATCCACGGTGTAGTGCTTGACGACGGGATCGGGCACGATATCTGCATCGGTACCGATGGGGATGATCGGCTCGACCGTAGGCGCGGCACCTTCGACCACGAACACCGACTCGAGGAGCCTGACCGCATCGATGGTGTACCGGCCAACGACGACGTGGGGAGCCAACACCACGGTCACAAGGATGATCCATCCAAGTACAACGACGCCAACCGGAGCACCTCCGCGCTCACCGTTGCGTGCAACCCCGTACGCGTCTGCTGCTGCTCCTACCCTCCACGCAGCGGCGAGGACGTTGAGACCGAACAGCGCCCACAGGGCAGTCGGGTTCAGTGTGGCGCCGACGATCTCAGACGTTCGAAACTGAGTTGCACCTATGCCAACGACCACAGCCACAAGAGCGGGCGAGAACCAGAGCGTTGCGCGACGGTAACTGGCAAGGTAGAGATGACCCAGGCCGGGCACGAAAACGCTGAGCGCAGCTGCAAGCCAGGGACGTTTTTCCCCCGTCTCTGCCGTGTCTTGCACCGTCGCCATGTCCCCTCAGTGTCGTACAGCACCAAAGCTACCGCGGAATGCGATTTTCCCGACACGATGTGGGCCACGACCACAGACGCAGGGACTACGACCCATCACGGCGTACCCTGTCCCTATGCCTCCCCCTGCCATTCGAAACGTCGCGCTCATTGCGCATGTGGATCACGGTAAGACGACTCTCGTCGATGCCATGCTCCGAGCCGCAGGCGTTTTCGCAGACCATGAGCGTGTCATCGACCGTGTGATGGATTCCAACGATCAGGAGCGTGAGCGTGGGATCACGATCCTCGCCAAGGCGGCCTCGATCGAATGGAAGGGCACGAAGATCAACCTCGTCGACACGCCGGGTCACGCCGACTTCGGTGGAGAGGTCGAGAGGGCCCTCATGCTCGTCGATGGCGTCCTCCTCCTCATCGATGCCGCTGAGGGACCGATGCCCCAAACTCGGTACGTGCTGTCGAAAGCGCTCGAGCGGCATCTCCCCGTCGTTGTCGTGATCAACAAGGTCGACCGGTCGGATGCTCGATCGAGCGAAGTGATCGACGAGGTCTACGAGTTGTTCTTCGATCTCGATGCTCAGGACCATCACATCGAGTTCCCCATCTTGTCGGCGATCGCTCGCGAAGGTATCGCCATCGAAGGTATCGGCGTCCCCGGCGAAGGGGACACACTCGACCCGATCCTCGATGCCATCGTTTCGACCATACCGGCGCCTGTCGGAGACCCGGATGCACCGTTGCAGGCCCTGGTCACGAACCTGGATGCCTCGGACTACCTCGGACGCCTCGCCATCGGGAGGGTGATCCGCGGAACGATGAGAGCGGACACGCGAATCGCTCTGGTCCAAGGCGATGACGCCTCACCCGTCGTGCGTAAAGTTTCTTCCCTCATGGGGTTCTCACATCTCGGGCGAGACGACGTCGCAGAGAGGAGCGCCGGCGACCTCTTCATCGTCGCTGGCTTCCCCGAAGTCGGAATCGGAGACACCTTCACCGATACCGAGATCATGGAACCGCTGCCACGCCTCGAGGTCGACGAGCCCGTCCTGCGTATGACGTTCGGTGTGAACACATCACCGCTCGCTGGCACAGAGGGAGCCTTCGTCACCTCACGCCAGATCAGGGACCGGCTCGAGCGCGAGATCCTTGGCAACGTATCGATCCGCATCGGTGACACAACGACACCCGAGGTCACCGAGGTGGCAGGCAGAGGCGAACTGCAACTCAGCGTCCTCATCGAATCGATGCGCCGTGAAGGCTTCGAACTCCAGGTGAGCCGACCCGAGGTCATCGTCAAGGAGATCGACGGCGTCAAGCACGAGCCCGTCGAACGTGTCACCGTCGACGTCCCGGACGAGTACGTCGGTGCGGTCACACAGGTCGTGGCACCCCGCAAGGGACGGATCGCCGAACTCAAGCCTGGCGAGAGTGGGCGCACGATCCTCACGTTCACCGCACCTTCGCGAGGCCTCCTCGGCCTGCGATCCCTTCTGCTGACGCTCACGAGAGGAACATCGTTGATCCATCAACGAAACGACGGTTGGATCCCCTGGGTCGGAGAGCTCCCTCATCGTCAGGGTGGAGCGTTGGTCGCCGACCGGCGAGGCCAATCCACCGGCTTTGCCCTCGACAACCTCCAAAAGCGGGGCGAACTATTCATCGGCCCCGGCGTCGACGTCTACGAAGGGATGATCATCGGCGAAGCTTCACGCCCCGAGACGATGACCGTCAACCCCACCAAGGGCAAGCAACTCACCAACATTCGAACACACTCGACAGACGATGCGATCAAGCTCAAGCCACCACGGGACATGACGCTCGAGGTCGGGATCGAGTGGATCGCCGATGATGAGCTCGTCGAGGTGACACCGAAGTCGATACGCCTGCGCAAGCGCCT
>VAPL010118650.1_pt1 | contig 15192 bp, 11 predicted proteins | sample 3395061 | NCBI WGS metagenome assembly VAPL01 (sample SAMN08290444, study PRJNA428436) | hydrothermal vent metagenome | isolation source: Deep-sea hydrothermal vent chimney 2 | place: Pacific Ocean: Juan De Fuca Ridge | depth 2182 m m | reverse complement strand
TCTTAAAGGGCTTTGACCCCTTTAACTAATCAGCAAACCTACCGACCCCATCTACCCGTAATTAGTTCGTTACCCGATAGATAATGTCTACTTCCTTGTATACGTCGACTTTGCCCTCGGAGTCTTTTGCCTGTAATAGCACAGTGGCGAAATTGTTTGCGGATGGGAATTCTGTTTCCAATATATTAATCGAAAACGTAGCGCTATTACCGAAGAGTGTTCCCGTTGGGGTTACATCTAACCAAACTGGATCGGGGACGGGTGTGATGATCAAAGTGTCGTAGGCATGTGACACCTGAATAGAGCTTGAGTCTAAGATTGAAAATATTTCACCGTTAAATGAAGCAATGTCAATATTGAATTCAACTCCATCATAATCTGTGCTGAGCCCTATAGAATCAGAATGCAGTTGATCAATAAACAACTGATATTCACTACGATGCTGTCCGTGTATTTCTATTTCGTAGTTAAAATCGTCGACGGTGAAAATGACTTCATCGATAATGTGTCCAAATTCACTAGAGGAAACCAGGGTCTCACCATGTGCATCATAAATAACTAAATCCGCATCCCCAGAAAGCGTTTTTAATTCCACCCGGTATGTCGATTGGGGACTGAATTCGTAACCAATAAATATATGCTCATCCGCTCCAATGTAACCCGCGTCATAGGTGGTATCATAGTGGTCTGATTTATAACACGCAGATAAAATGAAAATACTCGCGATTAACACAGCGTACAACGCGCCTTTTATATGCATAAGATTTCCCTCTCTGCGGTAACGAATATACCCACTTCGGCGTAAGTGTATATAGTGTACAAAAAGATAACTGAATCATTGCTGAACAGGCGGTGAGGAGTGAATAGAGACACGGTATCCCTACCTGCTTAATCCATTTTTATAGTATGGATTTAACTTGGTCCTAATGCTCCATATTTATATAAAAAGCGGTTATTTGAAGTTATTTGTGTCAGCCATTAGCAGTTTTCTAATTCACAGGCACATCTATTGTCAATCGTGCACCACCAAGGTCACTTTTTCCTATTTCCAGCTTTCCGGAATAAACCTGCAAAATATCATCGACGACGGCCAGACCTATTCCCTGCCCCGGTGATTTTAAATCGCCCCTGACACCGCGTTGCATCAATCTCTCAACTTGCTCTTTGTCTACGCCCGGTCCGTCATCATCGATGTGTAATACAAAATGAGCACTTTCATTACCGCCAACAGGTTTAGATGTACTGATCTTGATTCGTTTTTTACAACACTTATATGCGTTATCCAGAACATTGCCGAGTATTTCCAATAAATCACCCTCATCGCCTTGAAATATTGAAGACTCAGCAACGGCGACCTCAACGTTAATATTTTTTCCCGCATAAACTTTGTTTAACGCATTCACAATTTTATTTACTATATCAACGGTTTTAACTCGTGCAGTAATTGCCGAGCGCCCAGACGCAGCCGCTCTTTGTAGCTGATATTCCACAATTTGTGACATTCGCTCGACTTGTTCTTCCACTACCAGTTTTGATTTATTATCAACAGGGAAATTTCTAACCTCTCCCCTTAATACGGCCAATGGTGTTTTAAGACTATGTGCCAAATTTCCTAATGTATCCCGATAACGAGTTAAATGTTCTCGCTCATTTCTAATCAGCTTGTTTAAATTATCCGTAAGGCCAATGAGTTCTTTCGGGTATGACTCCTCCAACTGTGTGCTTCGCCCGGCTTCGATAGACTTTAAATCACGAACCACACGCCGAAGAGGCAACAACCCCCACCTTAATATAACGCTTTGAACGACTAATAGAACAAGTGCGACACCGGTTAACCAACCCCATAAATTTTTCTGGAAATTATTCACCTGCTTATCCAGCACTTCTTTTTTTTCGGCAACGCTAAATGTGTAGCCATCATGTACATCCTCACTTTCGTCCCCGATAACTCCCCGACTAACTACGATGAGTTCAACACCATCTGGCATCTTTATATTTTCAAATTTTATTGCATCCGGCTGCAATGCCCAGCGAAACATGTATTTTCGTTCAATTGAAGAAGGGGATCGCCATACTTTTTTAGCATCGTTACTGATGGCTTGTGCAAACAATTTTGAAGAGGGGTGTGAAAAACTCAAGTGAGTAGGTAATTGCAGGCCTTTGTCTTTACCTATAATAGTGGCGGCAATCAGTGTATAAACATGTCCTTCGAGGCGATCTCGAACCGCAGTCTCAGCACTTTCGCTAAATACCTTGTTAAGAGTGAATCCCGTTAAACCAAAAAATGCCGCCAGCACAATACTGGCTGCCAATAACAACCTTGTGCTCATGGACATCAATTTTCGGAAGTTCCTTTTAGCGAAAACCGATAACCCTTTCCACGTAATGTTTCAATGGGTGAATATATATTTTGCGGGTCCAACTTTTTTCTTAACCGGCCAATAAACACTTCGATAACATTACTGTCCCGATCAAAATCCTGGTCATAAATATGTTCTGTGAGTTCCGTTTTAGAAACAACATCGCCGTTGCGCGTAATCAAATATTCCAGTACGCGATATTCATAACTTGTTAATTCTATAGCTTTGTCGTTCACCATCACGTCTTGTGATGCTGTGTTCACGGTTATGGGTCCACATTTAATTTCTGGCTTGGAAAGCCCCACCGAACGTCGCAGCAATACTTTTATTCGCGCAAGAAGCTCTTCCATATGGAATGGTTTGACCATATAGTCGTCTGCGCCTGCCTCTAGTCCAGTTACTTTTTCTTGCCAACGACCTCGTGCAGTTAAAATCAAAATCGGAAATGTTTTGTCTTTTTCACGCAATCGGCGAACCACATCAATACCTTCGATTTTCGGTAGCCCAAGATCGATAATGGCAACATCGAATGGATATTCCAGACCCAGGTACAAACCTTCTTCACCATCTTTACCCGCATCCACAGCATAGTCCAGCTCTTTTAGACATGTAACAAGCTGCTCACGTAATGGAGCCTCATCTTCGATAACAAGAATACGCATATTGAATAATTTATTTTTAGAGATTAATGTCCGGCACCCAATACAGCCATAACCCATAACCTTAGCTTAATCGGTTGTGAGCAAGCAATTCTTGATACAATTCTTTGATACAAATTACTTGATGCCATGTTTTTGATGCAATAAAATTGATATTGAAACTAATTAATAGTATAAGTCACAGTGTGGGTATAGTAGTAGTGGGTAGGGTGTAATACTTAAGAAAATCTGAAGGCTGTTAGTTTAAAACTGTTAGTTTAAAATAAAGCAGTTTGACATAAAGTGAAAGTAGGAGCACCTGGAAAGCCCATAAACGAAGGGGGTGCTTATGCAGCGCTCCCAGGTACCTACAATTGCCAATTATGAATTCATGGATGGCTCACCACTTACTCATAATAGGCGCCTTAATTAAACCCACGGCTACAGGTTTAATACACAAACCGGTTAAAACCTTAATAATTAACGATATTTTAATAACTGATGTTATTTTGTATTTCTTTTGTTAGCTTGGGGTCCATTATGCAGGGCGTAAACTGAATGGTAGCTGAACAAGTTGAGATATTTTTGTGCAATTAAAAAGCCGCTTACATCTAGTAGAAGCGGCTTGCTAGGCCCCTTTATTACCTATTCAACAAAGATCAAGGAAAGGGACCTTTGATTTTAGTGATGCCACAGGAGTGGCGAATCTTTGCATTGATGAATTAGGTAAGTTTTAGTCTAAGCTTACGGATAAAAATCGCAAATTAAGATTTTCTATAGCCGCCGCAGCGCCATAAAAAAATATTTTACTTTGTTTTAGTAAGATTAATTGTTACATAAATAGGCTACCCCTCACCGACATCCCTGCAGGCCAAATATCGAGCATACACTCGAAAATGATCGAGAAAATGGGCTATTATTTTAATAGATTGTTTTTGATATTAAATACTTAGTTTGGCAACCCAAAGGTCCTCGAAAATTTTTCTGCAAGCTCGTTAGGGCAAAAATAAAAAGGGTAAGCGAATGAACAAAAAGTTGCTATATGCATTGATAACTGCGCTCATAGTTGGCTTGATACTCCCGTTAATGTGGATGGTGCTAGTAGGAAAACCTGAGGTTGGGAAATCGCAGTTTGAAGGAATGTCACAAGAAGAAATATCAAAACGCTTAAATGAAATATCAACAAAAATATCAATTAGTGAACGCATTAAATCAGCGAGTAGTGCTGCTATATCTGATGTGCCAGGTTACCTAAAAGCCAGTTTTATTGTCTATATAATTGTGTTTTTAGGTATTTATTTTATATTTAAGACAAAGGGCAAGCCCTAAGTAGCGCACACCTTCTCGAATTTTTTGAGAAAAAAAGGCGCCAGAAAAACACAAGCTGCTATTCCCTATGGCGATGGATTTGGATAAGTTTGATGTATTTGTTCAATTCCATCAAGTAAATCAGTAGGCAATGTCACATTAACACTCGCAAGAGCGGACTTAAGTTGTTCATTATTCGTTGCACCGATAATGTTGCTGGTTAAAAAAGAACGACTATTTACATAAGCCAGCGCCATTTGTGTAGGATCAAGATCGTGAACTGCCGCAAGTTCTACATAGGCCTGTATCGCTTTTTCTGCATTAGGACTGCTGTAACGGGTAAATCTGTCAAACAATGTCAGTCTAGCCCCTGCGGGCCGCTTGCCTCCCAGATATTTACCACTCAATGTACCGAATGCAAGGGGTGAATAAGCAAGCAGTCCCACGCCTTCACGATGTGCAATTTCCGACAAGCCAATTTCAAACGACCTGTTTAGCAGACTATACGGATTCTGAATGCTGACTATTCTACCCAAGTCACTATTTTCTGCCATTTGCAGGTACCTCATCATTCCCCAGGGCGTCTCATTTGAGATACCAATGTGACGAATTTTACCCTGATTTTGAAATTCTGATAAAACGGCAAGTGATTCCTCCAAAGGAATCGAGTCATCATTAGCATTGTGGTCGTACCCGAGTACACCGAAAAAATTGGTGCTTCTGTCCGGCCAATGAAGTTGGTATAAATCAATGTAATCTGTTTGTAATCTTTTTAAACTATTATTAAGTGCAACTTCAATGTTTTTACGGTCAAGCCGCGAAGCACCACCCCGCACATGGGACAACCAGTCTGCACGCCCAGCTACTTTACTAGTCAGAATAACCTTGTCCCGGGAATTATTTTTTTTTAACCAGTTACCGATGTATTTTTCGGTTAATCCACAGGTTTCTTCGCGCGGTGGGACAGGGTAAATTTCTGCAGCATCAATAAAGTTAACACCCGTATCTAGCGCAATATCCAATTGGCTGTGAGCCTCCTGTTCCGTGTTTTGCTCTCCCCAGGTCATTGTACCCAGACAGATCACACTCACTTTAATCTCCGTGTTACCCAGTCTTCGCGTTTGCAATGATTTGATTCCTCTATGTATAGCCGCTTATAATAATATACTAAAATCGACGAGGCCAGGACTCCCATTTGCGATTATTTTTCTAAAAGATATGGGTATTGAGTGACCTCCCCCGATATAAACTCTTCTAACCAAAGTAAAGTATTGTCTTCCTATGAAAGTTTGCAAAAAATGTTTCGTATATGGCCAGGTACAAGGTGTATTTTATCGTGCGTCAACACAGGAAAAGGCTAAGCAAACTGGCGTGACAGGATGGGTTAAAAATTGTAGCAACGGCACAGTAGAAGTGCTTGCCTGCGGTGAAAAAGAAAATGTTGATATGCTATGTAATTGGCTGTGGCAAGGACCAATGCACGCTCAAGTAGCAAAAGTAGAATGCCAAGAAAAAGACTATACTGAAATTAAACAGTTTCAAGTACTTCTCTAGTACTTCCCTAGTACTTCGTCGCGAGGAAAAGCCATTTTAGGCGAATTTTTCAATAAAATAAGGGGTTAAGCTCAATGATTATCGTGCAATGAAAGAAATTTTTATAATCATAGTTATAATAATAGTTTTATCTACATTGCCTGCATGCTCTTCGGGACCCTATTCAGTTAATTATAGCCAAGAAAATGCAGATACAGGTAAACACAATATATATGTTGTAAGGCACGACTGGCATACAGGACTTGTGATACCTGCCATGGAAATTCAATCCCGCTTTCCTATGCTAAAAAAAAGATTCGGATCTGTTCCTTTTTTAGAAATCGGGTGGGGTGATAACAGTTTCTACCAGGCAAATGAAATCACACTTGGATTAGCGCTACGAGCACTATTTTGGCCAACAGAAGCGGTTATTCATGCCGTGGCAGTGCCTGAAAAAATTGAAAACTACTTTCCAAATAGCAATATCGAGAAATTATGCCTTAACGATGGAGAAATGTCTGCTCTAATAGATTTTATTACAAATAGTTTTTACAAAAACCAGAATGGTGAAATAATTGAACTTAATAAGGGAATATATGGTAATAGCCAATTTTACAGGGGTATGGGAAATTTCCATTTACTGAATACATGCAATAAGTGGACAGCTAAAGGCCTGAAAAGTGCGGGTATGGATATTTCTCCTACATTTAAACTTACCGCTAGCAGTGTAATGAATTTTATTCGAGAGCGTAAGCAAGTCGTCGCAAGCACGCCCAGCACAAACACTGCCGCAATGCTTCACACCAGGACAGTCTGCCGATAAGGCGAACTTCAACAATTCAGCACACCCGAAGATCTTTATCAAAAATATGACAAAGTTTTTGTTGCTCAATTCAATAGCACTTCGGGTATGAATATCTTATCCATCCGCGTACAATGCGAAAACGATACTGCATTGCATCTACGTATTGAAAAACAACAGTTCGATATATTGCTGCCATCACAACATGGTTTAACTAACTATGGTTTAACTAACAAATGAGAAACAGTCTAAAAAATATTTACTTTGCTTTTACACTAAATCATCCAATTATCGCCCTAACAATAGTTGCGCTATGCGTTGGTTCACTGGGCTATTTCGCTGATCGTTTTGAACTTGACGCTTCTGCCGACTCGCTGATACTTGAAGGTGACGAAGCCTTTAAATATTACCAGAAAATGTCAGCTCGTTATGGCTCTGATGAATTTTTATTCGTCACCTATACACCCAAAGGCGACTTGTTTGCTAAAAACACTTTGGCTGACCTAAAACGATTACGCGATGAACTCGCCAACCTTGAGCGCGTCGGTTCTGTCGTCAGTATGCTCGATGTGCCATTAATACGCAGCCCTCAAGTCACGCTCAGCCAGATACAGGAAGAGACACGTACGCTTGAAACACCCGGCGTGGACATGAACCTGGCGCGTGAAGAATTTCGCACAAGTCCAATTTATAAAAACCTGCTCATATCAGAAGATGCAAAGTCAACTGCCATGCAAGTCATCTTCAAGCATGATAAAAAATATCTACGATTGCGTGATGAACGAAATACGCTACGTGAAAAAAAATTCACAACAGAGTTATCTGAGCAGGAAAAAAAGGAACTCGCCAGCGTCGAAACTGAGTTTGATCATTACGCCAATGTATTAACAGAACAGCAAAGCCAGGATATAGCAACAATAAGAAGCATACTCGATAAATATAGAAACAATGCCACAATCTACCTGGGTGGTGTACCGATGATTGTATCCGACATGATCGATTACATCGCCCACGATATTCAAGTATTCGGCATTGGTGTATTGCTCTTCATTGTATTACTGCTTAGTTTCTCATTTAAAAAACCACGTTGGGTTCTTATTCCCGTCACTATTTGCCTCGCATCAACGATTGGCATGACAGGTTTTCTGGGACTGCTTCATTGGCAAGTTTCAGTCGTCTCTTCCAATTTTATTTCGTTAATGCTGATTATCACCCTGTCTTTGACTATCCATTTAATAGTCCGATATCTTGAGTTGCAGAGTCTACACCCAGACGCTGACCAACGCACTCTGACCAAGGAAACCGTGCGCTCCAAGTTTTTACCCTCTTTTTATACAACGCTGACCACAATGGTGGCATTTAGCTCATTGATTGTGAGTGGAATCAAACCGGTAATCGACTTTGGCTGGATGATGTTTATCGGTGTGGGAATGGCATTTATCCTCGCCTTTTTGATTTTTCCATCCGTCCTTATGTTGATCAGGACGGACAAACCGATTCAACGCAAAGTCGATGTAACAGGTCATTTCACCGAATCACTCGCCCATTTAATAGAGAAGCACACCAATAAAACCTTCATTGTGTTTGCGCTGGTGGCCATATTCAGTGTTGTCGGTATTTCCATGCTATCGGTGGAAAACCGGTTTATTGATTATTTTAAGAAAAATACTGAAATCTACCAGGGCATGCTTATGATCGATCAACACCTGGGGGGCACCACACCACTGGAAATTATAATCGATCCCGATGCCGAATTTCTGCAATTGCAGGCCGAAACAAAGAACGAAGCTTCTCTGGAAGATGATTTCGAAGACGATTTCGATGCAGATGAAGAAACCACTTCGGGTATCAGTGGAGACAGTTACTGGTTCAATGTGTTTCAACTCGAAACAGTAGCAAAAATACATGACTACCTGGAAAGCCTGCCAGAAACAGGCAAGGTATTGTCAATTGCCAGTACGATGGCGTTTCTCACTCAAATCAATGAAGATAAACCTTTGAACAATATTACTTTATCCGTCATGTACAAGCGCCTGCCAGATGACGTGAGAAAATCTCTATTCACACCTTATATGTCCAGCGATGGTAACCAGATCCGCTTTTCTATCCGTATTTTTGAATCAGACGTTGGCCTAAAACGTAATGATATGCTCATCAAGATACGCGAAGACCTGAAATCAAAATTTGGTCTCGAGGATGAACAAATCAAATTGTCTGGCATGGTGGTGTTATACAACAACATGTTGCAAAGTCTGTTTACATCGCAGATCAAAACGCTTGGCGTTGTATTCCTCGCAATCATGTTTATGTTCATGATATTGTTCCGATCCGTTCTCATTTCACTGTTGGCGATTATACCCAATATGGTATCTGCCGGTATTGTTCTTGGATTAATGGGCCTGCTTAATATGCCATTAAATATCATGACCATCACCATCGCCGCGATCACAATCGGTATCGCTGTCGATGATACAATTCACTACATACATCGGTTTATCGAAGAATATGAAATTGACAAAAATTACTGGGCATCGGTTAAACGTTGCCATGCCAGTATTGGCCGTGCAATGTATTACACCTCGATCACCATCACGTTGGGATTCTCGATATTGGCGTTGTCTAGCTTCATACCCACAATATCATTTGGCTTGTTGACAGGCTTTGCAATGATGGTAGCCATGTTCGCAAATTTGACTCTGTTACCGCTGCTGCTGATCAAGTTCAGGCCAATGGGACATTAGATAGTATATTACCCGTAACGGATATATAAGGTTCGCAAGGACATCAATCATTAACTCGATGTCCTTACAGACCAATATAATTTTTCTTTTTTCTAAGGCACTGTCACTGTAACAACATTGCCTGCCTGGGCATTATTCAATTCATTGCTTTCCGATACCCAGTCAAATTTATCTACAATGACTCCCCAATAGTACTCTCCTTGTGTCAGATTAGCTGGCAGGACTGCACTACTCATGAAATCAGTGCTGCATTCAGCGCTACTGGCTGAACTATACAGCCATCCAACTGACTGATCATCAGCAGTAATAATACTGTCAGTAGAAAGATAAATCAGACCAAACTGGGAGGGCAGTGCTCCGCCAGCCGCATTACAAATCATTCCGGATAAAGCGACGGTATCTCCTCCTTTAACCGTTGTTGGACCAGTAATATTTAAAGCCAATAAATCAACACCGGGTGCTTTAATCGAAACACTGTTTCCTATAAGCGAATTATTGTTTTCTATACTTTCTGACACTGCATTTTCATCATCAGCAATAACTCCGAAGTAATAACTTCCCAGAGTTATGTTTAACGGTATTTCACCGTATATCTGTTGATTCATTTTACAGTGTTCGTTATAAAGAAACCCATTGGCTGTCCCGATACGTGTATCTGACTGGCTGATTTCAGCGTCAGTAGAGAGATAAAGTCCATAGTTAAAATCTCCCGATGGGCGAATACCTTGGTTACATGTATCAACAATCGCACTGATGGTTTCTCCCTGCACAGCATTTGCGGGTCCGACAACAGATTCAACCAGTAAATCTGTCTGGCCCTCCATGACTTCCAGCACTAACGGTGCCGGTGTATTGTTGTTTTCATCACCTTCATTAATGTCATTTCGATAATCAGCAATCGAACCAATGTAGTAAGTTCCGAATTCCAATATGGGTAATCGTCCCCAGTAGTCTCCACTCTCACAAGCGTTGTTACCCAAAACACCTACCCTGTGGGTACCTATTCGCATGTCATCAGTCGATATTTCTGGATCAGTAGAAACATATAATGCTGAAAAGGAACTTTTAGCTCGTTGGCTACCCAGATTACACACGGTATCGGTTGCCCGAATAATTCCACCTGGTACTACGGATTCAGTCCCGCTAATCGCTGTCACAAAAAGATCGACGTAGTTAGCTAATGTGATCTTATTACCCACAGCAGTATTATTGTCTTCACGTAATTCCAAAAGCATGTCATGCTCATCAACTATGGCACCCAGGAAATAATCTCCTGGCGCAAGATCTAAAAATATTTCCACCGTTGTTGGTTCGGTGCTGCAGTTACCGGCATCTAAAGCAGAGACCAGACGCTCTCCAAGCCGACGATCGGTTGTTGAGATTTCATTGTCAGTAGATAAATAAATACCAACCAACATATCCGGTGCATTTGCAATACTGTCATTACAAACAGTCGTGCTAACCGATATAGAGCCTCCAAGCGAACTGTTGTTCGGACCGCTCACTTGGGTAATTTCAAAATCAGGATAGGTGGTTTCTTCAGTACGCGATGTGACAACATTTGAGATATCGCTAATATTGCCAGCGTCGTCAATCACTTTAATAGCAAAATAGTAACCGCCCAGGCTCTGCAATCCCGTTACTGAAAAATTTTCTTCACTACCAGCCTGTGCGGGAATCAACTGGTTCAACACAATATCAGCAGACTCAAAATTAGAAGGCGTTATTAAAGATTCGCTATATCGAATATCATAGCGGCTTGCTCGCCCCTGATTGCCATCATCTCCCGTAGCAGTCCATGATAAGCGAATAAATTCAATTCCCGAATCGCTGATTGCAAGATCTGTAATCATTCCTGGCGCCACAAAGTCATTGTTACCCATTGCTCTGGCAATGTTTAATCGGCCACCCGTAACAGTAATACCCTCCAATGCGGGTACTTCATCTACTGAATTCAGCAGGCGTTCTTTCACCTGCATATGATTCATTTGCGGGAACGCTGAAAACATCAGGACAGCTGCCCCCGCTACATGTGGACTCGCCATCGATGTTCCGTTTAAATACATATAGCCAGAAGAATGCGAACAACAAAAAGCGCCTGTTTTTGGGACTGTCGATAGTATTTGTACACCTGGTGCAGCCAAATCGACACTCACACTCCCATGGTTGGAAAAACTGGCGCGATTGTCGTTGTCATCGGTCGCTGCGACTGAAATAATATTAGGCAAGTCATAGGCCGCAGGATACAAAGGACTAATGTCAGAATTACTTCCAGCATTCCCAGCCGCCGCAACAAAAAGTGACCCTGCTTCGTCAGCAAGGGCGATCGCATTTTTTAACGCCAAAGAAAAACCGGAACCAGCCCAGGAATTGTTACTCAAACGTACATTCATTTGATTTGCATATACTACGGCATCAATCGCATCAGCAATGGTGCCGCGACCGCTACTATTTAAAAATTTGATCGCCATAATTTTTGCTTGCCACGCGACACCAGTGACACCAAGCGCATTATTCCCCTTTGCCGCAATGGTGCCAGCGACATGTGTACCATGACCATGGTCATCCATTGGATCACTGTCGTTATTGGCAAAATCATAGCCATAATAATCATCTATGTAACCGTTGTTATCATCATCAATACCGTTATCGGGAATCTCATTTAAGTTCCGCCAAATATTGTCTGCTAAATCGGGATGTGTATAGTCAACACCGGTATCGATTACAGCAACGACTATGTCTTGATTACCCGTGTGTAAATCCCATGCTTGAATCGCCTTAATATCCACACCAGGTAACCCACCAGATTGCCCAATATTGTTTAAACCCCAAAGTTCGGAAAACCGAGTGTCATTTGGTGTACGTATGCTGTTAACTATGTAGTTGTACTCCACCGCCTCAACCTGTGAATGTGACGACAATAATTTAATGGACTTCTCCAGATCTGTTCCTGCAGGCAGTTTCAAAAAACACCATTGAGCCATTTCTTTGTTTGCGATACTTTGGCTAAGAGTCGCTAAATTAGGAGAATCCATAAACTGCTTGATATGTACTGACCCCAATATGCTTTGTGCAACAGCTTTCATGTCATTCTCATCCATACCAGGCTCGAATCTGATAAGTAATTCGTTCGCCTGATGTTCATGGGTGACATTCAGTGTTGATCCTTGTGCAATACCAATCCCCGTTCCCACCAGGACTAGCAATATATTTAAAACGAAAATAAAATATTTTATTACGCTGTTCATGGCTTACTCCCACCTCATATGTTTTTCAGAAGAAGTAGCGGCCGGTATTTGTAAATCGTTATGAAATATTTATTATTTTTATTTATATCTTTATAACAATGCTAGAAACCCTAAAATAGCTTTGCTGATTTTATTAGTAAAATATAACCGAGCGTCATAGTATGATGTTCATCACAAATAATTAACAACCAAAGCATAGTGTTTGGATATAGCGCTATATAGTTTTCTATCTAGGAAGAGGTTTTCTATCTAGGAAGAGGCTATCCGAGAACAGAACCGTTGCGAAAGGAAGCCATTTTGGTCAGCGTTTTGAAAGAAAGTGGGAGCTTGGAATACGAGATGGATATTCTTTATATCGACATTAAAATACAACTGCCGGATCTTGTCTGCAAAGCAGCGCCCGGACAAGCTGAATAATGTCCTTACCTACCCTGCCATCGGTTTCAAAAATGGGTATGTTGAGCTTTTTTTCCTCCAACCAACGCTGGTGATCTTTTATTGTTGGTGTTGGACACAGATCAACTCTAGTAATACCGATGACTACGGCCGTTTTTTTAATGAAATCCTTGAATGCATCGAGGAAAAATTCTATATCACCCATTGGGTCAGGTCGTTTGTTATCTACCAATAGAATCAAACCAATTCCACCTTCGGTGAGTATTTCCCACATAAAGTTGAATCTTTCCTGACCGGGTGTTCCATATAAATGAATACGATCACCACTATCGAGTTTCAACATACCGTAATCCATCGCAACAGTGGTTAATTTTTTGCGCTGCTTCGTTTCATCTGTGGCAATCACATCGGTTTTAACCGAGGTATCATCGCTAATGGATGCAATAGCAGTAGACTTACCTGAACCAATAGGTCCTGAGAATATAATTTTATATGTATTCATTGTTTTATTCGCCATTTTTATTGTAATGAGGGTTGAATAAAAATCGCCCTAACCACACTGTACCCCCGCCTAATCCCCACTTAATTTTCCGAACTCCGGATTATTTTATCTTTACTGCACAAAAAAACAACATTAAATACACAATTTTTGTAGAATTGGAGATACCGAATACTAACACATATGTTTTACATGGAAACTTTAGTTTATCGCGATATTTAGCGCATAATTTGTGCAGCTTACAAAAAATGAGGCAAGAATGGAAACCTATTTCTCTAGAAGCCTGTCGGACTTAGGATGAATCTGCTGCGGAAAACCTCACGTGAGCAAAATAATTTAATACATTGCCCAACTCTGTCTGCAGTTTGTGCTGTCCGCAATGATTGTTCAACTCCGCACCTCTGTTATGTATTGTGGTCAAACAAGAGAAAATTGAAAAATATTGGGACATGGACAATTTAATAAAATGCTCGACACAAAAATTCAATTAGCATCGGAAAAAAACCTTGCGGAGCTTTTACCTTTTGTTCGTTCCTATCATAAATTTGAGGAAATAAACCTGACAGAAAAAAAGCGCGCATCCTCGCTACGCACTCTTTTACGTAATAAATCACTCGGCGAAATATGGTTGGTTTATAGCAGCATCGAACTTGTCGGCTATATTGTCTTATGCACAGGGTACAGTATCGAGTTCGCCGGTGTGGATGCGTTTATTGATGAATTTTATATTGAACCAAAATTTCGCGGCAAAGGAATTGGAAAACGGGTTTTGGAACTCGTTAAGGTGGAAGCAAAAAAAACGGGCATACGTGCGATTCATCTGGAAGTTGCGCGAACCAATACCAAAGCACAGACTCTCTATTCTCGCGCCAGTTTTAAAGCAAGAGAAAAATATATACTCATGTCCATTGATCTATACCCGTAGAAAGACCCAGCCTTCGATACAGCAGTTCAATGGTACTTTGATACGTTACTATACTTACTACCCGTAACGTGTATTAGTCTCGACTTAATCTGACACTTTGACTTGACGTGAAGAGAGTTACCCGTTTTGATAAAGGTATCGAATCTTAAATCAAAACATACAAAAAGGTAACTCTCATGCTACATACTAACAATCCAATTATTAAACACAAAGCCGGATTACTCAATTTGGCAGAAGAACTCGGTAATGTCTCAAGAGCTTGTAAAGTGATGGGTGTGTCAAGGGACACATTCTATCGATATCAGGAGCTTGTTGAGGATGGTGGAATCGATGCGCTGATCGAAAAAACCAGACGAGCACCGAATGTAAAAAATCGAGTAGATCAGGCTACAGAGCAAGCTGTACAAGACTACGCGGTAGAACAGCCTGCACATGGCCAACACCGCACCAGCAATGAATTGCGCAAGAAGGGCGTCTTTGTCTCAGGCAGCGGAGTGCGCTCAATCTGGTTGCGCCATAATCTGGAAAACTTCAAAAAGCGACTAAAAGCACTTGAAGAAAAAGTCGCTAAAGAAGGCATTATTCTCAGTGATTCACAGGTCGCAGCACTCGAAAAGAAAAAGCATGACGATGAAGCCTGCGGCGAGATTGAAACGATTCACCCTGGTTATCTTGGCTCGCAAGATACGTTTTACGTCGGTAATCTGAAAGGTGTAGGCCGTATTTATCAACAGACATTCAT
>VAPL010287475.1_pt1 | contig 15197 bp, 17 predicted proteins | sample 3395061 | NCBI WGS metagenome assembly VAPL01 (sample SAMN08290444, study PRJNA428436) | hydrothermal vent metagenome | isolation source: Deep-sea hydrothermal vent chimney 2 | place: Pacific Ocean: Juan De Fuca Ridge | depth 2182 m m | reverse complement strand
TTTATCCTACAGCAGAAGAAAAATTTCATTATTCAGAAAAACTAAAGATTATAAAATCATCAAATCCGCAATGGCAGCTTTCAGAGCAATCAGAAAATGAATTGGTCAAGGCGATTAAAAATTTCGATAGAATATTAATAGTAGTCGGTCAGACAAGAATATCTGAAAATTTTAGGGAATATCTAAATAAGATCCAAGTTAAGCTCAAATGGGTTATAGTAGGAGACAGCACTGCTAATATTGGTTCTTTAGATCACCCAATCACAAAGCACGATATCATTCTTGATGATGAAATTGATGCTAAAAATCTCGGATGCGATCTTCTCATTACTTTTGGACAGAGTGTGTTGTCGAAAAAATTAAAATTGTTTATAAGAGAGCAAAAGCCAAAAGCGCATTGGCACATTGGAGTGAATCAAGATATTCAAGACCCTTACAAATCGCTTTCAAAGAAAATAGAACTAAAGCCGGAAGTGTTTTTAAAATTATTGATCGGACAAACAATATCTGTAAATAAAACACAGAATGAATATTTTAATAAATGGATGAGCAAAGAGTTTCAATCTCGTAAATTTATACTTGATTACTTCAATCTCGATATTCAAAGCGAGTTTCATGCCGTACATAAGATATTATTAGCATTACCAAAACGACACCATTTACATTTGGCCAATAGTATGTCAGTGAGGTATGCCAATCTTGTTGGAATGGAAGCCCAGCATGAAAATATGGTATGGGCAAATCGTGGTACCAGCGGAATTGACGGCTGCACAAGTACGGCATTGGGGCATGCGATCAACACAGATTTTATAAATGTGATCATCACTGGAGATATGGCATTTTTTTATGATAGAAATGCATTGTGGAACAGGCACATACCAACAAATCTGCGTATTGTAATTCTCAACAACCATGGCGGAGGGATTTTTTCATTAATCAATGGCCCCAAGCAATTGGCGGAATGCGATGAATATTTTGTGACCAATCAAAAACTTAACGCTGCAAATACTGCCAGAGATTTTGGTATGAAATACTATGCTGTAAAAACTGTTGAAGCTTTGCCAAAATATTTAGCAGAGTTCTTTGATGCAAAATCTGGCCCTTCGATATTGGAAATTGAAACAGACCAAAAAAGTAATATAGAAGTATTTGAAGACTTCAAGCAAAAGGCGACGCAATTGTGGGAATAGGATATACCACGATAAATATGGCTATTGGGTTTTGTAAAGGTTTTCGTAAATTTTCCGAAAGGCCATGTTTTGAATGGATTACGTAAGCATAACGAATTATTATATTTTATAAGATCTCTGTAATTATCCCCCGAACTGTTCGGGTTAAAAAGCAAAACTTGACTCATACTCACCATCAATTTTTTTTTTCAGAAACATTCATGCTAAATGGTAACCCATTCTTGTATGAGAATTTGGTGAATGGAAAAATTGAATTGCAAGGCAAGTCAGAATTTGAAATGACTATACTGAATTTCATCAAAGACTGGCTTTCTGGCAGAAATTATTTTTTATTAAAAACTTCAGGGTCAACTGGCAAACCAAAAACCCTCAAATTTTCCAGAGAACAATTGGAGAAAAGTGCAATTCGCACCATCAAAATATTTGGTTTGCAGCAGGGACAAATAATACTTGCTTGTTTGGATATAAAATTTGTGGCGGGTGTAATGATGCTTGTGAGAGCGATCGAAGGCAAACTCAATTTAATAATTATTGATCCGGTAAAACTTACTCAGAAAATTGACAACGAATTAAAAATAGAATTTTGTGCACTAACTCCATATCAATTTGAAGCAATACATAAAAAAACTCCTGAAACATTAGCAAATATCCATACCATTTTGTTGGGTGGTGCGGCATTAAATCCGTCATTAGAATGCCGAATGGAGCATATTAGCTCCAATATTTACCACGGCTACGCTATGACAGAAACCTTATCACATGTGGCGCTACGAAAAGTAAATGGTGATGGAAAAGCAGAAATTTATCAAGCAGTTGAGGGCGTTACATTTTCATTGGATAAAAGAGGATGTCTAATCATTCAGGATAAAATTTTAGATATCGATGGACTAGTCACCAATGATTTAGTCGAGCTAATTGATGAGAGATCGTTCAAGTGGATCGGGAGGGTTGATAATGTGATTAACTCAGGAGGTATTAAAATTCAGGTAGAAAAATTGGAAAATAAAATTGAGGATATCCTCCACGAAAGTGGAGTTAATCAACGATTTTGTATTTTATCCATCCCTGATGAAAAGCTTACCAGTAAAATGATCTTGCTCATTGAGCAACGTGAAATACTAATTGATGACGTAGGAATCCTTGATTTGTTAAAGCGAAAATTGGCGAAATACCATAGTCCAAAAGTCTTGATTAAAGTTCCGGAACTGGTTCTTACCAATACTGGTAAAATTGATAGAACTGGAAATTCTGAGTTGTATCTTAGCAACATAACCAAAAATAACAGATGAAACATATCGAATCATTCAGTAAACTAATATTTGAATATAACACAGGACCAATTCCTCCTCCATTTTGCAATAAGTATAAAATTGTAGTAAGCAAGGATGATACAGATAACTATCAGATTGACCTGGGTATTATATATTATGATCGGGAAGGATTAACAGAAGAAGAGATTGTTGAAGAAGGATTTTTTTTAAACGATGACTATAATTGGAAAGGGAAATTTCCGGATGCCTGGGGTTTGGAGATTGAGAAGAAACTTAAAAATTCTAATTGGAGGAAGAAAAAATCTCCTCGCGAAGGTGGCTCAGAGTTTAAAATAAAGATATTCCATGATAGGCAATCTGAAGTATTGCACCCTGCGGATAGTAGGGTTTGGGAAATATTCATTCACGAGATCATTCAGGTCATTTATGAAATCAGTAAAAAAGAAGCACCATTAAAGATCAGTTTTTCCTCAGGGAGCTCTGCCGGCGAAAAATTAAATATAGATTATACTTTTTCATTTGCCGAAAGGGCTGTGCTGATAGATTCCTCGCAAAATGGCAAAAAGTCCCTGCCTCGCCTGCCTACCGGACAGGCAGGTCGGCAGGCGGGCATGGACTGGGAAGAAGGACAAAAACTCCTAAAATATATTTTCAGCTTTGATTATTTACCTGAAAATTGTTTTGATAAAATCACCAAGAAACAAGGAAGTTATATCTCTCCGGGTGATGGATTTTGGTATGAATTGGCTGCAAATGAAAATGCCAAAGAAGAGGCAATCGATAGAATAGATAGGCTGATAGAAACTTTGAAAGGCTATGGATGATGGTGTGGAATAGAGTTTGTAACCATTGAATTTTGGGCTGATTTGAAATTGTCTATGCAATTGTTAAAAAATGTTAAGTAATTTGAAATAATAAATATAGGCCGTATCTTCATTATACTAAACACTCAGCCGGCATGAAAATCAAAAACCTAATATTCGCTTTCATTTTTACTGTCAGTATCAATTCGTCACTTTTAGGCCAAATCAAAAAAGGTTCCTGGCAAATTGGATTAAGTGGTTCCCCTTTATTTGATACAAATATTTCTGGGTTACAAGGAGGTTTATTTTCTGGTAATGTGGACTACTCCCTCTCAGATAAATTTTCGATAGGATTAATGCCATATTTTGGTTTCACAAAAAATGAAGTAACCTATATATATAATACTGTCTTAGATCAACCTGTGTATTATTCCAAATATTCTTATAAATCTTTTGGGTTAAACATAGATTTTAAATACTTCTTAATAAAATCAACCAAAATTAAACCCTACGTCTCATTCATTCCAGGTGTCGGAAAAACGCGCTATAGTTACTTTGAAACTGATGGAATGGGAGATGTGAGAATAGATGAAATAAGAGACTACAATACGTTTAATCTGGGAGTAGGACTTGGCGCGTTATTCAAAATCTCTGAAGCTTTCTATATCGATACAAAAGTTACCTACTCATCAGTAGCAGATATGAGCAAACCAAACCCTATAAAATTTATATATCCTTCGATTGGAATTATCAAATCTTTCCGGAAATAGCGCTAACAATATACTCTTAAACTGTCAGGCGGAAAACATGAGGCAGCACTATTGAACATCGCCCGAGTTGATGGTGAGGTAATGGTGAAAGGCGGGCTGAATTACTCATAATACTGTATAATCCATGAATTTTGAACTTCCGAACTATTTATCCTTCAATTTTATAACTTCTTGTTGTAAGTCCAATACAATATCTGCGAGTTTTTTTAGGGTAAATTCACCTTCATCTTCAGGTTCGGGAAGTTCCATGCTGATAAACGCTTTAGCCTCCCATATATCTACAATATCGCTACCTTCGATATCATATGTGCTATATTGTCTATTGTCTGAAGCAAAGCAAAAGAGTTCTGGATTATCAGCATATTTAAATACCCGTTTATATACAACCCCTTCATCCTGGGTTACCAGAATATATGTTTTGCCATTTTTAAGATTGGTTGCACTTTCTACAAATTGCCCAATGACAATTGTACCACTTCGTAAGGGCAACATCGAATCTCCACTGATTTCGAAAGCACGATAGGTTGCATTGTCGGGCAACATTGGTAATTGGAATTTAGGTAATTCTTCGATGTATTCCGGATCGGCGTAGCCATTTAGATATCCGGCGGCAGCCTTTTGGGGTACCAGCTCAATATTTTCTCGATCGTTTTTATCTACCGTAATTGACAATACCCGCAGATTGCTTTTTGCTCTTTGAATGCTGTGTTCATTGGGAGCCATATCATTTCCTGTTGCCAGATTTTCGCCAATTAATTGATCTACTGACAAACTGAAAATTTCAGCAAACTTAAGCAGGTTGCTGATTCTTGGATCCGCTCTACCTTCTTCGTACGCTCCAAGCAATGACCTTTTTATTCCAATTTGTTGGGCCATTTGCTCTTGGGTAAGGCTTATTTTTTTTCTTAAATATTTTAGGTTATCGCTTATTAAACTCATTGTATGCTGTAGTATTTTATATTTATAGCAATTATTTTCTCATCATGTCTTTCTAATTCTCACTATGTAAGTTGAGTATTAAATTGTAATTATACTTATGTTAAGCTTTGAATATCACGAAGTCTTCAACTCGTTGTCTATCTCTTTTTATCGAAAATAAATTTTGATGATAATAATTATTCACACTGCGAACATCTCTCAATCTGGTCTTGATTTCTTCCACTACTTCCATCAATGTTTTGTCTCCTTCCACCAAAGCATATCCATAAAAATCATCATCTAAGAATCCGGTTGTAAAAAATTTTACCTGGCATTTTCCCGACTTCAATTTTTTGCTTTCAATTTTTATCTGCAAACCATCATACCTTTCATTGTAAGTTCCCCACATATTTGCCAAAATTTAATCCCTAAAAATGCTTTTATCTTTATTATATTACTATAAATATTAGTAATATTGCGTATAAATTTAGTAAAAAGGATTTCATTCACAAACAATAACTAAAAAAATTAGCTAATTATTTCTCATGATCAGTGGTGACGGAAGATATATACTGCACATGGATCTGGATGCATTTTTTGTGTCGGTGGAGTGTTTGCGTGACAGCAGGCTCTATGACAAACCATTGATCATTGGGGGAAAAAGCAATCGAGGAGTTGTAGCAGCTTGCAGTTATGAGGCGAGACGATTTGGTGTGCATTCTGCGATGCCCATGAAGTTGGCCCTACAACTATGCCCAGATGCCATCGTGATTTCTGGTGATGCCGAAGCTTACAGCAGGCATTCTAAAATGGTGGCTGAGATTATTCGTGAACAAGCTCCGTTATTTGAGAAGTATTCGATCGATGAATTTTATCTGGACTTGAGTGGCATGGATAAGTTTTTTGGTTGCTACAAATGGTCAGGCGAATTGCGGCATAAAATCATGAAAGAAACCCATCTTCCCATTTCTATGGGATTGGCTGTCAATAAGCTGGTGTCAAAAGTTGCTACCGGAGAATGCAAACCCAACGGTCAGAAACAAGTCCAAAGCGGAGACGAGAAAGATTTTCTGGCCCCATTGTCAATCCGGAAAATTCCGATGATAGGAAAGAAAACGGCAGACTTCTTTTACGAGATGGGCGTGACAAGGGTAAAAACACTTCGAGAAATGCCAGTTGGGATGCTGGAAGCTGCATTTGGAAAAAATGGACGTATCATTTGGAATAAGGCGCACGGCATTGACAATAGCCCTGTGGTGCCTTTTGTGGAGCGAAAATCGATATCAACAGAAAGCACCTTCGAAACTGATAGCATTGATGTGAAAAAGATGAAATCCATACTCACGGCCATGGTTGAGAAGCTGGCTTTTAAGTTGAGAAGCGAAAAAAAACTTTGCGCCTGCATAGCAGTAAAAATTCGCTATTCAGATTTTGAAACGACTAGCAAGCAATTACACATTTCACATACATCTTCAGACAAAGTACTGATCGATAAAGCGCTGGGACTTTTTGATCGATTATACACCAGGCGAATTCTGATACGATTGATAGGAATCAGGCTCAGCAAGTTGGCGTATGGCAATTACCAGATCAATTTGTTTGAAGACACCAGAGAGGAGATCAGCCTTTTTGAGGCTACTGATAGGATCAAAGCCAAATATGGAGCGGGATCACTTATGCGGGCCTCAACCCTGGATGCCGGATCGAGATTAAGGTACGATTTCAGTTCATTTTCAGGGTAAACCTTTGCTTACAGGAGAGAAAGCCTTAGCAGGTAAAATATTTTTCCTTAAGAATAAATACATTCTAAAACCTGAGTTCCTTTGTCTCATCTATCTCACCCATGATAATGTGATTACTTTTCAAATAAAACTAATTTTTAGGCTTCTCTATCTAAGCGAGACATCCTTTTTTGATATATTGCATCACAAAAAAATAACATGATTACGCCGTCCCATTATTTTGTAATTGCTTTTTTTGCAATGCAGCTATTAAACGCTCAATTCATTGAGGGTATCTCTCAAAAATCAATGAATGAGACCATTCCTGGCGAAATTTCAACTCCTTATCCCACAATTCACAATTTAGCTGTTGAGTGGTTTATCCGTGGAGATGAAAACCAAAACGGAGTTGTCACGGTTCAATTTAGAGAAAAAGGAAAGGAAGACTGGAAACAGGGAATGCCTCTACGACGTGTTCCGGCAGGCAAGAATTTAGGCTTTTCATGGGCAAATAAATTCTCAGGAAGTATTTTTAATCTCCAACCTGATACTAATTATGAAATCACAATTCAGTTAAGCGATCCTGATGGCGGGATTGCAAAGCGAACCATTGAAGCCCGCACACGACCGATACCACAGTATGGGAAAAATGCAGAGATCATAGATTTACAACCGGGCAGCTTTGATACACTACATACAAAAAGCGGAACAAAAGAAAAACCGGTTGTTTACTTGTGTAGTCAAGGGGTAGCGAAATATAAATTCGTAGATCTTCAAAACAATAAATGGGTATTTATTGAAGGAATACATGTCGAAAACATAGAGTCGGATGGAAGAGCAATGAGATTGGATGGTGCGGAAAATTGCGTAGTGCGCCATTGTACGATTCAGGCTGTTTATGGAATAGTGGCGTATCTTCCAGGTGCAAAAAACTGCTACATTAGTGACAACGTCATTACGGGTATTTCAGGTTGGAGTAATGAAACCATGGGGGCACATGGTGATAATATTGGAGAAGGAATACAAATGACAGGTCCGGGAAATGTTATATGCTATAATAGAGTTACAGGATTTCGAGATTGTATTTCTACGATGGAAGATCAGCATGCTACGGAACAAATTTCCATTGATATTCACAACAATGATATCTATAGAGGACCGGATGATGGCATAGAGGCAGATTTCTGTTTTTCCAATTGTCGCATCTACTCCAACCGGCTCACCAATTGTTATGTAGGCCTAAGCTCGCAACCCGGACTTGGAGGTCCTACTTATTTCTTGCGCAATGTAATGTACAATATTGTCCATGCAGCTTTCAAGTTAAAGCGAAATAGTAGAGGAGATGTGATCATGCACAATACTGTTATTAAAGTAGGAACAGGTCTTGGAGGGAACTCTCCGATGGATTATGCGTACTTTAGAAATAATCTGGCGATTGGAGGTCCTGCGGGTCAGGTAAACTGGGGTGATTATGGAGCGGGAAATCCTTATGCAGCGGATATTATAGACCCAGGTGTACACAGTACTTTTGATTATGATGCAGTAGGTGTTGAAGGGATCGCATATATTGCAAAAATAGGAGAAAAACCATTTTCGGAAGTAGAAAAACATGGTATTGAGCGTATCCAATTAAAAAATATTTTTAAAGATGTAGCATTTCCAAATCCTCCTGTACCCGAAAGAAGTGTGCAAGATTTAAGGCCAATTTCCGGATCGAAGGTAATTGATGTTGGGTTGCGTATTCCAAATATCAATGATGATTTTGAAGGAATTGGCCCCGACTGCGGAGCATACGAATCGAACCAAGAGTTGCCTCATTATGGTCCTCGAGCAATAAAGAAGGACAAATAATACGAAAAGAAATTTATTGATAAACCAAATAAAAGTATATTATTTCTACCTTCCTGAAATCCAATAAAAAAGCGGCTCTAAGCCGCTTTAAGTATCTTTAAAAAGTAGCCTCGCTAGGAAAATGCATGTATCTGATATAGAATTGTTTGTGAAAATAAGTAAATAAAATTGTATCACAATTGTTACAATGATCCAAAGAAAACAAAGGAGATCAAATTAATGAATGAAGATAATTTGCAGAATCAACAAGCCCACGCTCTCGAAATCTATCAAGCACTTTATATTCATCCATCTCTGGATTTCTCCTATTTAAGACAAGTTTTCTGAAAGCATCAACTGCCTTAACCTGATTTAAATCAATTATATCTGATGCAAAGTCGTCCGGACTCTTTGCGGCCAAACCAAAACTTGCCAAATAATCTTTTGGGAAGTCTTTGAGATTATTGGTAACAATTAAGTTTGCATTTGTTTTGATGGCAGCAGCTAGAATATGGCAATCTTTTTTATCAGGCAAATCAATAGTAGCAATTAATGATTCATAATTGTCTACCATTGCATCAGGAAAGGCCCTATAAGCAAAGTTTACCCTTTTAGTAATTTCTTTCTCAGAAATATTTTTACGTTTCATTACATCTGTCCATTCATCAAATATGTGTTTACTCCATTTAGGGGTGAACAGATCATAATGAGCAAACCAAAAGAGAAGATCTCTGACGTCTATTGGATAAATAACATTTGTGTCCAGAACACAAGTAAATCGAACACTATGAATCATAAAGCCCTGATTCTTCGTCAGCATTCATCATTTTAATAATTAATGCCTCTTGCTTAACTTTCATTTCTTTTTGATACTTGACAACATCCTCAAATTTAACTCTTCTATGTCGGCCTACTTTGGTAAAGGCAATTTCACCATTTTCTAAAAGTTTGACAACATGAGGCCGTGAACACCCCAACAATTCAGCTGCAGCTTGAGTTGTCATCTCTGTAGCTACCGGAACAATTGAAATAGGTTTGCCCTCGCCTGTTACTTTTAAAATTTGAGCCAATAGCCTCAAGGCTTTTAAAGGTATTTTAATTTTCTCCTCTGTTTCTTCTATTCCAATTTCTGGATTTTTCGAATGAATTTGATTAAGAGTAGCCGTTAAAGCATCATATGATTCCATAGCAGTTAATTGTTCCTGTTTGGATGGCTTTTTAATATTAGTGTAAGAATCCATTTTGAGAAAAGGTTTTTATGTAGATCATTTAATATACTTACAATATTAAACGAAATAAACGAAACTGAGTATATTCAGAATTAAAAATTTTCAATAATATTTAAAAAATAGGTGAAAAAAACCGCTTTCCGTAACAAGCCAGGTCTTTCGTTTTTGACCTGAATACCCTGAGAGGGTAACCAGCTTTTCATCGTCATCCAATATTCTTAATTAATGTGATTTCATCTGAACTGTATTGTAGGATGGCCAGTGATTTTTATGAGAGGGTTTGTTTTATTTGGAGCTGCCTAGGATTGAACCTTAAGCAATTGCTACTAATTTTCTGGCCCTATCAAGATCGTATTTACTTTGGAAGTTCATCCAAAACATGGCAGATATATCCAAGGCATGTTCAAGCCTCAATGCCAGCTCTGCAGTAATATTTCTACGGCCATGTATAAGGTCGGAAAGCATAGAAGGAGATATACCCAATTTTTTTGATAGATCCTTTTGTTTTAATTCCCTGGCCTCGATCTCATCGCTTATTATTGTGCCCGGGTGGATGGGGGATCCGGCCGGTATATCATTTGCAAATATCTTATTCATAATGTTTCGAAATTTCGATAATTATTATTCCCAATTCTCCATTTTTATTGATCCTGAACAATAGCCGATATTGTTTATTGAGCCGGAGCAGGACTTTGTAACTATTTGCATAACCAGTATTAGTTAGTAATGTAACATGATTATTTTAAGGGTTTCTTATCAAGATGAAAGGAATGTTTTCTATACTAATTTAAATACCCCCTAATTTAAAATTTGTTAAAAAACAATTTCTTCTTCCTCTACCATCCTTTCTGGATAAACTATTTTGTATCCATTGAAACTACATACATCTCTTCTAAATAAACATATTTGGATTGTCGGATTTAGATCAAAATAACCAGGTAACTTGTGATGAAATATGACTCTATTGGAATATTCATCTTTTCTATTCATTGAATTAATGCCAAAGATTCTAATAGCTTGGTACGTAAAAAATCTTTTTCTTTTAAGGAACTCAATTATCTCGGGAACAGTTGGATCATTTTTGGTATGTGATTTTGATAATTCAATTGCAGCTTCTTTAAATTCCTTGCGGTGTTTGCCTTCCCCATGTAAATCCCAACAATCTTGATCTAAAATACATGTACTTTCACAAATTACATATTTATTTTTCCCATATGTTATTTTGCCCCACCAATGTCCTAATGTCTTATGAGAATCCCAAAAATAATAACCCTCGCCAAGCCAAGCATCATTTCTTCGACAACGGAAAGGCCCATCTCTCTCAATTTCAAAAGCATTTTCCCGATCTTCAAGGGTTTGATATATTAACATTTTAATATTTTATCAAAAAATTAGTCCTTTGACTCTATAGTGTGTTCTTTCAGGGGTGATTCAAGTGAACTTAAATTCATGGTGGGTAAAAGAATCATATTATTGTTGGCTTGAATTGAAATACTACTAATGAAGGCTCTTAAATAAGGGAAAATTATAGCTATACTGTTCCTATAAAAATACTGTGGGATTTCGCTAAAAGAATTCAAATCCTCAAATTCGAAAAGAGAATGCATTGTACATGATAAAAATGGGTTTTCTGAATTTTCATCATTAAAAGCAGTAAAATGTAAAATAATCTCAAACCGCTTGTGTTTTGCAAAATAAATGCCGTGTGGATCAAATTTTATTCCTATTTCAGAGGTCTCTGATTTACTATCAAAATCAAAATTGAGTTTACTAAACCTTGAATTTATTAGTCCAAATGCAGCTTTTTTTGTCTGTTCCATAAATCAAATGTAAAAAAAAACTCCGAATTTCGGAGTTTCAAGTTTGCCTGTAAAATATTTTTCTTCTTCAATGGGTCTTTTTAAGAGATTTGGTAAATCATCAGGATAAAATACTCCCATATGTTTTATAAAAGATTTAGCGGAGGGACCAATATTTGAAAATTCTTCCACTTCTTTCCAATCATTTTTTATTACTTCCTTTGGTGTATTATTGAGATACTCCCTCAATCTTTCTATCATGCCCATCGTTCTAATAATTAAAATTATGATTGATCTATTAACTCTTTATCAAACAGATTGTTTCCATTTAGTGTTTATGATACTGTTTGAACTGCTATATGTTCAATTAGCTTTAGGATAGTTCCTTCCGCAAAAGTATAATAAGAAGTTCTTATAAGCAATACTACTTATTCTTTTTATGAGTACCTGTACTCAAAGGCACTAAATATATCCATAAATCTATCAAGTAACATGATAGTAACTGCTTTCTGCTACGATATGTTTACTGAATATATTCTATTGCAATTGACTAAAAACTAATGGTCAAGGCTGCTTAATTGAGTATATTTAATGATTCATATCAGCTTTTCATCATCTATTGTAATAATCTTCAATTAAAGCACGCTTATGTGAACTTGTATAGTATGATGGTCAGGGAAGTTTTGTGTATGCTACAGCAGGAGTCTTTATTATTCATAGAAGGAAGGTTCTAAAAAGGAATAAGGTTTGATCTCGAAATTTATGTTATGATAACCAGATTGAAAAACCCGCTTTTCATTAAAAACCAGGTCTTTCGCATTTGACCTGAGTTCCCTGAGAGGGAGATCAGCCTCTCATCATTTTGCAGAGGGACAGAGTTTTTTTGGAATAAAAAAAAGTCCGCAAATGGCTCAGTGGCTCGGGGTCCAATTCCCCGCAGTCTAAACCAGTCGTGGACTTCTTTGTAAAGATAACAATAATATTTTAGGTATTAGTGCCTGGACTATCAAGTACATCCTTTCGGGCATACTCTCGAGATCAATTTGTATATATTTTCCCATGCAGCCCCCCCCCTTAAAATAGAGGGGGACGGCTTAAAACATGGTTTTTAGCGGTTATTCCAAAGATTCTTAGAATTATTCTTACTTTTTTCATTCTTATTGAGAAAAAAGTATCCCCCAAGTGCCACACTAAATAATAGCAACACTCCCATGCTTCCTATACTCGCATTTGTACTAAATTGCGATTGTTGTATGCGTTGCCGTGGATCAGTGGAATAGGGATCGATTCTTTGATTTTGCCCATTTGGATTAAAGCCATAGTTGAACTGCCCACTACTTGGAAAATTCTGGTTGAACCTTTGACTTGAACCATAATTACCGTTTCCACTATATGGAGATCCTCCAGGAACAATATCTGATTCTTGTGGTAGAATTACACCACCAGAGGATGCCAAATTTGCGTACATCTGTTCTTTGGTGAGTTCAGGAAAACCCCCTTTCCTCATCTCATCATTTACCTTCTCAACCAAATGATCAATAATTTGATCTCTTGACTTGCCTCTCAATTGGTTGTTAACAAAATTGTCTTTAGTTTTTGGCTTTCGGAAAGGCAAAATATCTTTCCATTTGCTGGCCAATTGATCTCCCGTCATGCTTGAATCAACACTAATTTCCGTGAGCATAGCACCCCATACACCAGCCTTTTGATACTGTTCATCTGGTGATACACGTCTTCCATTCCTGTCCATAATTGTTGAGAATATGGATACTACTCCAGAGACGATTGCGCCCCAGGGTATGACCCCAAGTTGATTTATATTATTTGTCATGATGAATAATATTTAAGATTGAAAATCTGGATCCAATTCAAAGGTTGCATTCCCCCAGAAGGATTCTTCTATTGTAACAGAAAGCTGCTTGAAGTCTTTCTTAAGTCCTTTAAGGGTACTCATTTCATTAGTATATGCTGATTCAGAGTCATTACCTTCCAATTCTGCTACTAAATTTCCAATACGGCTTTCATAGTCATATGCCTTATCTGCATCAAGTTTTTGACCATCAATTTCTTTTAGATCATTTTTCAGTCTTGAAAATTCATCTTCAAAAATATCTCCCCAAACATACTCAGTATCAAATTCCTCTATACTTAGTACAGCACTCATTTCATCACTTATTTTCTCCACAAAATCAATCTCAACATCGCCGCCGGCATTGACAAATGATTGAAATAAATCTATAAACGAATCCAAATAAACCCAATAAGCATTAGCTCGGAAAGATTCAGAATTATAATCAAATATGTTTTCTATTTGATCTTGAATGGAATCCATGCTTCTTAGCATTCTTTTTAATTGAGAATTGGACCATTCATGGCCGGATGAATGAGAAAATATAGCATTAAAGAGCTTCTTCATTTTCTTCTCTATACCTCTTTTGCTTTTTCGCAATGTTATTTCATTATCTTCATCCATCAACACCTCTGTCACCTCATCATCAACTTCAGCCAAGTCATCCTCTTCGTCATCAATTCCAGCAAGATCCGACAAATCATCCTCAATAGATTCTTCATCTTCGCCTGGGCCTTCTATGCCTAAATCTGTATCCGTTTCCTCCTGTGAGTCTTCATTGTCAACCACGCCGGATAGAAAATCTGATTCACCTTCAAATTCATCGAACCACCTATAAATGGAAGATTGTGATGCTTGGCCTACTAATTCTACAGCCGCTTCCTTTGCGCTGTACTCCTGCTCATATAATTCACGAGCTAATTCTTTTATCCTGTTTTTCATCATATTTTATTTAAATATTAATAATGAAAGCAAGTTAAATGAGAAAAAAATGGTGGTGTAACGATACGTAACATTGAGTAACGTTGGGTAACGATAAGTTACAATAAGTTACAATAGATCTGAGGAAGGAGGAAGGCTAAGATATTTATGAATTTCATTTGCTTCCCAAGGTTTCCAGACTTTTCCGTTGTGTGATTTTACTTTTAATCCTTTCGTTTGTGCTAATTTAATCCATTCGAGTAATGTTTTTCTCGATACACCATAGGATTGCGCAAACTGTTCTTTTCCAATTGGTTTGTCAAAAATCTTTTTCTGTTTTTTTTTGGGTTCGCTTAACTTGTCTCCCATAATTTTCTTATATTTATGCTACAAAAAAGGAGCCCCCTGATGCAAGAAGCTGATGGGGGTTTTTTATTTGATGAAAGGTTCAAAAAAGGAGTCATAGTTGTTTGCTTATTGGCCGGCTGCTCTGAGTGAAGCTGGCCAGCCTGGTTCGAGTATCCTTATCCATCACATTGAAGTATCTCCAGGAAGGATATTCCCTGTCAAGCCAATTAGAGAAATTTAGTAGGTCATGCGAATGCCATGTTCTCATTATTGGAGAGCCGTTCTCTCGATTTCCTAATTTTACTTCAATAAAGTAGTTTATTATGTTTCTCATATCGTTTTCCTTTTTTGTACTTTTCTTCTAAAAAAAGCTAATACTACTTTGATATATAACAATAAAATAATAAAAATATATAAAAGGATACCTTGCCTTTGTTGCCTTAACTATTTTTATGTCATTTAACTGATTATATATCAATAAGATAGCAAAGGCAAGTTAAGGCAACACCCCTTGCCTTAAGTGTTTTTACTTGCCTTAACTCGATAGT
>VAPL010669218.1_pt1 | contig 15206 bp, 19 predicted proteins | sample 3395061 | NCBI WGS metagenome assembly VAPL01 (sample SAMN08290444, study PRJNA428436) | hydrothermal vent metagenome | isolation source: Deep-sea hydrothermal vent chimney 2 | place: Pacific Ocean: Juan De Fuca Ridge | depth 2182 m m | reverse complement strand
GTGTAACACCAAGGTGTTAAGCTCAATAACGCGACAATAAAGAATAATGATGGGAGAAAAATAATGACATGGTTTGCTGACAACTGGATTTAGGTTCCTTAATAGTAAAAAAATAAACAACAAGGTAATGACTTAACATGGTGAATGAAAATAAAGGACAAACACCTATTCAAATCGCTGGCGCGGGACCGGCTGGATTGGCTGCTGCGATTACGTTGGCAAAAAACGGTAGGCAGGTCGTTGTGCATGAAGCCAGACATGAGGTGGGTGCTCGTTTCAATAGCGATTTCCAAGGCCTGGAAAATTGGACGACAGAGCAAAATGTACTGGAGTGGTTAAGTGATTTAGGCATTACAACACAGTTTGAAAAAATAGCGTGTTCGCATAGTATTGCATTCGATGATAAGGGAAGAAAGTATCAACTCAATACAGATGATCCGCTGTATTATACAGTCGAGCGGGGTCCTGGGCCTGGGGCGTTGGATACAGCATTATTGAAACAGGCGGAAGAACTTGGTGTAGAAGTGCGTTTTAACAGTCATTTGGCTCACCTGGATGATGTCGGGATTCTCGCGGTTGGCCCCAAGGCAGCAGATGCCATCGCCGTGGGCTATCATTTTGAAACCGACATGGAAGATGGGTTTTGGGTTATCTGCGATAATAATGTTGCACCCCGGGGTTACGCTTACCTCCTGGTTGTGAATGGTCGTGGCACCGTAAAGAGTTGTATGTTCTCCGGCTTCAAGCAACAAAAAATTTATGTACAACGTACTGTAGAGGCATTTCAACGCCTGGTAGGATTGCAGATGAAAAATCCCCGGCCGCACGGTGGTTCAGGAAATTTTCATGTGCCTCTCAGCGCGTACAGTGGCCAGAATCCACTCGTTGGCGAACATGCTGGATTTCAGGATACCTTATGGGGTTTCGGCATGCGATTGGCCATTATGTCCGGTGTATTGGCCGCCCAAAGCCTGCTTACTGATGAAAATTATGATGTTCTCTGGCAGCGCGAGCTGAAGCCACAAATGCAGGTCTCTGTAGTTAATCGTGTTCTTTATAGTTTAGTGGGCAATTACGGTTACCGCTGGTTTTTGCGGCGTATAGCGTCAAGGCAGGATTTACGCGAGCTGCTGCGACGACAGTATCAGCCGACGTTGTTGAAGCGTTTTCTTGGTCCGTGGGCTAATCGCCGCTATCAAAGTCAACGTAAAGACGCGAGCTGTGACCACATCGATTGTAATTGTGTTTGGTGTCGCCATGGGTGTGTTTGAACCTCGGACAGGCTCCTAGATAAATATAGTTTTGTTATGCGGGGTAGTTAACATGACCTTTACCGTATATGGCCCGGGTATTCAAGACCCAATTCATTTGGATACGCTGTTTGATAAGCGCAGGGTAGAAAAAACACTGGCAATTGATCGGGTTCACCCTGTTAGTGGAAAGGGCCATCAGGGTGATACGCAAAACAATGTGCAGAACAATGCGCAAAACAAGGCCAACGCAAAGATGGCTCATCTCGCTTATCAGTCTATCGATAAGCTTCCACAGGATAGCCCCGCGCTTTTTGCAAACCAGGTTATGATCTCGCCGGTGATTACATTAACGATCCAGGCTGCTATCAATGAAGCAATCAAACTGTTTCAGGCTAACCAGTTTCGCCATGTGCCTGTCCTTTCGTCTGAGGGTGCTGTTGCGGGAATGATATCAGAAAGAGATATTTTGCGTTACCTGGGCGGTGTGACTGAAAGCTATGAAAAACGCAAGACACAAGGTACTCCCAGCCAACGGGTTACGCAGCTGATGCAATCACGGGTGTTAACCGCCAGTGCGGATACGGACGTGCGCTACATCGCACGCCTGTTTGTTGATCGGCGTGTAGGCGCAATGCCCATCGTGACAGCGGGTAAGTTGGTTGGAATAATCACCCGCAGTGATATTTTGCGTGCAGTAATGCGTCACTTCGAATTAGAGCTGTGGGCGTAGCGGCTGTTTAGTTGGTTTTACTTAGCTCGACCGCGATACATTATAATAATATATAATGATAAAAAAAATATGGATTTGTTGCTCCAACGGTGAAACATTGCTGTGTTGGCGATACAGGATACAGGGTAAGCCGAAATGAGATACCGGCGGCTCATATTTATTTTATTTGTTTTTACTCCCCATCGTTCTTGGCATCATCCCAAATTTCTTGAATTAAATCGCTATCAAGTCGTCTGACATTGAGAATAAGTAGAATTTGCAGCAGTAGCTGAGCGCCCAGGATACCCTTGTTTATTTTTGATCTAAGATTGTCGGCTGTTTGGAGGATGCCAATGTGCGCTAATCGAAGGCTTAATTCCTTATAATCTACCGATTTTTTGCTCATTTCAGATCGGATAAACTGCTTAACAACCTTATTCCAGGCGAACGTGTTATCTTTAGCGCGCATAATGAAGTATTTCCCTGTTGGATATGATTTATAGGGGTTAAGGTTTCAAATGTGTATTATATTACACAAATGGCGATAATAGTTGACTTTTGGATGTGTTGATATTATCTTGTTTTTAATAACTGGTTGCAACCAGTTCGAATGAAAGTTTTGGGGGTCAATATGAGTTGGGAAATTAATACGTTATCTGAGCTGCTGAACAAGGTCGAGGACCTGGCAGTTTCTCAGGAAGGTGACTGTCTTTTTCTCACGAATGAACATGGCATTGATGCTTATATTTCTTTGGGTGGCGAGCAAATGATTGTCGAATCCTTGCTTTTCGCTACCTCTCAGGTGTCGAACACGGCTGCGTTGAATGATGCTGTAATGCGCACCCACAAAATATTTCCATTAACCACAGTGGGGATTGTAAATGTTGATGGCGTAGAATATTACGCCGCGTTTGGCGCGTTATCGATTAGTTCGAGTGAGGAAAACGTTTTGCTCGAGATCGATTTTTTATTTCAGAACGTCGAGGACATGCTCGATGCCTATGAAGAATTTATTAACTAGAATTTATTAACATAAGTAGAGAGGTGAATAGACTATGAGTGTTTGGAAAAGATTATTTTCTGCGGCAAAAGGCGGCGTTAACGATGCGGCAGAAGCCGTTGCGGACACTCAAGCCTTGCGCATCCTCGACCAGGAAATTCGGGAAGCGGAAAGTGAATTACGCCGTTCAGAAGAATCGTTAACAACCATCATCGCTAAACAAAAGTTGGCTAAGCGCAAGGTGAATGATCTTAATGCTAGTGTGGATGAGCATGAAAGTTATGCTGCCCAAGCGCTTGAAAAAGCGGATGAAAATCTGGCGCTGGAGATTGCAGAAAAAATTGCTGACCTGGAAACGCAGCGGGATACGGAGCAAGAGTTTTTGACTCAATTTGAGTCTTCGTCAGTGAGTTTGCGCAAATCAATCAAAGATGCAAGGATAAATCTTCGTCGCATGGAACAGCAAGTGGATACGGTGAAGGCAACTGCGTCTGTTCAGAAAGCACAAACAGCCGTTTCTTCACGGCACCTCGGCGCCAATTCTAAAATGAAAACGGCTGCTGAATCGTTAGAGCGCATTAAAGCGAAACAGCAAGAACGCACGGCCGAACTTGAGGCTGCAAATGAGTTAGCGAGTGATGAAAGTGGCGATGGTCTTAGCGCGAAATTAAAAGCGGCGGGCATTGTCGGTTCCACATCAAAAGAAGATATACTTGCGCGGATTCGAGCCAAAAAAGGTTGATCTTTTTGTCAATGTTCTTTTTATTAATGTACTCTTTACCAATGGCTCTATTACCAAAGTAAAGGCAATACTACAACAAGTACAACAAGTACAGCGGCCCCTATGTATGTACTGCTAACAGTTCGGCGAGCTTTATCGAAGTATTTGATGTCATTTAGTTGGCAAGCGGTTTTTATTGCGCTTGTCGCCTACATGGCTATCGCATGGGTATTACTGTTTTTTTCTGGTGAGCAGGAAATTATTGCCGCCAATACATTCTTGTACTGGATATTGGTGACTGCGTCCACCGTTGGCTACGGCGACCTATCACCCAGCACTACAGTAGGAAAACACGTGGTGGCATTTTTCGTCATTCCTTTGGGTATCGGATTATTTGCTGTTGTCGTGGGACGGGTCGCGGTATTTGCATCAAGTCAATGGAGAAAAGGTGTGATGGGTTATAAATCGTTGCATGTTCAAAATCACATTCTGGTTATCGGCTGGAATCAGCAACGCACTTTATTGTTATTAAATTTACTGTTGACAGAACTCAATCAGGGCGAAAAAAAACAGATTGTACTTTGCGCGACCAAAGACGTTGAGAACCCATTACCCGATATCATTGAGTTCATTAAAGTCAGGGTTTTTAATGATCAAGACGATATGAATCGAGCTTGCGTTGATAAAGCATCAACTATTATCATCGACACCCCGTTGGATGATGTCACAATGACAACGGCGTTGTATTGTTTCAAACAAAACCCGGCTGCCCACATTATTGCCTATTTCACAGATGAATCATTAAGCGCATTGTTAAAATCGCACTGCCCAAGTATTGAATGTACTCCCTCTGTTTCCGTTGAGATGCTCGCCAAAGCCGCAATGGATCCGGGTTCGAGTGTTCTTCATCAGCAGTTGCTTAATGCTGCTCGTGGCACAACGCAGTATTCTATTGTATATTCTGAAAATGGGCGGGCGACTACGGTGGATTCAATTTTTAACGGGCTAAAAAAACACCATAATGCGACACTGATTGGTGTAAAGAGCGCAGAATCCGGGGAAATGGTTCTTAATCCCGGACTGAATGTGTCTATCGAGCCCGGCTGTATACTCTACTATATATCTGAAACCCGCATAAAAAGTGTTGACTGGCAGGTATTGTATGTTTGACTTCTTTAAGAGCAAAGAGTGTAAGAACAAAGAAACTGACAAGAAAAACCCCCCATTGCCGGAGTTACTCGGTTTTCGTTTAGGGGGAGCGGTAGAACTGAATGAACTTAAATTACGCATAATAAATGGTCTGACCACGTTCGAGAATGTTGCTAAAACACAGGTAATTCAATCTGTTGGTGTTGTTAAACTCGATGAGCATGCGACCATTGTGCGTTATTACACAGATGATGATGGCTTTTTTCAATTGATTCTGAATGGCGGCATGACAGAAAGTCATATTGACGATCTTAAGTTATGGTTTTTTTATGACACCCAAGGCGTATCAAATGACGCTGAATGGGAAAAGCAACTTAAAAGCGGCTTAAGCAAATCTGTTTATACGCTGAATGAGCAACAATTTTATCGTGTCTGGAATGAAGTGGGCGATGATAGCCCGCCTGTGTCGATGACGGAAAACACCACTGATTCCGAGGGGAGTGAATCGACCACTGATCAATTTGTGATGCTCTATGAGCGCGAGAGTAAGGCCGATTTTTTCGAATTTTTATTGCTGTGCGGCGAAGAAAAAATTATCGAAAACCAACCGGAACGCTGCGTCGTCGTGAGTACCGGAATAAACCTGAGTCAAGCCGATTTTGAGATTATAAGTTAATGGAGTAGAATCATTTTCCAAATAACTTTATAAAAGGACGACATATGTTAGAACTTCAGCAATCTATTTCAGGGCTCCTCCCTTTTGCCATGTATTTTGGTTTATCCCTGTTGGCGTTGGTCGCCTTTAAAATGGTTTATACACTGATTACCCCTTACGATGATTGGCAACTGGTTAAGGAGCAAAATGTAGCTGCGGCCGCCGCGTTATCTGGCGCCATTATCGGGTTTTCAATTGCGCTTTCCAGTGCGGCATCTCAATCCGTTTCATTGCTGGATTTTTCTGTCTGGGCCGTTGTTGCGCTTCTTGCCCAACTTATTGCCTTTGCTTTGGTGCGTTTATTCTTGCCTAAAATTGTGCAACGCATTAAAGAAGGTGAAGTCCCTGCCGGAATAGTTTTGGGTGGGGTATCTATTGCCATCGGTTTACTCAACGCCGGTAGCATGAGCTACTAAAGGGAGGGGGCATGAAACGTACCAAGCAGATTAATCTTGCCGCTATACGCAAAAAAGCACGAAAAAAGTCCGCCTCGACCAAATCCATGGCGCTTACCGGAACGTTATTAATAGCGGGTTGTGGCGGAAATCAAGAGGCAGTGATCTATCGATCTGCCGAACAGTGTGCGACCGAAAACCCGAATACCCGGGTCGAATGTGAACGGGCGTATGACAGCGCGGTAGCAGAAGCGGAACGAACAGCGCCTAAATACAGTTCGCAACGGGCTTGTGATGCTGAGTTTGGTTATTACGGCCGGTGTGTACAAAGTCAAAGTAACAGCAGTTGGTTTATCCCTGCGTTGGGTGGCTTTATGTTGGGGCGACTAAGCGGCGGCGGTTATAACTATGGCCAACCATCGCCCTTATTCGGTTATCGTGACCGTTCATGGGTCGGTGCGGATGGAACCGCCTACGGCAGCCGTTCTTCTCGGCGCGTGAATGTGTCCAAAGACGCATTCAAACCCAAACCTGCGTCAACACGTACCATATCCCGCGGCGGTTTTGGTTCGAAAATTCAGGCGAAATCATCCTGGGGGAGTTCGCGCAGTCGCGGCTTTTCCTTTGGCGGCTAACCTGTTTTTATTATCTTCATGCGCTAATTTTCAAAAGCTGGATTAAGCTATGTTTAAGTTATGCTAAGAATATCCTGTGACGAACGCGCTCATTGGCGGGATCTGGCGAACGAATATGGGTTTAATTTCCACACGATGCATGGCGAGGCCTATTGGGATGAAACCGCCTATTATCAGTTTACTCTAGAGCAAATAGAGCGTGATATAGAGGAACCCACCGCTGAAATTCATCAAATGTGCCTGGCAGTGGTTGATCAGGTTGTGCGTGACGAATCCTTGCTGCGTAAATTTCAAATTCCGGAACCTTACTGGGATTTAGTTGCCACTTCCTGGGCCAATTACGAGCCAAGCTTGTATTCCAGAATAGATTTAGCTTACCATGGAAAAGGTCCCGCCAAGCTCTACGAAAATAACGCCGATACACCCACCAGCCTGTACGAAACCGGTTTTTGGCAGTGGTTGTGGCTCGAAGATAAAACACGCAACGGCAACATAGCCCGCAGAGCAGATCAATTTAATTCCCTGCAGGAGAAATTAATTGATCGATTTGCCGCGATGGCCCAACTGCACCCTGACGAAACCCTGCACTTTTCCTGTTGCAAAGATACGGACGAAGACCGCGGCACGGTGCAATACCTGGAAGACTGTGCTTCACAAGCGGGAATCAGTTGTAAATTTGTGTATGTCGAGGATATCGGTCACGGCGAAGGTGATTGGTTTACTGACAATGATGACCAGGTGATTAGTTGGATGTTTAAACTTTATCCCTGGGAATTTATGCTTCGCGAAGAATACGGGCCATTATTATTAAAAACTGATGTCAGTTTTATTGAACCGTATTGGAAAGCGATTCTTTCAAACAAAGCGCTTCTGCCGTTGATATGGCAGCAGTTTCCAAATCACCCCAATTTACTCCCCGCGTTTTTTGAAGAAGATATGAAGCGGGCCGGGTTAACGCACTACGTTAAAAAGCCAATTTTTTCTCGTGAAGGCGCTAACATTTCTATTATTGAAGATGGAAACGAAACCGCGTTTGCCGATGGACCGTATGGTGAGGAAGGTTACATATACCAGGCGTATTGTCCTCTTCCCGAGTGTGCTGGTAACTACACCCTGATTGGTTCGTGGCTTGTGGATGATCAACCCGCCGGTATTTCTGTACGAGAGGACAAGCAACTTATTACACAGGATTTGTCTCGTTATTTGCCGCATATTATCCTATAGCTTTGCCCGTTCCTTTGGGAGATAGTGTTATAGTTGTGATGTGTCAGGTTGAACATGTAATAACAACGTGATTAACAAAGCGTGATTGATAATAAGCACAAAGAACTTCTTGAATTAATGTCAGATGCCATTGTTATTGTTGATAACAAGGGATGTGTCGTATTTATAAATAAACAAACAGAAAAATTGTTCGATTATTCGCGAGAAGAGGTGATAGGTCAGCCGGTCGAAATTTTTATTCCAATCGCTGTCAGAGATGCACATCAGAAGTATCGCAATACTTATACCGGTTGTCCGGAAGCAAGACCGATGGAATTGCAAAAATCGCTGATTGGCATAACCAGACAGGGCAATGAAATATCAGTGGAAATTGGTTTAAGCCCGTTAACGACAGAGAATGGCATTCTTACACTTGCAACGGTGCGAAATGTTACAAGAAGAAGGGAAATAGAAAAGCAATTAAGGCATTCGAAAGAAATTCTGGAAAAACGTGTTATTGAACGTACAGCAGATTTGCAGGCTGCAAATGAAAAATTGCAGACAGAAATGTCAGAGCGGCGGATTATGGAGGAACGTGCCCGGCAACAGCAAGCTGAGATTACGCATGTGTCACGATTGAGCTTGCTCGGTGAAATGTCTTCCGGGCTGGCGCATGAGTTAAATCAACCGCTTGCTGCGATCAGCAATTATTCGCAAGGGTGCATTAGACGAATTCAATCTGGCACTGGAGAGAAGGCGTCGTTTGTTCAGGCGCTGGAGCGGATAACATCAGAAGCAAATAGGGCAAGTGAAATTATTGCTAGATTGAGAAAATTTGTTCGAAAAGAAGAATTACAAAAAACCTGCATTGATTTAAATACCATAGTTTTAGAAGTGCTGGATTTAGTTGATTTCGAGTTACGTGATCATTCTATTCAAACGAATAGCGCACTGGCTGATAATTTACCCGAGGTGTGTATTGATACAATTCAAATTCAGCAAGTATTAGTAAACCTGGTCTGGAATGCGATAGAGGCGATGGAAGAAAATACAAAAATAGACCGAATATTATCTATATGTACCCGATTGTTAGATGTAGATACTGTTGAAATAACGATAAGTGATAATGGTTACGGAATTAACAAAGAGACTGCGGACAAGCTTTTTAATCCATTTTTCACTACAAAGGAACACGGCGTCGGTATTGGATTATCAATTAGTCGTACCATTATTGATGACCATGGGGGTAAAATATGGGCAGAGTCCAATGTGGACCGTGGCACTGTATTTAAATTTAATTTACCAATAGCGAAAAATTAACATGCCAGAAAACGGAAGCAAAGTTTATATAGTCGATGATGATACAGCAGTGCGGGAATCACTGAGTTGGTTGGTGGAATCAGTCGGTTTAAAAACAAAAACTTTTTCATCGGCAAATGAATTTTTAGCGATTTGTGATAACGATATATCTGGTTGTCTGGTGTCCGATATTCGCATGCATGGTATGAGTGGGTTAGAGTTACAAGAACAACTTAATTTGAAAGAAATAAAAATTCCCATTATTTTTATTACTGGATTTGGTGATATTAAAATGGCGGTACATGCAATGCAGGCGGGAGCGGTGGATTTTATTACTAAACCTTTTAATGATCAGGAATTATTAGACCGGATACAGCATGCAATGATAGAGGGCGAACGTGCCTGGCAGCAGCAGATGCACAAAAAGGAGATTCAGTCACATTTTTCTTTGTTAACACCAAGAGAACATGAAGTAATGGCTAAAGTTGTTCAGGGAAAACTAAATAAAGTTATTGCGGCTGAGTTAAACGTGAGTAATAAAACCGTTGAAGCGCATCGCGCAAAGGTAATGGAAAAGATGCAGGCATCGAATTTAGCGGAATTGATGCGCAAAGCCTCCTATACAGGCATTATCGGGGATAACTAGCGCGTACGGTTCACTGTTTGTTGCTCGCAATGAATATTGCAAGCGAATCCCCCCGGCAATATCACATTGAAAGAGTATTGGTTTAATACACTGCACTAGGTAAAAGTTCTTAGTGTAAAAGTTCTCAGTAGGGAAATCCCTGATTTATATTGCTAGATGGCCCAATTTATTCACACCCCAATATAGTCTAAAATATTCCGAGATTTTCGTTAGATCTGTTGTTTTTTCCATATTTTGCATACGCTATTATTTTGGAGAAGATTATGGAACGTCGATTGTGTGAACGCTACTCGGTTAAATTGGAAGCGATTATTAACTATCCCGCCTTGGGGTTAATTCATGCTCAGGTTCGCAATTTAGGTCCAGATGGTTTGTATATTGAAACTGGAAATGCATTGTTGGATATTGGCAGCGGTATAGAGCTTGTATTATTGGGCACGGGGAGATTACAAAAAAATTATCAATTTAATGCGACAGTTGTGTTTAGTGACGAAAAGGGTGTGGGGGTGTTATTTTCCAAAGAGAAGTTCCCGAATAATTGTGAATTTCAGGAAATGATAAAATTCCTATTACTGTCTGAAGTGATGGTGGTCGGCGTTGCCACTGAATTTGAATAATATTATGAACTGAAAAAAAGTGGCGTTGCATAGTAAATCTGCCTGATAGGCGTCAGTCGTCACACAATTCACGACTATCAGATCAATATCAGGAATGCCAAAGGGTTAAGTTTATGCAGCTTGGCACGTATAACAGGACACAGAATTTAAGTTATAACCATTATATGTTGAAAAAGACAGTATTCGTCGTAGACGATGATGAAGCGATGCGAGAGTCCTTGAAATGGCTGTTAGAGTCAGCGGGGATGAATGTTACTTTGTTTTCATCGGCCGAAGAATTTTTAAAAAAATTGGAATTAGAAATTAGTAGTGAATGTGTTTTTGGCTCATCTTGCTTGGTAACGGATGTTTGTATGCCAGGAATGAGTGGCTTGGCTTTGCAGGAAGCGTTGATATCCAAAAACATACAATTACCCGTTATCGTTATCACTGGTTATGGCAATGAAGCAATGGTGTCTCAAGCAATAAAGAAGGGCGCTGTTGATTGTATTAATAAACCTTTTAGCGATGAAGTTTTATTGGACAGAATACAAAGCGTACTTGGATAACGCGGAGATACATTTGCCATCCTTAGACGGGCAGCCATTCTTTTTCATATCTCTTTTTTTATTTTATTTTCCCTCATATTTCAAACGTTATAGATAGCGAATTTTTCTATAGACACACTGATATATTTATATTTTTTATTCAAACTAAATTGTTATTGGGGTAACCTCTGTACTGAATCACTGGAAATCCGTATTTATAATTGATTTTGTACTGCGTAATATTAGTATTAGGTAACATATTAAATTTCTTCTTAGTATCGCAGTAAAAGGAGGATGACAAAATGGACCATATGGCGTTTTTAATGGGACAGGATTTATATGGTATCGTGTTCTGGTCAATTATTGTCTTTGTGGTGTTTGTTTTAATTAGAAATGTATTAAAGCACTAACTATTTACAATAGGTTCAACTGATGTGCTAGCTTAAAACAAGCGTGTTTAACGCTGGGTTAGGGAAAACCCCTAATTTGTCTTCCGAAAATCCTGATTTATTTTATTTTTTTGTCAACTATAGTTGTTTCGAAGCAAAGGAAAATACAAACAAATAAAGTCCAAGTTGGTCTGCGGGAATGTGGAAAAATAAGCAGGCAAAATGATGATGGAGACGATATTGCTTGGGGTGGCGTTATAGTAGGCTCTTTTTTTGCAATCAAGGTGATTATTCATAGCGCAGTGCGCAACGAAGATAAAAACTAGTGGGACATTAAATCAATTTATAACAACATTAGAGAAAGACAAAGGAGGATAGTGTATCGCAAAAAAATGTGACTGATGGCGTTGACTATATAACAGCCCCCCCTCATGCCCTACACGCCCTCAACGTTAGATAGTCAGCGCCAGATGTTTATATATAAAATTAATTTTTCATATTACTCCCTCCTGTCTTATTATATTTCTCCTCTTGCCGTATAATGTCATATCGTTAAATCCGATTATTGCTGGCGTTGCGATGGTAATACCGTCTGTTACAGTTTATGTCAAATGCAAATATGAAAAATGAATAAGATATAAAAAATAAAAATAGGAAGCTACACAATGAAATTCAAAAATGGTCTGCTCGTATTGTCGGTGATGTTTGCGAATCTGCTGGTAACTGCTTGTGATAAACCAAGTCCGGAAGAAGTAAGAAAACAAACTTTTTTACCACCAGTGGGATTTAAAAAAGACGCTGTGAAAGGCGATAAGTTATTTCATGAAAAATGTTCAGAGTGTCATGGAAACGGTGCCATGGGCAGTGATAAGGGGCCGTCATTAATTCATAAAATATATGAACCTAGTCATCATGCTGATTTATCTTTTTATCGGGCAGTTAAAGATGGGGTTCAGCGACACCATTGGCAATTTGGGGATATGCCGCCAATTAATGATATTACCCCAGAAGACGTTGCGCACATCATAGCTTATATAAGAAAACAACAGCGCCGTGCGGGTATTAAGTAGACTGAGAGATTGCCTTTATTCGTGAAATGTGAGCATAGTCACATTGACGACATAGAAACGAAAACGCCAGATTCGTTGGATAAAGACGAGTCTGGCGTTTTTGGGTCTGTAAAAGCTGGGTCTGTAAAAGCTGGGCCTATAAAAATATTGTTGCTGCTTGCAATTTCAAATTTAGCGGTACAAATGTTAATGAACAATATTTGAATTTTGTTTTTTACTTTTCTCATACAGTAACGGTTTTTTCAGTTCCTTGTTTTCAGTGGTGCTTTTCTTGGCATGAGAGTCGCCATGAGAGTTATCACTAGAGTTACCGTTACCACTAGAGTTACTTGCAGAGTCGTTGCTAACCGCCGTGTCGCTTTCTTTCGTTCCTTTTGTAAGCTTTGTAGTTTCATCGCTTGAGGTATCACTTGCAATATCGCTTGTTGAGAAATTTGCAGCGATATTTATTTCTTCATCGCTAGGTGAATCCTCTGATCTTGCGTTGGGTGAATCAGATGATGTATCAAGCTTTTTACTGACGGCGCTTGTTGCGCTCTTTGCATTAGTCGTATCAGTCGATTTGGTTTTAGTTTCAATAAGTTTAGCTTCTGGGATGTCCAACTGATATTGGCTGGCAGGGCTGTCAAGCAATGATTGGCTGCACAATGTTTTCGCACCATCACTCATATGATCATAAATAGCGCGGTAGCTGTCAGTCATGTTGTTTATCAGGTTGGATGTTGTAACAAAATGATCTGTTACGTTTTGCTTGTAGCCAGACATTTGATTTTCTGCTTCTTTTAGTTTGGCTTCCAGTTCTTGGAGCCTTTTTTTCTCGGATCCATTGAGAATAGAAAAATAGAACCCAGCAGCAATGCCAATAAGTACGCCGATACTTAAATACGCAACCCAACTAATCATATTTTGATCCCCCGTCCCCTGTTTTAGATTATGTTTATGGAAAATTATTAATTGAATGTCAGTAAGAGTTACTAATTGTTATTAAGTTTTAATAAAAAATCAATTCGCATAACAATCCGCGTAAAATTTGCGTAACGCCGTAATCGTAATGATGCCAAGTTTACCAGAAATTTAGAATTGGGGAGCTTTTAAATATAGAGACAAAACACGAATTTGCTTATTTGATTTTCGACAGCTTTGCTAGGGAGAAAGCATCAGCAGGTTTAATCTAACTTGTTCAAAAGTCGACTATTTTTACCTAATTGTGATTTAAGAAAATCCATTTGATCGCTAAGAATTTTGCGATTGGTAAGAACCAGATATTCCGTCCAGTTAGGCTCAAAAGGTACCGCTAGCAGCGGCATTTTTGCTTCTTCGGGTGTTCGCCCCCCTTTACGCGCGTTACAGGAGCGGCAGGCTGTGACCAGATTCGTCCAGGTATTCTGGCCGCTATAATACAAAGGAACAACATGGTCACGTGTTAGTACACGTGCAGGGAGTTGTGACCCACAGTACATACACAAATGTCTGTCTCTGAGGAAAAGCTCACGATTAGAAAGAGGAGGTACTGCTTTGCGGGGTCCGATACGTAAATTTGAGCCTCTTACTGCAATAATCGAGTTAACTGAAACTGAGGATTGTTTACCGGTTAACCGTGATGTACCGCCAAAAAACTCAAATTCAGTCTTTCCGGCAGACCAGACGACTTTTTCATTGGCGTACAGGCAAACTGCATCTTGCCAGTGAGTCCAATCAATGGGCCTACCTGTTACATCTAGCCTTAAAATCATCGGCGTTGCTTTTTTCACCGCAAACACTCCAGTTTATAATTATTATCTATAATATGTTACTTCGTCCTAACGCCCTGTTAACTTGAGTAGAACTTGAGTAGAAAGAGCGGCTTACAGCGTTGATTAAGAAACTGGTCGCCACACTTAATATTGACGGGTGCATGATATTGCCTTCGTGCCCTGTTTACATTATTAGCACTAATATGCATATAATTCAACAGGTTAATATAATAAAATGGGTTGCAAAGTGAGTCATCTGCGCGACCAGATTCAGACGATCGCGGTATTATTATGCAAAGTCGTAGTGTTTTTTTACATCGGCGTGAATTTCCCAGGTACAGGTTAGCCCTTTGGGGAAACTGACTAAATCGCCTTCACTCATGGTGATTGTTTCACCATTTTCGCAGGTAACGGTCACATTGCCTGCCAGGAAATAACAGGTTTCCGTGCTGTCGTAAGTCCACGGGAAAGTGGAAATTTCTTTCTCCCATATTGGCCAATCGTAGACGCCTATCACTTCTAATTTCGCGGGTGCTGGATTGTGCTCTACCTGTATTTTATTCATCGTTTTCATACCCCTTCAGATTTGAGTGCCACGCTGTTTTATGCGTATCTTGTTTGCTCACAAGATTGAATAGTTTTATATATTGCATATATCCTCACACAAAGTTAATTATTTCAGTCATTTTGCAGTAGATTGTCTTACTGTTTGCGTACAGGATGATATGGGGCATATCTAGTCTATCACTAGGATTTCTATTTCGATAAAGCGCTACACTAGATAATAACTTGCCCTTTGCAAGCTCTAGAACAGAATGGCGTTCATCATCTAATCCTAATTTAAGTCACTTACTTAATACTCAATCTTATGGGATTATATTGTCAACTAGAGTTCTACATGCAAAATACCCTGCTTTCTATCAGTTATGTCTGAACCAGTAAAGCTATAACATGAATATACCGTATTACCGGATTGACGCATTTATTACGGACCAGCCCTTTTCTGGAAATCCTGCTGGTGTTTGTATTCTGGACGAGTGGCTACCTGACGACATCCTTCAGAGTATTGCCTTCGAGAACAATCTTTCTGAAACGGCGTTCATCATTGAAAACCAGGATCATTTCAAATTGCGGTGGTTCACACC